>Ga0114906_1001664_pt1 | contig 11514 bp, 18 predicted proteins | sample MalvirDeepMed_M9_FD_89687 | JGI IMG/M metagenome (GOLD analysis project Ga0114906, IMG submission 89687) | Marine viral communities from the Global Malaspina Expedition - Malaspina viral metaG DeepMed_M9 | ecosystem: Environmental > Aquatic > Marine > Oceanic | place: Mediterranean Sea... | reverse complement strand
GTATAGAAATATTTTTCAGAAAGGAAAGTTCGCCGGCATCTTTCAATTCACCAACTCGGGAGCCCAGCGGCTGAGCATTAATTCTAAGCCAAATGATATTATTGATATCTCTGCTATCACTTCGATTTACCGCCCGGGCCCTCTAGGCGCTGGAGTTGACAAAGCGTATATCAAAGCGAAGAAGAACAAGGGTGCTAATTATCTTATTGACGCTGTTGAAGAGGTAACCAAAGAAACTTACGGTTTTCTTATTTTTCAGGAACAAATTGCTTTGTTAGCCCATAAGTTGGGCGAAGACATCTCCTTAGAAGAAGGCAACAAACTACGTAAACTCCTGACTAAAAAGGGTACAGGCAAGGGCCAGGAAGAGAAAGAGACGATTAGGGAGAAATTCATTAGAGGGTGCCTTAACAAGTCGATACCAGCCGACACGGCCAAAAGCCTTTGGCAAAACTTTGAATATTTCTCAGGTTACGGCTTTAACAAATCGCATGCTGTATCTTATTCTATTCTATCTTACCAATGCGCTTGGCTATTTAATTATTACCCTGAGTGCTGGATGGCTGCTTTCCTAGACAAGGAGCCTGAATCACGCAAAGAGACAGCAATCGGCTTGGCTCAGAAGTTTGGCTTTGAAATTGAAAATATTAATATTAATACTTCGACCAGACAATGGGAAATCAGTGACGATGGCAAAACCCTTATCCAACCCTTTAGCTCGATTAAAGGTCTGGGCGACAAAGCAATTGAACAAATCATGCAGAACAGACCGTTTGAAAAAATTGAAGACATTCTGTTTAACGAAGATATTGTCCACGCCAAACTAAACAAAAAAGCCTTGGACGTATTATGTCGCTCCGGAGCGCTGGACGATATAATTGATGATCGTTTTAATGGCTGTAAGCATTTCTGGATATCGTGTATACAAGATAAGCCAAAAAGCCAAAAGAAATTAGATGAGAATATTGAAATTTATTCACCAGAAGAAGATTTTACCTCTGAGGAAAAGATTGAGTATGTTTCTGATCTAACTGGTATATTCCCTTTTGATTTGGTTATGACACAAGAGATTAGAGACTCTATCGAAAGAAATTGTGTTCCAGCTTTAGGTAATTGGGACAAAGACTTGGGTGTTGCTTGGTTTATACCAAGAGAGGTTATTCCTAAGAAGACCAAAAATGATAAACCATACTGGATTCTCAAGGTAATAGATGATACTTCAACGATGACTACGATTAGATGCTGGGGGGTAAAGGAGTATGACCAAATCTATTTAAACCGTCCATACGCAGCAAAACTAGACCACAATAAAGATTGGGGTTTTAGCACGAGATCACTTCGTTACAATTTTAAATTGTTAGGGTAAATATGGGAAGTTTAAAAAGAAAAATGACTCGAACAAAACTTAAGCGTTTTAAGAAAGACATTAAGAAGCGAATGAAACAACAACTTACAATGTTTGACAAATTGAAAGACGAGTGTGCTGCATGTGAAACTCCTTTTGATAGAAAATCAAAAGAACACGCGCAAACTTGGAAAGTGGTTGTCAGGGAGGAAGAGGAAGTTGTAAGGTTATATTGTCCTGAGTGCTGGGACAAGGCAAATAAATTAATTAAGGAGGCACAAGATGATATTGGAATACGAGGCTCGACCGGGAGCGAAGGCACCGACGAGAGCCAACCCTAGTGACGCAGGCTTGGATGTTTATTTTTGTCCAGCCGATCCACATGTTTCTGTTGTAAGATTAAAGCCGGGAGTTAACATGATGTTGGCAACTGGTTTAAGTTTTGGAATTCCACATGGATATATGTTACAAGTGTGTAACCGGTCCAGCATGGGGGTAAAGAGATCATTGATCGTAGGTGCACATATTATAGATAGCGGTTACGATGGTGAGGTGTTTATTGATTTACATAATATCGGCCAAGAAGAACAACTTGTTTGTGTGGGGGACAAGATTGCACAGCTAGTTATGGTGCCAGTGGTGCACTTTAGGGCGAGACAAACTACGCATGGTCTATATCGCGAATCAATTACAATCTCTGGAAGAGGCGACGGCGCCTTAGGAAGTACAGACGACACTGTAGCTGAAAACTCTCTTAACGGCATGCCAGTTGGGGGTTTTTAATGAAGATTAATAAAGAAGAATGGAATCGTAGTGTTTATGAATACCCCTTCCGAGAGAAACTCCCACCCGATCCCAAGCCGGATCCACAAGATGATTTAAAAAAACAAGATGTTATTAAACATATTACCGAACATATGAAAAAAGCCAAAGACCAGGTAATAAAAAAAATACGTGGTGTACATAAAAACATTAAAAATATTTTGGAGAAAGTGTAATGAAACAAGCCTATTCCTTCGATGATGTATTGTTAGTACCAAAATTTAGTGACATCGAAAGTCGCTTTTCTGTTAAAATTGGTAATGATTTAGACGAGAATATTCATTTAGACTTGCCTGTTATTTCAAGTCCAATGGACACCATTACTGAAAGTGACATGGCCCTGGCCATGGCCGGAGCAGGAGGCTTGGGTGTAGTGCACAGATATAATACTGTGCAAGAGCAGGCTTCAATTGTGTCGGACGCTTTTTTTAAGTATGGAGATATAAAAATAGCCGCGGCTGTTGGCATGACTGATTTTGACGACCGCTCCCACGCGCTAATTTCTGTAGGCACTCAAATTATTTGTATTGATGTGGCCCACGGTCATCATGTTATGATGGAGCGGTGCATAAAAACCTTAAAAGATAAATTTGGAGACAGGGTACATTTGATGGCTGGAAATGTTGCGACACTAGAGGGATTTGATGCTCTGGCTTCCTGGGGCGCGGATTCTGTTCGTGTTGGCATAGGCGGCGGTTCAATTTGCTCAACCAGACTAGTCACTGGTCATGGAATTCCAACTTTTCAAAGTATTGTAAATTGCGCGCAGACCAACTATGACGTTAAAATAATTGCTGATGGCGGCATTAAAACTGCCGGCGGCATAGTAAAAGCTCTCGCAGCTGGTGCAGATTTTGTGATGATAGGGTCGATGTTAGCCGGCACTAAAGAAACGCCAGGCGAAGTCTTTTCTGGTAAGTCAGGAAAGAAATACAAGGTGTATCGAGGGATGGCCAGCAGCGCTGCTCAAACCGCATGGAGAGGCAGGGCTTCAACCCCGGAAGGAATTTCGACGACTGTGCCGTTTAGAGGTGGTGTTAAGAACTTGCTTCAAGATATCGCTGGCGGAATTCGCAGCGGCTTATCTTATTCAGGTGCTCGTAATCTGGAAGAGCTTAGAGGCAAGGCGTCTTTTGTCTTGCAGACGACTGCAGGACAGATGGAAAGCAGCACGCACGTGCTTGGAAGGGGCAAATGAGTGGTTTTAGTCCACCAGACCCCAAAGATAGAAAGAAGATTATGTTTTATGATACTTCGGACAGGCAAACTAAATTAAGAATTCGTTGTAACTTTGATGGATTTACACAATCGCAATTTTTTAGAATGATGGTGACTGGTTATATCGAGAACAACGAATTAATATATGATTATGTAAAAGAATGCAAAGAAAAATATGAGATTCAAGGACAACAAAAAAGGAATAAAATTGACCAGTTTCAGAAGGCGTCTAAAGAAGCAAGCAAGAAATTTGCGTTAGAAAACAACGAAATAGAAAATATTTTTGACATCATAGAAATGGAAACCGATATATGAAAAAATGCTTGAAGCAATGCAAAGAACTAGATGTCGCATGCCCGGTCAAAGAGTGCCGGCATTGGATTGATTTTCCGGAAGAATCAAATTGTGTTTTTAATACTGTAAATATACACGGCGCGATGACCTTACGTGAAACTGCCGATCGACTTGGCATTAGTTATGTTAGGGTAAAACAGATCCAGGATGCCGCCTTAAAAAAAATAGGTCTTTTATTAAAAGATGAAGCTATTTAAAGTGTATCAAGAGATGCGCCCAAAGGAGAGATTAGGATGAAGAAACAGCTTTTGAACGAAAGACAAATTCGCAAAATGATGAAAATAGCCAACATCACGCCGCTGGCTAATGGTTTTATAGGCAGACTGGCTGAAAACGAGATGTTTGAACAAGCGCTTAAAGAGGCTGACGACGACCCTATGGCAGACCTCGGCGGCGGAGATGACCCTATGGCAGACCTCGGCGGCGGAGATGATCCTATGGCAGACCTCGGCGGAGATGAAGAGGGTTTAGAGGCTGGTGAAGAAGAGGGCGGAGAAGAAGAGCCTTTGTGCAGCGCCATGACAGCCCTTAAAGCTCTTAAACTGGGCCTGGAAGAGCTTGATCCTGAGGCTGCAAGTAAAATTCAGATCGAGACAGAAGAAGAAGACGCCGAAGAAGGCGACGACATGGCAGACCTCGGCGGAGAAGAAGAAGGTGGGGATCTTGCCGGCCTCGGCGACCTCGGCGGAGAAGAAGAAGAAGAGGGTGGCGACCTTGCTGGTCTCGCAGAGGCAAAGATATATCTCCACGAAGGTCAACGACACCGCCCAGCGCGAGAGACCCTACAGCGACGAAAGCCTACTCGTCTTGGGCAGAGAAGAATTGTTTCTGAAGTGACCCAACGCGTCGCCAGTCGGCTCATGAGGTTGAAGAGACAAAACAGACGAGGGCACTAATAGAGAACAAAAGCTATTGATTAAGCAGACCCACGGGTCTGCTTTTTTTTTGTTAATTTACAAGGAGTATACAATGAAATGGAACAAGCGCTTTTTTGAAAATGAGGAAGAAGAAAAATCCACGGAAGAAAAACCAGATTTAATGTCCGTGTTTAATATTCAAGAGAAACCAGAACTTCGCGTGACAGGAATTTATGGGAATATCGAAGAAGAGAAATGTTCTGAAACCATTTATGGTCTCCACGCACTACATTTAACTGGCCAGCTGGAAGTGTTATCCGATCCCGAAGACGAAAATTCTGAGAGGTTGATGACATATGAACCAATTGATTTTTTTATTTCAACTTTTGGTGGGCTAGCGACTGAGATGTTTTCTGTTTATGACACTATCCGAAGCTTGAGAGATCTAACTCCAATCCACACACATGGACTGGGAAAAGTAATGTCAGCTGGTGTTCTCCTTCTAGCTTCTGGTACCAAGGGTGAACGTCGCATCGGCAAACATTGCAGAGTAATGATCCATGGTGTTGTAGCTGGTACACATGGCCACATAGCCGACGTTGAAAATGAATTTGCTGAAACAAAGTTTACCCAGAAAATGTATATTAAAGCTTTGGCTGAAGAAACAAACATGACGGAGAAACAGATTAAAAAAATGGTTGATCGAAAGACAAATGTTTACATCGATGCTGAAGAAGCGGTAAAATTGGGAATTGCTGATATAATTGTCTAATTACTAAGAGGTGTCATAATGAACAAAGACGAATTAAAATATATTACAGAAAATTACTTTCAACAAGATATAAATTTAAACATGCTTATCGAAATGATTGGAGAAGTACAAGTTGGAGAAAACCCTGGCCCTCTTCTGTTCGAAGAAGAGGAGGGGGGGAGGTTCAGCATGACCATCGATCTTCCAACTTGGACACCTTCTGAAGCTTGGGGGGACCCAGATTCACAAGACAGAGACCAGATATTAAAAATATTTTCTGTTGTGCGTGGAAAAGATATAAGGTCTAAGATAGAAGATATCAATAAGTTTTTGGACCCCGAATCTGCCCGTCGTAAAAGATCTCCCGGTGTTATGATTAACATGATGTTGGTCGTTGAGGCTTTACAAGCCACATTAAATGATTTTAATGAGTCCGCAGCCGGCTTCGTGTTCGAAGGTTTTATGGCAGCACTAACAGGGGGTAAGCAAATAGCTGGCAAGGTTGGAGGAACCCTCCCGATTGAAGATTTTGTAGCATTTTCAGATTACGGTGAAAGTTCCGGAGTCCCAGTTAGCTTAAAATTATTAACTCTTGAAGGCATCACTAAAGGCAGTTATACAAATTTGGTTGATTACCTTGTAGTGCGCGGCGAGCCAACAATTAAATATCTAATTGCTTTTAAATATACACCAGGCGATAATGTAGACCAGCTACAGTTTTGGGAGTTTGAAGTAAACAGGTCTAATTTTATAACATTTATAAGCGGCGTCTCGGGCGGTCATGACCTCCTCGGTTACAGGCCCGCCGCGGATCTCGTCACCGCCTTCGAAGCTTTTGCTGCAGATGGCTCTAAGGAGAACCAAATACGTGTTGCTGAATTAGTACAAAATACGCCTGGCTACAAAAGGGGCTTGATCCCTGCTTTCCTAGAAGCCGGCGGCCGTACCCCAGAAGAAGCCGAAGCTGCTATGTCTCCCGAGGAATTAGAGGATTTAGAAAGACGAAGACAAAAGAAGGCCCAGACCCTCCTTCGCAAGAAAGAAAAAGGGGAGAGAGATATCGGTCTGTGGCAGGCTGAAGAAGACCGCATTGCGGCTCTTCCAACTACTGAGGAAGAGCCTATGTACGAAAGTTTTCACAGCAGAGAAAAGAGAATGCTCAAAGAGTCAATTCTTAACGAAGGATACGGAGAGGCTAGTCAGTGGAAAGCTAGTTGGCCACAGCTTAAGAGGCTGGACGAAGAAATTAATCTCAACACTTACGGATCGATCGATTTGTCACAAGAAAGAATCGATGAATTGGCTGAGATATACAGCGAAAAGCTTAAGGGTGATGTTATGACCCTTCTTACTGAAACGAAAACCCTGGCTGACAATATTGGTTCTTATTATAGAGAGAAAAGAAGAAGCAAGGCGACCGCAGCAGCCGACACTGCAATGCAAAGTACCGAAAAAATTTCTAATGTTTTAGAAAAAGACCCAAGATATACTTAAATAATATATTGACTTAATTTATAATGTTATTATTCTATTTATAGAGGTATATATGCAAAAGGTTTACGCTCAGGGCCTAGGCTTACAACAGAAAATAATGGAAGGTGTGAACAAACTAGCTGACAATGTCGCAGCTACTTTGGGGCCTAAAGGCAGAAATGTAATCTTACATAGAAGAGGTGCTAACCCCGTTATTACAAAGGACGGAGTTACCGTTGCTAACTTTGTTGATTTATCGGATCCATGTGAACACGCCGGCGCGCAAATATTAAAGCAAGCCGCAGCACAAACAAACACCATGGCCGGCGATGGAACGACAACATCAACTGTGTTAGCTAGGGACATACTTAGGAATAGCCAAAAGTATCTAATTGCAGGCGCTTCACCTGTCGAAATGAAAAAAGGTATGGACAAAGCTGTGCAACAAATCGTTGAAATAATTAAAAATATTTCTAAACCAGTGGAATCAATGCAAGATGTAAAACATATCGCAACCGTTTCTGCAAATGGCAGTAAACCAATTGGAAGCTTAATTGCTGCAGCCGTCGACAAAGCCGGCCATGATGGCTCAATATTGGTTGAAGACGGAAAAGCCGTTGATACTAGTTTGGATTTGGTTGAAGGATTCCGACTCGACTCGGGATATTTTGCACAAGCTTTCGTCACAGACGAACGAAAAAACTCAGTCATTTATGAAGATGCAATAATTCTTGTGACTGATCAGAAAATTGATAATGTAAAGACGATATTACCTGTATTGGAGTTGGCAGCTAGAGAATCCAGGCCTCTGATACTTGTTGCTGAGCATGTTGAAGGCCAGGCCCTCGCGGCTTTAATAATGAATACAGTCCGCGGAAGTATGAAAGTTGCTGCAGTTAAGGCCCCCGGCTATGGCGCCGAGCGCATTAATAATATGAGGGATTTATGTCTAGCCACCGGCGCTACGTTTTTTAGCAGATCGTCCGCTCACAATTTGGCAGAAGTGAAATTAGTTGATTTTGGAACATGCAAGAAAATTGAAGTTTTGAAAAGCACAACTACCATTATGGGTGGTCATGCAGATTGGGAGGCAATTGATAAAAAAATTGAATCTCTTAAAAATGAAATCAAACAGACAGAGGACATCGAGGAGTGCAAGAAGCTTCAAATGAGAATCACTCGGTTGTCCAGTGGCGTCGCCGTAATTAAAGTTGGCGGAGCCACAGAAATTGAGATGGTCGAACGAAAACACAGAGTCGAGGATGCCCTAGAAGCTGTCAAGGCCGCGCAAGAGGCTGGCGTTGTCCCTGGCGGAGGTACCACCCTCTTGAGGTGTCGAGAATTTGAAATAGAAACTGAAAATGAAGATCAGAAAATAGGGGCGGATATTATTCGTAAATCGTTGGAAGCCCCTTTACGACAAATGGCGCGGAACTCTGGAGAATCTGCAGATTTAATATTAAATCTTGTTGAAGGCGTGGCACAAGACCATGGCTATGACTTTAAAACTGGAAAACTGATTAACATGTTGGAAGGCGGCATTATTGACCCAGCTAAAGTCACAAGCATAGCTTTACAAAATGCAGTTTCCGTTGCTTCTATTCTTATAACTACTAATAATGCAATTGTGGAGGTTGCCAATGAAAGTTAAAGTGTCACAGACTATTGATATTGATGAGGTACCGGCCTTTGTGGATGATTTAGTTTCCGATTGCCGGAAATTATTGTCCCAGGCCACCGAGCATATGCGAACTAAAATGTACGACGTTCCTGGCATGGTGCAGAATTTTGAGAAAAGCTTGGATAACATTAATTTAGTTGAGGTTAAGCTGCAGGACGCCATCAACATTGCTGTTGGATGGGCTCAAGCCACACAAGAAACGCCCGAGACTCATGAGGTTGAAACACCGCCAGATGCAGAGTCCACGGTAACAAAAGATGAATGATTTTAAAGTTGGAGACTTAGTTTATATTCCCTCAGAAGTTATTATGTTTAACGAGACCAGTACTTTAAAGTTACCGGCGCCAATCAACTTGCTCATAACGGGTAGAAAAGATGGACATTACGAAGTTTTTTTTGAAAACAATAAATGGCTGGTTAAACAAAACAATGTATACAAAGCAGAATAAAAATGATTAAATTTACTGAAATATTCCAAGGGCCAGTAGTCTACGATGAGGGAAAAGAGACAAATGTTTCCACTTACGAACTACGAGAAACCTTCATCAATCCAAAATATATAGTTATGACAAAGGTCGACGTTGGTTTACAAAATAAGGCGAAGAATGAGAAGGACGCCCTGATAGAAGGGCTCCTTCCGAACACGCCTTACACACATATTACAATGCACTGTCCAAGCCAGCCGACAGCTACAATGATCACGGTTGTGGGCAGCATGAGCTACGTGATTGAAAAAATTATGGCAGGCTAAAAATGAGATATATATTATTTGCAAAAGAGACTTGTTCTTTTTGTGTTAAAGCCATTGATTTGTTAGAGGAAAACGGTTTGCCACACAATGTGGTTAATTTTGAACCAGATCAGGAAGAAGTATTATCTGAAATTAAGAAAGCCCACGATTGGAACACGGTACCAATGATATTTTATCGTGTGGGACAAGATATTAAGTTTGTTGGTGGGTTTACTGATTTAGAACAGTGGATAAAAGATGTCTGAAGATCAGATAAAAGACCAAATATATGCGTTGCCCTTCGATTATGTTGATGATATTCTCGATGAGTGTAACATACAGATTTCGGTTATTTCTGACCTACTTAAAATTTTACTTGATGATGAAACCAGCTTGCATGGTGAAAAAACAGTTATCCCTGTTGTATCAGAGTTGATGTGGGTTAACCATTCCATAATAAACAAATTAAATGTAGAAGTTAGTTCGCCAGTTTTTCACTATAACGAAGAGACGAAAGAAGACGAGTACATTCTCACAGAGCGCTCGATAGTGGATTTACAAAATCTTATGATAACCAGGTTTATGGCAGCACTTCAACTAAACAGATTTTCCCATAGCATAGGGATACATTAGTGGCTGCTGGAATATTATTTTTTATTGCTGCGAATATTTTAGCCTGGTTCCAATTAAACTCTCAATTTGTATGGGGGTGGTGGGCGAACAGGCCGTTAACATCTGCCGCCATTTTTGCAATTCCGGTTGGTCTTATGTTCTGGTACGCAATCAAAAATATTGTTGGTGTCTCGGGCTCTCTTTGGACATCTAAACTTATTGGTTTTGGAGTCGGCAATATTGTTTTTGCAATATTAACATGGGTTCTTTTGAAAGAGAGTGTTTTCACACCGAAAACCATGACGTCTTTGACCCTAGCCGGCGCTATCATAGCAATTCAAATGCTATGGAAATAATATATTTTTTTCTTGACTACTGACGATCAGTGTTTATTGTATAGGCAGCTGCAATCTTGCTGGTAAGGAGATCGTGGCTTGAACTTGCTTAATAAGGAGAAAATATTATGACTGCACTTACTACTTATAGACCGAGCCTTTTGGGCCGAAGCGTTTTTGATGATATCTTTGACACGATGCTGGATTTTCCGCAATTGATGCAGAAGACAACTCAAGGCTATCCTGTTGCGGATATTTATAGAGAAGATGGCGGAGACACAGTAATGGAGTTTGCTTTGGCAGGATTTTCTAAAGAGGACCTCTTGATTGAAATCAAACCAGAGAAGAACAGTATCACTGTCAGCGCCAACAGCGAGAACATCACCGCCCAGGAACGCCAGCGGCGCGTCGCCAGGCGAAACTTTTCTAAGACCTACGTAAATTATGATAATAATCTAGATCTTAGCGCGACGACTGCAGAGTTTGAGAATGGGTTGCTTAGGTTGCTGGTACCCAGACGTGAGGAAACCAAACCTTTGGCGATCGAGATTAAGTAATAAAACATAATTTATTTGCTAATGCGCCTTCCAGGTTCATAATTACATATGAGGCTTGTGAGCTTGGAGGGCTTTTTACGTGTCCTATGATTTTGTAACAGATAAAAAAATCCTTTCGAAAGTTTGCAAGCCCTGTGGTTCTAAAATTGAAGGGATCAGAATTGGCAACAAGCTTCTAGAAGTTTTGGCTGAAGTAGGCGATGGAGTTGGGCTAGCTGCTAACCAAGTTGGTATTGACTCAGCTGTATGCGTGGTAAAAGTTAAAGAACCAATTGTTCTTATCAACCCCAAGATAGTGGGAAAGTTTGGAAAAAGTTTCTTTCAAGAAGGTTGTCTTTCATTCAAAGGTGACTATGTTTTAACTGAAAGATGGACAGACATCGTGGTTAAAGACGACAACCACTCCAACCAGTTATTTTTCTCATTTGAAAAAAATGCTCTGGAGTGCGTATGCGTACAACATGAGGTTGACCATCTAAATGGTATTACGATGTTTGATCGATCTATAGAAAAGGAGTTATTCGATGTCTAGTATTTATGGAAAAACTAGTAACAGGCTTCCTGACAGCAAGAAGAAAACTGTACAGGGTGCTGGTACACACACAAAAAGACCACATTCTGGTGGTGAAACATTTCATGGCGGCCATCGATCGGGATCCCCACCGGCTAAAGCGCACCGTCGAAAGAAAGCCCACAGGGGTCAGGGGTGATGGCAGAGCAGTGGGAAAGGCCTTGGTTGGAAATACCAGCGCCCAACTATATACCTATGTGCGACCCCG
>Ga0114906_1001663_pt1 | contig 11514 bp, 9 predicted proteins | sample MalvirDeepMed_M9_FD_89687 | JGI IMG/M metagenome (GOLD analysis project Ga0114906, IMG submission 89687) | Marine viral communities from the Global Malaspina Expedition - Malaspina viral metaG DeepMed_M9 | ecosystem: Environmental > Aquatic > Marine > Oceanic | place: Mediterranean Sea... | reverse complement strand
GTGCGAAAGGGATGCTCCGAGTTCAAAAAGTCCGTCAACTGGACCAGAGTGTTCCAGTGCAATTCCACGAATCGGCCCGTTAGGCTGGCGCTATCTTCCAAGCTGAATGTTCGCTTTGCGACCAATGTGGCCACCAGGGCAATACAATGGGCGCGGTCTGGAGTGGTGTCCCAGGTTCAGGATCATCAGTTCATCCGCCTCGGTGCGGCCCTGCCAGGCATCGTTATTCGAACTAATCTCAAACCTATATCACCTCTGTGAACCAAGGCACCAACGGTGCCTTCCCTCCCAATTCACAGAGGTAATTCCAATGTCCGAACAATGCCCCAGATGCCTGTCCACCCGGATTGGCAGGAACAACTACGGAAAAAAGGCGGCTGGCGTGGTCGGTGCTGCCGCTGGCGTGTATGGCGGCTACGCCTCCGCAATTGCAGGTGCTCGAACAGGTGCTGTCGTTGGAGCGATGGCTGGCCCGGTGAGTGGTATCGGTGGTGCGGTGATCGGCGGTTTGCTGGGCGGTGTCACCGGTGTCTCCGCTGGCATCATCCTGGGCGATGTGCTCGATGAAGTCGTGCTTGATAATTACCGCTGCCTGGAGTGTGGTCATTCGTTCAGCATCGAACCTGACCCGGAAGACGAGACCACCGATAACCCCACCTCAAAATTCCCTAAGGAGTAACCCCATGGCTCATCTGATCGAGCAAATGGCCTACGTTGGCCAAACCCCTTGGCATGGCCTGGGGAATGAACTCACCTCCAATCAACCACTCGAAGTCTGGGCCAGGCAGGCCGGCCTCGACTGGCAGATCCAGGAAAGCCCTGTTCGCTACGTGACTAATGCCGGAAGCCCGCTGGGCGAGATCTTGTCCTACCCGGATTCCAAGGTGCTGTATCGCTCGGATACCAAAGCGCCGCTGTCTGTCGTCGGTAACAGGTTCAAGGTGGTGCAGCCGGAAGAAATACTGGAGTTCTACCGGGATCTCACCGAGGTCTCCGGCTTTGAGCTGGAAACAGCAGGTGTCCTGAACGGTGGTCGAAAAATGTGGGCGCTGGCCCGCACCGGTCAATCGGGCGTGCTGAAAGGCAATGACCAAACCAACGCCTACGTCCTGTTGGCCACGGCCTGTGATGGCACCATGGCTACTACGGCTCAATTCACCAGTATTCGGGTGGTGTGTAACAACACCCTGGCTGTGGCCTTGAAGGATTCCACGGCCAATGCTGTGAAGGTGAAGCACAACACGGCGTTCGATGCGGACTTGGTGAAGAAGCAACTCGGCATTTCCGTCTCCGCGTGGGATGACTTCATGTACCGCCTGAAAACCCTGAGTGAGCGGAAGGTGAAAGCCACTGAGGCCAGGAGTTACTTCCTGAAGGTGTTCACGGACGATTCCGGTACCGGTGTTGGCAAAACCAACGAACGGTCCATGGCCAAGGCCCTGTCCTTGTATGAAGGGGAGGGCATGGGCGCCACACTGGCATCGTCGGATGGCACCGCCTATGGCTTGCTGAACGCGGTCACCGAGTTCATTGACCATCAACGCCGCGCCAAAACTGTTGACCACCGGCTTGATTCCGCCTGGTTTGGTAATGGTGCTTCCATCAAAAACCGCGCACTCGAGCAGGCCATGTCACTTGTGGCCTGACTTTTATCTCAAAACTCTAAAACCGCCATAAAGCCCACCGGAGCCTCGTGCTCTGGTGGGCTTTTTTATGTCTGGAGGAAAACACCATGGGCATGAGCGCAAACGTCATTCAGAAGCAACGGCCAGCACTGCGGCTGGTTTCAACCAAAGGCCTCAGCCGTGACGAATGGCTGAAGGTCCGTAAACAAGGCATTGGCAGCAGTGATGCTGCGGCAGCGGTGGGCATGAACCCATACCAGTCTCAACTGGAGCTATGGATGGTCAAAACCGGTCGAGATGCCGGTATGCCAAAGCCGGACTCGGATGATCCGGAATCACCGGTTTACTGGGGGCATATCCTGGAACCCATTGTGGCTGAGCAGTACAGCCGACAAACAGGCCGCAAGGTCCGGCGAGTGAATGCGGTACTGCAGCATCCTGATCCAGACAAGCACTGGATGTTGGCCAACCTGGATTATTCCGTGGTGGCTGATGACGAAGTGCAAGTTCTGGAATGCAAAACCGCTGGTGAGTTTGGGGCACGTCTCTGGAAAGGCGGTGTGCCCGACTACATCCAGTGCCAAGTTCAGCACCAGCTGGCAGTCACGGGCAAGCAGGCTGCGGATGTCTGTGTGTTGCTGTGTGGCCAGTCACTCAAGATCTTCCGAATCGAGCGAAACGAAGAGCTAATCGAAGCGTTGATCACACTGGAACGCCAGTTCTGGGATTACGTGGAAACGGATACGCCACCCCCGGTGGATGGCACGGCGTCGGCAGAACGTGCGCTGCGCCATCTCTATCCTGAAGACCAAGGCGAGACCCTGGACTTCAGTGAGAGCAAGGAGCTGTCCGATGCTTTCAGCGAACTGCTGGCGATTCGCTCAGAAATGGAAACCCTCAAGTCCACTGAATCCCATCTGAAGCAGCGCATTCAAAGCCACATGGGCGAGGCCTCCAAGGCCACGTTCCCGGGTGGCGGCGTGAGCTGGAAGCGGAGCAAGGATTCCGTGGGGCTCAATGTCAAACAGCTACTGAATGACCAGCCGGAATTGCTGGAGCAGTATCCCCTCACCAAGCCGGGCAGTCGCCGGTTTCTGATCCATGCCTAATGTCCCCTTGGCCACGCGGGTGTAACGAGTGCCCCCGTGGCCCTTTTTCAGGAGAAGCATCATGATTAAAGGGTTAGCCATCACGCCTCCGGTGTTGGGGCGTATCAGTATCGGTCGGGTTGTTGAGAAAAACGGCATCCGGCTGCCACAGAAAGACAATCAATTCACCATCACCTCCCAAATCCAGGAAAAGGATGGCTGGGTACTGCACCCCCTGGACGAAGAGCTGAGAAAAGACGCGCCCAACAACAAGCTGCGAACCATTCCGGTACGCATGCTCTTCAATGACGCGGATCTCAACCTGCGGGCTGAATACACCATGTTCGACCGCAAAAGCGGACGGCCTATGTGTGTGGGGAACGGCGATACCTGCAAGCGCCTGACGCAATCTGGCGTCCAGTCGTTGCCGTGCCCTGGGCCAACGTTGTGCGAGTTCGGCAAAGGTGGTCTGTGCAAGCCCTACGGGCGCCTGAACGTGAAGATCGGTGACGACGATGATCTCGGCACCTTCATCTTCCGCACAACCGGTTACAACAGCATCCGGACGCTTGCGGCACGGTTGAGCTATTACCAGGCCGTGTCCGGGGGCTTGCTGGCTTACATGCCGCTGGAACTGAAACTGCGGGGTAAAAGCACGACCCAGAGCCGGCGAACGCCCATTTTCTATGTGGATTTGGTGGTCAAGGAAGGGTTCTCATTGCAAGAAGCGGTGGCGGAGGCAAAAGAAACAGCCAACAAGGTGGCAGAGGAGGGTATTGACCAGGCCGCGCTGGATGCGGCGGCTGCCGAGGGGTTTGGGAATGCGTTGTTTGAATGGGATGAGGACGAGATGACTGAGGTTGTTGAGGAATTTTATCCCGCTAATAGCAAAGCGGTGAAAGCAGGTACACAAAATGTGGCGAGTATCGGCTTGTTATTCGACAAATCGAAGGAAATTGATGCTACAAGATCGTAGCTGGTTACTTCGACTTCACCATTGTTAACCAATGGCACGTCTTTCCCCCTCTGTTCTCAGAGGGGGAAAGACGTGAGTACTCTTTTTTTTGTGCTGTTAGAGAATATGAGGTAATTCTCAATTAATACTTGGTCTCGCGACACGTTATGTCGCCATAAACTGTCTCCTTACACCTGGTCGTGGTGGTCTCAGGTGCTTCGAAGCTTTCCTCTAGCGAGTCAAAGAAACGGTTGACTCTATCCGCGCTTCGGTCAGAACGGGCTCTTCGCTGTGCAAGCGTAACGGTGGTGTCGAAGATAACGTTGGTGATGCGTTAGTAAGTTCAAAGTTTCCACCGTGTTTTGCCAAACGGCCGGTAGCCCTATTAAAGGGAACTGCATAGCCGGCTGTTGATGTTGCAAGCCCTCCCACTGTGGATCATCTGACAGCTGGAACGAAGTCTGCGTAGTGAGGGGCTTGCTTGAGGGTGTTATCCGAGTGGAGCGGCTGTTATCCGGTCAAAGCTTCTTCTCTCTTGAGTATTTTTCCGAGATTGGGAATGTACTCTGAATGACCGCCGACGACATCGGTCACATCGACGTTCTCCACTTTGCCATGCTCGATTCTGTGCCTGCCTATCGGATAGCCCTGGAACTTGTCTCCTCTCGGATAGAGAAACTTCAAGACTCCATCATTGCTTGAATGGTAATTCCAGATCTTGTCGATCACAGCGCCTGTTGCATTGTCCCAATTGGTTTTGGTTGACTCGGTGGAGTTGCCGTCTTCGTCAAAGCGCTTGCCGCAGTCGATGGCGCCGCCTAAAAGATGGGCTTCCCTGATAAAAGATTCCGATTTGCTAGCCAGCGCTTCCATACAGAAGTACGCAACACGGGCACCGAGGGAATGACCAATCAAGATGTATTCACGGTCGGTTCGGGCAATCAAGTCCGCGAGTAGTGCTCCGGTCTCAGCGGCTTTAACGCAAGCGATGGACCAGGGATTAGACACCAGTCCGAGAGCAGTCATGCTCCAGCCGAGCGGTGCAGCTTTCTTGGCGGCGGTGCGTAGTCCGCGCTTTCCTGCGATTCTGGCCGAGTGCCAGGCGGTTTGCTTGGTTGCACCGAAAGAGCCAGCGAATTCCGCAATATCTTTGAGCCGTTTAGATTCCCAGGCGACGTGGACAATGGGGTTGTCACGATATTGCCGAATGACAGATTTCAGCCATTCGGCACTTGCGGCTTCGTTGCCCTCATTAAGAAAACCATTGATACAGACAACGGTGGGGCCTTCACCCTCGGTCAGTTGCTCAATCTCAAAACCATCAACATCTCCGAAATAGCCGTTGCTAATGATGCCGCCATCCCGTGCCCCTAGTGCAGCGCCAGTAGCAGTAACCACGCCAACGCCACCGGCCATGCCGAGTCCGCCACTGGCGATGGCGCCGCCGCCGAGTACTGCTAGACCTTTGCTGGTCGCAGCTGCTCCGCTCAGGCCATAAAAGCTGGAACCGATGGCCGCGCCCATTGCGGGAGCTGCCAGGAAGGCCATTGGACCGATGACTGCGGCAGTGCCAACCGAGCATGCGGTGGCTGTACCGATCCTCTTGAAATTTCGACCACTGCGTTCAAAGATTTTTTTGTAATCGCTAATCTCATCGAGTTGGTCATTCAGGTGCTCGAAGTTGGCAATGGTTCCAGAATGGACGGAACAAAACTGATTATCCCACCCCCAGGTTGAGCTGTTTTTATCGTCTTGCTCTTCCTCGGCCTCTTCTGTCTTGTTCTCGGCCTTGGCCATGAACTTTGCGTAATTGTCGCAAACCCGACATTTTACGATGCGGTTTCCGCAGCCATCGCAGCTGTAAACGTTCCTGGAAAAATTTGACGATTCGACGGGGGAGCAAGAATGAAGCTCGAAACACCAGGAACAGTAGTGCTCGCCACCTTCATGAAGCTTAGAGTCTGTGAGTTCACCGATGGTATCGGCTGCACGATCAGCCCATTCGCCTGCGTTTTTAGCCCAGCTTTGAGCTTGGGAAGAGATCTTGCTGCCAAAGGTCTTGAAATTTTTCATCAGGAAATCCCTTTCTGGAAGTAACTATGTGGGGTGTGTAGAGATACGCTGTTTCAGCTCCCACCAGCTCGGGAGGGTAGGTGAAGAGCTCAATGCCTTACGATTCGGTCCAGTTGTAATTACTCAGTCGCTTGTTAGTACACATCATTTTGTGATGATGCTTCAAGGGGGACAGACGGTATTCTGTTCGGTTAATCGTTCCGGAATGCCTATTGGTGTTTCAAACAGATGTAGAAGTCTGAGATTTAATCAATCCCTTCCACCCCAATCCCATTCTTAGCCAACCACCCCTTCCTCCGCTCATAATCCGGCAGAACCCGCTCCACTCGCTTCCAGAACTGCGGCGTATGGTGCGGTTCATGCAGGTGAGTTAGCTCATGCACTACCACATACTCCACAATCTCGCGCGGCAACAGTATGGTCTTCCAGTTGAAGTAGAGTCGGTTTCCCCGGCCGCAGGAGCCCCAGCGATAGCCCAAATCCTGAATTTTTACGCCAGCTGGCTCAACGCCCATGCGTGCGGCGAGTGTCTGGACTTTCTCGTTTAGGTAAATCTGCGCCTTGGTGCTGTACCAGTGAATGAAGTGCTGTTTCGCGTCAGGCTGCAGGTCTCTGCGTAGGCAGAATCGACCTGCTACCAACTTGAGGGGCGTTTGCTGGTCATCAACGAGCTTCAGCCTGTAGCTCCGGCCCAGGTAAAGGAAACCCTCGCCGTTCACATACTCCTTCCGAGGCTGAGGCTTTTGCAGCTCGGCTTTCTCTGCCAACTTCTGGTAGATCCAAAATTTTTTCTCTTGAACGAAGTCCTGGAGAAGTTGATCTTCGACACCTTTGGGAGCGGCAATTACCAGGTCGCCCTCGCGGTCCACGATGATTTCCAGGGTCTTTCGCCGTTTGCTATGGCGCACCTCGAAAGTCAGATCGTCTACCTGCAATTCCATCACGCGTTTACCAACTTGCTGTGATTGGCTTTGGCCAGGTCTATCAGTTTGTCCAGCAATCCATCCAGTTGATCCATGGGGAGTAGATCGAGTTCGAACAGTTCTTCGAACAGCCTGCCTCGCAAACGCTCCTGGTCTGGCAGATGGGCCGGTTTCCAGAAATCCGGGATGCGCAGTTCTTCCTGGATAATTTGAACCGTTGATGCAGTGGCTTGCTCCAGGCTCTCCTGCTCATCGGCTGCAGGGAGCGCATCGGTTCCGTATTTCACCTCGGTCATCAGCCTCAAAAAGGGTAGGTGATTGGAGGGAAGGGCAGACGTCGGTTCATCGTCCGTTGCTTCGTCGTCCTTCAATTTCTTGACCAGACTCGATAAAGCATCCACCTGCTCCTGCCAGAGCCCGTCCAGCTGGTCCAGAATCTCCTTCAGGCGTTCGCTTAACTTGGTGTATTTCACCGGGTCTTCGTCAAGATGCTTGCGCACGTGAGAGCGCACCGCATGCTCCATTTCGGATGCCTTGGCCCGATCACTGACTTGCCGGTTAATGTGCTGATCAAAATCGGTGTCGGTTAATTGCACCGGCGGAATCTTCGGGTTGATGCCCAGAGAGATCATGTAGTCGTCGATCAGCTTGCGGACTTTGTTGCCTACGTCCTTGCCGAGTTCCGGGCTATCTTTATAGCGATTTCGCGCCAGGGCGTGAATGTAGGCCAGTTGTTTTGCATCGTTTACAAATTCCAGCGCTTCCGGGCGGGGCAGCACGTCATCCAGCGTTCGGTTGAATTCCTTCAGCTTAACGATGAACTCGGCTCTCAATCTCTCATCACCCAGGGCGGTAACTGCCTCCTCTGCACCCTCCAGGCTATCAACGCCCTGTTTCCTCAGCACATCGACGACACGCAGGTGGCGGTCCCGTAGCATCGGAATTTCGTCTTTCAGGCTTTGCAGTGCGCCTTCGACATCCTCATCACTGTAGGCGGCAAGTGCCTCTTTCAGGTGATTGGCAACGCCATAGTAGTCCACCACAATCCCACAGCGTTTGCCGAAGCCGGTACGGTTCACCCGGGCAACTGCTTGCAGCAATTCGGCCTCACGGATAGGCCGGTCCAGATACATCACGCCCGCGATGGGGGCGTCAAAACCAGTTAGCAGCATGGATTTGACGATCAGGAAACTGAGCGGGTCCGCCTTTTCAGGATCTTTATGAAACAGCGGTTTCTTGAACCGGCTGATGTTGTGCTCGATTTCAGCCCTGTCACTCCATTGCGCCCAGCCGCTGTCATCGTTGTTGCTGCTACTGAATACCACGGCAAAATCCAGTTTCTGCAACAGGTCGCGGTATTGCCAGGCTTTAATAGCCGCTTGGACTCGCGGTGTTCGAGTAATTACGTCGGTCTCAGCGATGTTCTTGTCTTCAGCCGGCAGTGCCATGGCCTCTTCAAGTAGCTTCGACCGGGCTTGTTTGAGTGCTTCCAGGTATCGGATTGCGGCGCGACGACTGTAGGCGACCAGCTGAGCCTTGAATCCATTCGAAAGAATGTTGGTTACATAGTGGCGGAGAATGTCGGCGGCCTTCTCTTCAATGAGCAGAGGTGCTTCAAAAATCTGGCCCTTGGTCGCGTATTTCTTTTTGATCAGCTCCAGTTCATCTTTGGTTCGCTCCTTGAATAGATCCTCAAACAGATCGTCGAGATTGGCGCCTTCCTTGACGGCACCCTCTGCCGTTCGGCCTTCATAGAGGATGGGTACCGTGGCGCCATCTTCTTCCGCTTCCTTGATGGTGTAGCGGTCAATGTAATCCCCGAAGATATCGCTGGTCTGCTTCTTCTTGCCCATGATGATGGGCGTACCGGTAAACCCGATTCGGGCAGCATTGGGTACAGCCTGCAGGAGATTGGCATGCAGATCACCCGCCTGGGTCCGATGAGCCTCATCGATCATCACCAGAATGTCCGGGCTGTCGTTGATCAGCCCTAGTGGTTTTGCGGGAGTGGGTTTTACCGGTGTGCTGTCAGTTTCTTCTGCTGCATCTCGGCGGTTGAGCTCAAGCCCACGTTCCTCTTTGGGAGGTGGGTATGCGGCAGAAACGCTCTCATGCTCACGGTATTTCTGAATGGTTGCGAAAACGAGTCCCGGGCCGGGCTGCCCCAGAAGTGATTTCAGTTTGCCGGTGTTGTTGGCGATCTTGACGGTTTCACCGGTCAGAGTGGCAGTGGTAGACAACTGATCCTGGAGATCCTTTCGATCCGTGATCACGACGACTTTGAACCGACGAAGATCCGGGTCGGTTCTCATCTTGAGGACCAGAAATACCATCGTGAGGCTTTTGCCGCTGCCCTGGGTGTGCCAGATAATGCCGCCCCGGCGGTCATGCTCGCCATCCTCAATCCGGGTTTTTCCGGTTTTCAGGCGCTGGACGGCGAGTGTCACTGCTCGGTATTGCTGGTACCGGCATACGAGCTTGATGGTTTGGCCACCCGTGCTCATGAACAGCATAAAGTGGCGGACGATATCGAGCAGATTGGCCGGTGGCAGCATGCCAGCGATCAACCGTGGTTGAGAGGACAGTGAACTAACACCGAGCTTTTCTGCTACCTCGGCTTCTGACCGAGGCACCACAGTTTTCCAATTCAGGTAATGGCCGAATCCGGCACCGATCGTTCCCACTCGTGCATCGTCAAAATTCGAGGCCACCATAAACTGATTGGTAGAGAACAGGGCAGGGGCGCCCTCGTGTGCTTCCACTTCGAGATCGTGGTAGCGCTGATCATGATAACGGCGTAACTGGTCTACAGCGTCGGTAAGGCCCTCGGGTACCGTGCGGCCTTTGCATTCGATGACTACGAGGGGGATACCATTAACAAAAAGAACCAGGTCCGGGATCACGTGGCCCTTCCAGCCATCGTGCCCGGGTGGGCATTTGACCTTGAACTGATTCACTACAGTGAAGGTGTTGTTCTCAGGGTTTACCCAGTCAATGAACTGGATGGTTTGCCCCCTGCCGCCGTCCCAGTCTGGCAGGCCCTCTACGGTGATTCCGCCGTGAAGTAGCTCAGTGGCCAGTTGATTGGCTTCCATCACTTTATTGGCGGGAAGGCGGGTGATGGCTGAAACCGCCTGATCAACCCGCCGTTCATCCAGCCACGGCGAGCCGTTCCGGGTATTGATGGCTACAAGCCGTTCCCGAAGCAACGACTCCATGACGACCTGGGCAAAGGTTTCACGATGGGTAACAGCGGGCTCTTCCAGCGAGCCCTCAATGTAATCCCAGCCTTCCTGTTCCAATTGTCGAATGAAAGGGAGCTCGACTTCAGTAAATTCCGGGCCGGGCATTACAACTCCTTTTGTGTCGGTGTGCGGCGCTATGCATGATTGGAGTCTACCAAAAACGACGGAATACCATGAGTATAGAGGAACAGATTCTCGATTCGCCCACTACCAACTTGCTGTTGTCCTGCTATCATTCGCGCTATGGAAAAGATCAAGGGTGTAAACCCATCCCGAATTAACTGGTGCTGTGAAGACCTGGGCATTTCTATAGAAGAATTGGCCCACGAAACCGGCATTGCTCTGGCTACCCTTGAGAAAGCTCTTGAGGGTAAAGAGGCGTTGACTGTTAAACAGTTACAGAAGTTAGCCACGCACTTTAATCGGGGACTGTTGTTTTTCCTGGAAGAAGGGCCCGTCAGCGAGGGACGCGTTCACTCCGTTCAATTTCGAACACTCAACAATCAGAAGCCTCGATTGAGTGCGCGGTTTCGTGCGCTGGTCGAACGTACTGAGCGCCAGCGATTGACCTATCTGAGTCTCCGGGAAGATTTGGGCGAGCCAGTCGAGACAGAGTGGTTCCCGGAAAGTATGGCCGGGACAACACCTAAACCGATACAGGCAGCAAAGTTGGCCCGCGACTGGCTGGGGCTTCGGGAGGGGCAAACCTTTACCGAGATCCGGGCAGCCGTAGAGGCGAAAAACATTCTTGTATTTCTGAGCAACGGTTATGCGGGTAAATGGCAGATTCCGAAGGATAGCCCGATCCGTGGGTTCTCTCTGTATTTTGACCATTTCCCGGTTGTTTTTGTTAAGAAACAGCAGTCCGAGGGTGCCCAGGCGTTCACCATGATGCACGAGCTAGGGCATTTGTTGCTTCATCGAGAAAGCTTCGTTGATGATGAAGACGACTTCCATAGTCACAGCGCCAATGAAGTAGCTGCGAACCGGTTTGCTGGAAACGTCCTCGTGCCACAGGAGTTTCTCGAGACGGTAAGTCTTCAGGATTTCCCCTTAGAAGACGTTACGGCTTACGATCGATTTTTGGAAGATGACGCTCGTCGCTGGTGTGTTAGTCCCGAAGTGATCCTGCGGCGGATGTTGGATTCCAACCTCCTTGCACAGGAAAGCTACCAAGCTTATCGCCGTTGGAAACAATCCCTCCCCGCGCCGGTCCGTAGTAGTGGCGGTGGCTCCCGATACCGCTTCAAGGAGCCAGTGCGGGTATTCGGGAAAGGTTATGTGGGTACCGTTTTGGATGCCCTGCATGAACAGCGTATTACGTTGTCCCGCGCAAGCTCCTACCTGGACAACCTGAAAATAGCAGACCTGCGGCAACTGGAAGATAAGCATGTCTCTATTTGATGCTTCGTCGATTATTTACGCCTGGGATAATTACCCGCCGGAATTATTTCCGCCACTGTGGGATTGGCTGGAGGAGGAACTAGTGTCCCTTAACAAAAGTCCGCTTACTTATTGAGCTTGTCTGATAATCTGGCGATTGACTCAATAATCTGGTCGGCAGATTTATGCCATTCAAAGGGCTTCGGGTCTTCGTTGTAAGTC
>Ga0114906_1001657_pt1 | contig 11523 bp, 10 predicted proteins | sample MalvirDeepMed_M9_FD_89687 | JGI IMG/M metagenome (GOLD analysis project Ga0114906, IMG submission 89687) | Marine viral communities from the Global Malaspina Expedition - Malaspina viral metaG DeepMed_M9 | ecosystem: Environmental > Aquatic > Marine > Oceanic | place: Mediterranean Sea... | reverse complement strand
GGTACGGAGCAATACCCAGGTTTCAAAATCCAGCGCTTGCGGCAGGTGGGCAGGCCGCTGGAGGCCCGACACTTGAGCGTGAGATAACCAACACGATAGGCGGTCAATTTGGCGACCAGGAGATTACTCGACTATTGCAGCAGCAACCGGTTGCCGGGCAACAGCAGCAAGCAGGCGGAACGCCTTCCGGCCAGTCGCGTTCGATGGACTGGCGTGCACGTGCAGCCGAGTTGATGCGCCGCCAGATGATTGATCGTTCAAACGAAGAGGGGCAACCCCCTTGGATGAGGCGGCGGACATAAATGGACACCGGGCCGATTACAGACGCATATAGCGAAGATGGCGTCGAAACATATGACCCAGACGAGAAAGAGCAGAAGACGTCTGCCTACATTCACGAACAGTGGCAGATTTCCGAAAGCACCAAACAGGCAACCATTGAAAACACATGGCTGGCGCTGGCGTTTTATACGGGTCGTCAGTGGTCCAGATATAACCGCGTAACAAAGCTTCTGACTCAAGACAATCCGCCGGCATGGCGTGTTCGGATGGTGTTGAACTATGTCCTTCCGACCGTTGAAACCCTTGCAAGCAAGCTGGTGGAGAATCGTCCTGGCTTTATCTGCATGCCGGCAACAAGCGACGATGATGATATTGACGCAGCGCGTCAGTGCGAATCATTACTCGACTATATATGGCACGAGCTCAAGATGCAGGTAAAGATGTACGAGGCCATGAAGTGGGCTTCCGTTACGGGTACTGTGTTTATCAAATGCTTTTGGGATGTCGAGGCCGGAGAGGAGTACGAAGACGAGGAAGAGGTCATTCAAGATGTCGTTGATTATGCCGTTGGCGAGATAGGTATTGACGAGGTTGAAGAGCGCGAAACCAAGAGAGTTCGCAAGAAGTCCGGTCTGCCCGTCATTGACGTGCTTTCTCCGCTCGAGGTTGGTTGGGATCCAGGCGCCAAAGACATGGACAGTTGTCGCTGGATGATCCACAGCAATCTGATGCATGTTGATGAAGTTCGCACGCGCTGGGAGAAGGGCAAATACGTCCACCCGAACACCAGCTACGAGGTAGACGAGTACAGCCAGCAGGTGCTGCGTGAGTTTGTCAATCCATCGGCAGACATCGACCAGGCACACCTTGACCGCATCAACGTACTCGAGTATTTCGAGCGTCCGTCACCGCGTCACCCGGATGGGTATTACGCCATTGTTGCCGGCGGCATCATTCTTGAAGAAGAGGAGCGACTGCCCTATGGCAAGCTGCCCTTTATTTGTATACGACACAATTCGGTTCCCGGCAGACTCCCCGGAGAGGGCGTTGTTCGCTCACTTATTCCAGCACAAAAAGAGCTCAACAAGTCGGTCAGTCAGCGTATTGAAAACAAGAACATGCACGCGCAGCCGAAGTGGCGTGCGGAGAAGGGCAGTGTAGAGAAGCAGAGCTTCACTGACGAGCCGGGGGAGATCATCTTTTACTCTCGCACGGCAGCGAGACCTCCCGAGCCGATGCCCCCTCCCCCGATGTCACCCGAGCATCGGTTGATAGAGAAAGAACAGATTGAACACATTCAGAACATCAGCGGTGTCTCTGACATCACAAGGGGCTCTGCACCAGCACAGACATCTGGCCGGGCAATTGGTCTCTTGTCAGACCTGGATGCAACAAAACTTGCAGGCACGGTTCGCGAACTCGAGGCGGCAATTGAAGAGATTTGCGAGCAGATCCTTTTCATGTGGCGCGAGTACATGCCCATCGAGATGACGATTCAGACGCTGGGCCGAAACAAGGTTGTCGAGGTGTTCGAGTTTCACGCACAGCAAATCAAGAACACGCGCGTGCGCGTGATGCCAAACTCGATGCTTCCAAAGCACCCCTCATACAGGCGGGAACAGATTATCCAGATGTATCAGGTTGGTATTTTGGGCGATCCATCCGACCCGAGAACACAGATGAAAGCGCGCAAGATGATGGAGTTCGGCTTCATGGAGAATGTCTATGGGGACGAGTCCAAGGACAGAAACCTCGCGCGAGAAGAGATAGAACAAATGATTGCAGGGAAGAAACCGGACGTAAATCCGTTTGACGACCATGCAGTCCATATAGACCAGCATAGCGAGTTTATGAAATCGATAGACTTCAGGCTATTGTCAGAAGATGTGCAAGAGAACTTCTTGCGTCATATGGCATGGCACTATTATGCTGAGTCACAGAACCAACAGGGTCAACCCTGGTGGCAGGCGTATGTTGACGGGGGTATGCAAAACATGCCTCCGACAGAAGCGCCTCCCGGCATGGCTCCCCCTGAAGGTGCTCCTCCCGCAGGTGCGGGCGGGGCGCAACCCGCAGGAATGACTGGTGGGGGCACACCTGAACTTAACCAAGCAATTGGTACTAGAGGTCCGGGTGTTGCCGACTACGAGACAGGAATGCAAACACCACAATAAACGTCAACCAGTACGATAACTGGTTTGTGGGGTAACGATGACAGATGAGTATGGCGATACGAGTGTAGACTCCAGTGAGGATTCGCAGACCTCTGAGTATGAAGGTGAGAATGTCGCGGTAGCCGGCGATACAGGTGAATTCGAACCAGAGTACGATGACAATGGTAATCCACATCCGATTCCATATGAACGGTTCAAGGAAAGCCGAAGTCAGCTTAGGGAAGCTCGTGAAACAGGCGAGCGAATGCAATATCAAATGAACGAGTTGCAAGAGAACTTAAGGCGGCAGCAGGAGTACAGTCAGTACGCCTACCAAGAGATGCAGCGATTGCAGCAGCAACCGCAGGTTGCGCCCGAGGAGGATGTGTATGTAGATCCCCTTGAGCAAAAGATCAACCAGCTGGAGCAGCAGCAAAAAGCGATGCATGAGCAATTGGCTCACCGGCAAAGCGAACTCGCTACACAACAGGCCGAGCGCGAACTTAATTCCGAAATATCAGCAGCGCAGCGAAGATACCCTTCCATGCGTAAGCTCGATGTTGTGAACGCAATCATTCAAAACCCAAGGGCCAATATCTCGGCCCTGGCAAAGCGTTCACACGAAACGGTAGAAAGAGGCTATCACGACCGTTTGCGTCGAGATGGTTACGCGCCAAAAGCCCGAACCCTGACAAGGGGTCAAGGCCCGATGCCCGTTGCTAAAGATTTTGGAGACGACATGGAAGGTGCCGAAGCTGCCGCTATTGAGTTCTTGAACAACTCCTGATTACTTCATGGAGTAAAAAGTGGCTATTCAAAAACAAGGTGATGTCGCTGGTGGATCGGATTTTGATGTAGTACTCAAGGAGTATTACGAGGGTCCCGTTCGCGAGCATCTCAATAATTCTATTCCCATTCTCAAATACGTCGAGAAGTCCAAACGAAAGTGGAACGGTCGTCGTATTGTCTTCCCCGTTCACCTTCGCCGTAACCACGGTGTTGGCGCTCGTTCTGAAACTGGCACGCTGCCCACCGCTGGCCGGCAAGAATACGTCGAGAGTCGTATCAAGTCGAAGTTCATGTATGGGCGCATCGAGCTCACGGGTGTTGTTATCGCAGCATCCCAGGGCGACAAAGGCTCTTTCGCTTCTGCTCTACGGACAGAGGTTGAGGGTCTGCGACGTGACTTGCGCGTTGACATGAACCGTCAGGTTTGGGGTGTCAACTGGAAACCGGTTGGCGCGTCGGATACCGATGCGGCGGGCGTTGCTGATTATCGCGGCAAAACCGGCATCATTGCGGTTGGAACAAATGCCGACCAAGGCTCGGCAGCGGAGATCAGTGTCGATGGTACGCTTCAGGCTCACACTGACGCGGCATCAAATGAGCAGCATGACGTTGGTACTCGTTATCTCAAAAAGGGCATGACGGTTGTCACTGGTAATGTGTCTGCCGATGACGCTACCCCAGCGGGTGCCTTTACCCCGGTAACAGGCGGCATTTCCGTTCTTTCCGTCACAGACCGCACAAAGGTAAAGTTTGCAACTGCATCGACGGGAGCAGCGGTAAACGTTGCGCTATTGAAAAACAGCGCAATTGTTTTGGGTAACACCGATGCATCGGGTGAGAACTCATATGACAATGAGATTACTGGCCTGTCGTTCATGGTTGATGATGCCGATGACGACTTGCAAGATATTGACACTGGCGAAAACCCTGAGTGGTCAGCAAATGTTCTTGGCAACAGCGGAACCAAGCGTCCGTTGAGTCTTGAGCTGATGCAGCTTGCGGTTGATACCACTGACGAGGTTTCCGGTGGAGAGCCGAATCTCTTGATGGGTCATCACTCGATGCGCCGCGAATATCTGAATCTTCTGACAAGCGACGTGCGCTACTCTCCGGAGCAGCTCAAAGGTGGCTTCCAGAAGTTGACGTATGCTGGTGGCACCAACCCGATGCCCATTGAATTTGACCGGATGGCTCCGTATAACAAGCTCTTTTTCCTCAACACGAAAGACATCAAGCTCTACGTGATGAAGGACTGGGCATGGGCCGACCGAGATGGTTCAACCTTTAGCCGTAAAGCTAACTCTGACAGCTGGGAAGCTTTCATGTGTTGGTACGGTAATATGGGTCTCGAGCGTCGTTTCTCGCAAACGTTGCTTGATGACATCGAAGTATCGAACTTGATCTTCTAGGGTCGTGCAAATTCCCTAGACGCTGGGGGGCAGTCCGGCATTGCCTCCCAGCACTTTTTCTTTTACTCAGTATCCCCGCAATGGGGGGTAAACTGTGAGGTGGTAACTCATGATTCGCGACAAGAATATTAATTATAAGTACAAGATTGATACGGTCGAGGCGCAGAACTTCTCGTCGATGTTTAACTTCGATAGCGGCAACGGTGACATTGAGCTTGCCAACGACAACGATATCCATTTTGAACAGATTGACACAACCGGCCTTGTTGGCTTGAAGATGACAACATCAACAGCGCAACTTGCCAGAACCCTGTTGTACTCGCCAACGCATATCGACTGGGCAAATCATGTGTTTTTCCGGGTTATGTGGTCGTCTGACTCTACCGATGCCGCAGACACGATTACGTGGCAGGTCAAGCTGTTAAAAATAGACGAAGGGAGCCCCCCCGCTGCGGCATCTCAGGCACTGGATACTGTCATTGTGGCGGACACAAACCAAGGTTCCGGGCGAGTCCATTACACGGCATGGGGCAAGCTTAATGGCGAGACTATCGCGCCTGACGGAAATGACTTTGTTGTCGTTGATGTCGAACTAACAGCTTTTGCGGCTGGCATGTCGGAAGACAAATTCTGTTTGGGGTATCAGATAGCGTACCTGCCCAAGTTCACTGACAGCCCGCAGGTCAATGACCAAATAGCACCAACGGACGCATAATGATACTGACTGAATCTCAATGGAACGACATCAAGCGAATTCAATGGAATCAAACCGAGTCCAAGCGACTTCGTGAGCAAATCCATGACGATAAGATCGTCGTTGGGTGGTGTGGTCGTGAAAAGCGGTGGATGATTGCTCGAATTATCGATGCGACTGTTGAGGTTCGGTTTGGGATCAAGATTGTTCCGACCAGGGAAAGGGTTCCATTCGTGTGGAAGGTGTGGGAGGACGACGACGGGATACCGTTGCACATACGTGACGCCCGTCTCGTCCCTTACATTCGGCGGTGTGACTTGTGGCGCACAGGCACGGCAAAGTATCTTCAGCAATATGAAGACGCGAAATACATCGACGAAATGAAAGAACGAAGCGAAGTCGATAACATGCACTACATCGCCAAACACGCCATATGGGACTCTGCCAAGAAGCTGGGCGACCAGTTGTGTGGGACTGACGTTCGACACAAGAAACCCGACAAGTACTTCTTTATGAACTAGGGGGCCGTTATGGGCTTTGGCGACTTAGGCGCCGTACAGACACTGGAAGATGTAAAGGGTCTTGCGAAGCTATTGCTTGATGAAACGGGTGATCTGTTTTGGACGGCAGCGCAGCAGAATGCGCTCGCAAACGAGGCTAACAGGGCAGTCTTCCGCGAGCTGGTGGATACTAATCCAGAGTACTTCCTTGAATCGACAACGGGGCCATTCACGTGGACCGCAGACACGGAGTCGTTTGACATCAAGTCGAACTTCATTACTTCAATTCCGTACAAGATTATCGGCATCGAGGAGACCGAGAAGTCTGCCGCCATATCCCCAACCAACATACCTACAAAATGGCGACCCATGCGTTTCCAGGACAGGACGATGGTTCACGGCATGAGTGGGTGGTGGCGCGGGGAGCTCAGCAGGTATTACTGTTTGGCCGGCAAGAAGCTATTCGTTGCGCCCATTCCAGGAGAGGCTATCAACTTTCATATCTACTGGATAAAGAACATCGAAAAGCTCTCATCAGACGGTCACACTGTTTTGCGAAGCACCCAAAGCGAAGAGAATGGAGCTGCTGACGCATACGGAGATTTGGTTGCCGTCTATCTCGCGAAACTGATGAACTCCAAACAGCAGGGGCAGAATCCAATGATTGACCAGTTGTGGCTTGAGGGGCTTGACCGAATGAAGGATAATGCCCACTCGAGAAACGTAGACGAACCAAGTCATGTGAGGGTTACCCGTGCCCCGTGGGACTAAACAAGGCGGACGAGGCAATCCACGAACATTCACCTTTATTGGTCCGTGGACAGGCATGGAAGAGCGTGAGAACTTTCAAGAAGACACGCATTGCCAGCTTGCGCTCAATATCGACTTTCACCGGGGCTACATCGAGGGGCGAAAAGGCTTCAAGCAGATTTCGACCAGGGGTGCCGACCGAATGCAGGTCCATACGGTCATGGTCAACGGCATTCCCAGATATGTCCTTGGGGTTGGCATTACGGGACCAGACAACAACACAGCCACCGAGGGCACGGTTGTCTATTACGTCTACGATGCCAAGACAGGTGAAAACGTAAAGACGAGCACGGCAATTGCTAACGAGCCAATTGACCCAGAGTTCACGTGCCGATTCGCAGATGTCATCCTTGCAAAAGACGTTGATGGCGACGGAGTCAAGGAAAGCCCCCGCCATGTCACGCTGATTTACACAAAGCAGAACATCTACGTGTTTGACCCGCACTTGAACACGATGGCGATTGCAGAGGCAAGCATGACTGGCGATGTCATTGCGATAAATGATACGAGCTGGGGGTATTGGATAACCCCACCAAGGGGCAGGGGTCCGTTTGGCCCGATTATGGCCGAGCACCTGGGTTCGGTTTGGTACGCAGGCTTTCCAGAACACTTCAATGTTGAGCTGAGTTATCCGGTCCATGCGCTACAGAGCCAGTTCTCGGAGGCAAGCATAAACCAGAACAATCGATCCAAGATGATTTTTGGACCACAGCACGTTGCATGGTCAGACCCGTTCGATCCACTTGGAATCGTTGCCTATCACTTCCTTGCCGTCGAAGAGATGGAAGTCATCACCGGGTTGAGGTCTTTCAAGGAACAGTTGGTGGTGTTTACAGACCGTTCCATCTACCTTTTGACGGGCGGCACGGACCAAACATTCCAGCTCTTCAAGGCCGTTAGCGGGGTTGGATGCATCGCGCCAAATTCGATTGTGGAGGCCAACGGAGTCCTTTACTTCATGGCTCGAGATGGCATCTATGGCTTTAGTGGCGCAAATGACGAAGGCGCCGGCATCGAGAAAATAAGCAAAGGGATCGATTCTGTTTTTTCCGGCGAGTCAGCGCAATCTCACGTGCCCGTAACATCAACTCCATCTGTATCACACGATTTGGCACAGTTTGGCTGGCCCTATAAGGCGGTGAAGTCGTCCATTCCCCACTCAAACGTGCTGCATGTACAGAAGAAAAATCAGATTTGGTGGAGCCTGGACATTCACGGAACGAAACCCGGCGCCTATGCGCTCACCCTTGTGTACGACTATTACCATGCGGCATGGTCCATCTATCAGCCGCTACAGGCTGGCCGAGGCCCCGAGTACGGTTCCTCGGAGGTGGCCACCGGCAAGTCACGGGTCACATGCATGTATGACGGCACCACCGTCCTGATTGGCGGCAATGAGATTGTCTATACCTCTGGAACGGGGGAGTCTTCTGTCGGGGAGTTTCCGCTGCTTCGATACGGGGGTCACCTCGATGACCTTGCCCAGTCTGGCGGCGCGGCCATCAATAAGTCATATATTCCGTTTATTTACATCACCGGAAGGCTGTTCAAAGACAATCCGACACTGTCTCTGTTCAGGCCGATTCGATTAAAGATGCTCTCATGGGGCGACCTGGACGCGGACAAGTACGGACCTCGTTGGTTTGCCGAGGGAGAGGAGTCTCACGCGGACTCGCAGGCGTTTGCCGCTGACGGCTCGACTGTAGCGGCGGCATCAGAAACGCAGGAGACAGACGGCCTGATTCCAACGCACCCGGCAGAGGGCGGCAACAAGCTGGAGCTCTATTATGGGACGGCCTACGTCGGGACGGCTCACACGCCTAATTCAAAGTATCAGGGGCGCGACTGGTTCACATCAAAACTCGAGCCGGCCTCGATTCGCTCCAGAACGCTGCGCCTTGGGTTCCAGTCTGGCTACCGGGTGGACACAACCGGCACATATGCCACCGCCGTAGTGGATAGGATTGCTGCGCCTCCACTTGTGATTCAGGCCATCATGGTGGATGTCGAGGCGGGAGATACGCGATGATTTTGGTATCCCCTGTTGTTTTTCCCCTTCTGGGCCGTATATTTTCGTCCAGTCGCTCGAATACCAGATTTCCGGTCAAGGTGTTTAGTGGTGGGGATCACCGCTTCAGAACGATTGGCCGGCAGATAGAAAACCTTGCCCTCCGCCAGTGTGAGATTTGCATCTCGCAGGACACGCCGATTCGCGAGGCAATTGGGGTCCTGAGCAAGACCGGTGGTCGGCTGTACCTTAGAGAGGGGGTCTGGAACTTCAACGGGTCGCTCGAGATTGACAGTAAATTCATCCAGTTGATTTCACTTTCACCGGGGCGGACGGTGTTCAGGCGGGAAAGCGCACAGGCAACTTCAGATCCAATCATAAACTCTACCGGCGAGAGCAACGTCTTCGAGGGTATTCGCTTTATTGACGAAACGGGTACGGTAGCCACACAGGCGCTCACAATTACCGGCAAGAATTCAGTTGTGCGAAATTGTGTATTTGAGGATTTCTACAACGGCGTTCTGGTCAACGGTGCAAACAACGTGAAGGTTGTTGATTCAGAATTCCAAACTGGTGTCAACCGTGCAATCGAGTATAGTGGGACGTGTACGGGTGGCATGATTACCTCGAACATTATTGAGCGAACCGGGGGCAACGTGTACTTAGGTGACAACGTATCGGCGGTGGTTGTTGTTGGGAACAGCTTTGACACCACAGCAACCGAGCTGAGTTACTTTGCCGACCAAAGCATCGAGACAGGCAGTGCGCTCAATACTATCGATCCATCACGTGTCGAGGAGCGCTGCTAGTGGCTATTACCTTTGACACGCAAAGCGACACCACCGTTCTAAACAGAACGAAGGTCAACGATAACTTTACGGCAATCAACACCTATTTATCGAATGGCCTTGCCGTGACCGATGCCGAAAACGAGTACCACTCGTTTGCCGTAACGCTGTTTACTGGTGATTTGACGACCGCCGAGTCTGTTATCCATACGATTGCTCTTCCGGGGCAGACGTCAGTCGGGGCAACAGCAGTCCTGTATCTTATCCAGCAAACTCGCGGCGGCGGCACAAGCAACGCTGGGGCAGTAAAGTGGACGTATTACGATAGTTGGGCCGATGCCTACAACAACACCACTGTCGACGCGCTCCTTATATCGACAACAGATGATGACTTGGATGGAGGCTCTATTACCTCCCCGACCATTCCCAGCGAGATGAACACCCTTGTTACCGCTAACTCGCCAATTTATGTAAGGGTGTCCACCGCAACCAACAACGCAATCGACATCTGCGCGACGTTCTGGTTCAAGGTGAAACACGCAAACGCAACACTGGAGTCCTGATGCCTACTTCTATCGATTTTGATGTCTATGCCGAGGGTCAGGCGATTGTTGCAGCCGGCCTGAACGACAATTTTACAAAGGTCAATACCTACCTTTCAGACGGCATACCGAACGCAGACCTTGATAACAAGTATCACAATATCTGCGTCTCGATTCCGTTTGGCGACATGAACTCAGGGACAGATAAAATCTTTGGTTTTGCGGTGCCGTCATCCTTTTCAGATGGTGGGTTGATTTTCAACGAGATAAACACGCTGCGCGGGGGAGACCCAGCGGGCACGAACCTTGGCAAACTTGAGATTCGTCTTTATACAAGTTTTGCTGACGCATACGCCAACACAACAGCCAACGCAAAGTACACGGTGACAATAGGCGACGACACGGCTGGTGGCACGTTAGATCAAGGGCAAGCGTCGTTGGTGTTTGATGCAAACCAGAAGCTGTTTGTTCGGGCAGATGTGACCACTAACAATGCAGTAGATATCACCGTGCAGCTTTGGTTCAAGGCCGAGCACAGGAGTTAGAAATGGCGAGATACCAAGTACCAAAAGGCCAGCAGGGCTACAAGAATCCAAGGATCGAAAGCCCGAGCAGCCTGAGAAAGACACCAACAGCTCCTGTACAGAATAAAGGGCTGATGTCTGCCGCAGCCAGAGCGAGAACGCTTCGTCCTGGGATCCCCCCAATTCCAACACTTCAGCCCGTTGAGGCCGCAGAGCCAGTGTCAGCCGCTGCCGCGCCTGCTGCCGCACCACCCGCCGCACCTACGGAGCGTCCGGTTGCAGCCCCGATTAGCATTCAGGTTGGTATGCCCCCAACGGCCCCAAGGGCAGAGGCGGCAAGGGCAATTGCCGAGAAAGAGCCGGTGGTAACAGAGGGTGTGCCAGAGGGTGGTCTTGCCGGGATGGGATACGAAACGGGCCGCGAGGCTATGGCCAGAACGCCGGGCCGCTCAGACGTTGGGACCGGAACGGAAGAAGACCCGTATACAGCGCCGGGATCGCCTCCGGGCAAAGGGTATACGACAGCACCCCCGGAACCAACGGCGGAACCAGCGGAGCCAACAGCGGCTGAGATCGCTCAACAAAAAACAGCGGCTGTTCGGGACCAGGTTGAACCCTGGCTTTGGGACTACATGGGCCAGGCTCTTGGTATTGACGAAGAGGACATCGCCGGTCAAATAGAGCAGTTGAAGATGGCTGAGAGCGAGGAACTCGCAAACTTTGCCCAGCAGATGGCGGCTCGAGGTATGGGCGCGAGCGGTCTTGTGGGTGCCGGCATGGGTCAGATAGCGTCTTCGACAATGGCCGCGATGGCAAATGTGCGTTTTGAGGCAGCAAAACTTGCCGTTGAGGACCGACTCAACCGCTTGAAATCCTATATGGCTTTCTATGGAAACATTCTGAGCGAGGAAATCAGGGCAGCGCTGCAAGGTGAAATTAATTCCTTGGCGGGCAGTCAGTTTGATTATGAGAAAGAACAGGACCGAATTGCCGACTCTTGGAAGTGGCTCGAGGCATGGGCTGC
>Ga0114906_1001644_pt1 | contig 11572 bp, 8 predicted proteins | sample MalvirDeepMed_M9_FD_89687 | JGI IMG/M metagenome (GOLD analysis project Ga0114906, IMG submission 89687) | Marine viral communities from the Global Malaspina Expedition - Malaspina viral metaG DeepMed_M9 | ecosystem: Environmental > Aquatic > Marine > Oceanic | place: Mediterranean Sea... | reverse complement strand
CATCCCTCCAAGGCAGTCTCAAACGCCGGAAGCTCTTTCTTTAATGTTTAATAAATAGAGGTGTACATTGTCGAGAAATAAAGGACGTGTAGGGGATATTACACAAAAACCTGAAGATACCAACCCCCCTCCACAAGTACTACAACAACAAGAGAATTCTGGATTTTCGTTTGTTGTCCCCACTGAGTTTGTAGATTTACCTTCTCAGGGTAGGTATTATCCAGAAGGCCACCCACTGCATAATCAAGATAGTATTGAGATTAAGCAGATGACAGCCAAAGAAGAAGATATGCTCACATCGAGAACTCTTCTTAAAAAAGGTATTGCACTAGATCGCGTAGTTCAAAGTTTGATTGTGGATAAGACAATTAATGTTGATAGTTTGTTGATCGGAGATAAGAACGCATTAATTATAGCAACCCGGGTTTCGGGATATGGAAACGAGTATAAGACAAAAGTAACTTGTCCTGCTTGCGCAACAACCGACGAATATAATTTTGATTTAAATGATAGTGTTGTTTATCGCGGAGAAGACATGCATATTCTCAGCATTACAGATAACCAGGATGGAACTTTCGATGTTGTACTGCCAAAACTTAAAACAAATGTAACATTTAGATTATTAATAGGAGCAGACGAAAAAAATCTTCTCACTAACAAGGCATCGAGAAACGTTGGGTTTGAAAAACTGATTACAACACAGTTGTCAAAGATTCTACTTGCTATTAATGGCGATGATTCTCGGGACACCATAGAATATGTTGTTGACAACATGCCATCGATTGATTCTCGCCACCTAAGAGCGTGTTACCGTGCTGCCGCTCCTAATATAGACTTGACACAAACCTTTGTGTGTGAAGAGTGCGGTCACGACGAAGAAATGGAGGTTCCGCTCACCGCGGACTTTTTTTGGCCTGACCGATAGCTATATGGAGAACGTTTACGAACAGTTCTTCTTTCTAAAATATTCCGGCGGTTGGTCATTCTCTGAAGCTTATAATTTGCCAGTTGGTTTGCGCAAGTGGTTTGTCGAGAGACTTGTCCAGCAACTTGAAGCCGAACAAAATGCCATTGAAGCCGCACAAAAAGGCACCTCGCGAGCACAAACATTAACATCGCAAAATCAGCCGGCTATACCACAACATCCAAGCAATATAAACAAACGGGGCTCTTAGGCCCCGTCTTTTTTTGCCTTAAACTATTTAATATTGCCAACTTCTAGTTTATATAGCGAGGATCTCTAAATGGCTGAACTCACTCCTGCTGAAATAGCTGAACTTAATGCTCGAAACTTACAGATTGAAGAACAGCGTTTAGAAGTTAGGCGAAAATTTCTTGCTCTGAGCGCAGAAGAGAAAAAAGCTCTCCTGGAGAACGCCACTCTTAATGAAAAAGTTCGTGCTCACCTGCACGGCATTAATGACGCCTTGGAAAAGAATTCCGAAACGCTCCAAAAAAACGTCGAGGACGCAGCAGCCCTGTTGGAAACATATAATCAGTTGGGCTATTCCACCCGAGATCGAATGATTAAGAGCAAACAATTGCTCCATTTGAAGAAGGCCGAACTCGCCCTGTTGATGCAACAAATCAAAGACGGCGAAGAGCCGCTTGACAAAGCAAATCAGAAAAAAATAAAATCAGCAGAAAGAGAAATCGATTTATTAGATGCGAAAATCGCCCGCCAAAACAAATATTCAGTCTCAGTCGGGGATTCAGTAAAGGCAGCACAGGAATTGGGCGTCTCCTTTGGAAAAACGCTCGCTGTATATCAAAACAGCACTCTTTTTAATGTTGCAAATATGGTAAACTTTGTTAAATCCATCAAGGGAGGATCGGGTTCAATAATTGCATTTGGAGAAGCTATTTTAAGTGCTGGTATTACAGCATTTGTTGATAGCATGATTGGCTTAATGTTCGCACTGAACGACTCGGAAGCCGCATTTAAACAAACAACAGGCGCCGCCGATAGCATGGCCCGAGAAATGACAGAGGGATATGAACGCACACGAGAAAACACCATTGGGCTTAAAGAAAATCAAGAAGCATGGACACAACTCTACCAGAGTTATACTGATTTTACCCTGATCAGTGCCTCAGCGCGCAAAGAGATTGGGGACACGGCGGCTACGCTTACTAGACTTGGTGTTTCCGCGTCTGTTTCGGCAAAAGCAATGCAAACCGCAACAGTAGCATTGGGCATGATGCCCAGGGAAGCAAACGCGGCACTAATTGAACTGGAAGGGTTTGCTCGGGAAATTGGAGTAGCCCCCGCACAACTAATTGAGCAGTATGGTACGATGGGAGGATCCTTAGCAAAGTTAGGACAGAACGGAACCCGTGCATTTAAAGACTTGGCGAGAGTTTCAAAGATTACCGGTTTAGAAATGCAAAAGCTATTGACTATGACGGACAAATTCGATACATTTGAAGGCGCCGCAGAGCAAGCTGGAAAGCTAAATGCGGCCCTTGGCCAAAATGCCGTGAATGCGATGGATCTCTTAATGGAAACAGACCCCGCCGCAAGATTTGGAATGATTCGAGATTCCATTTTAGATGCCGGATTGTCGTTTGATACTATGTCTTATTATCAACAAAAATTCTATGCCGAAACACTAGGACTCAAGGATGCAGGCGAGCTAGCAGCAGTAATGCGCGGAGATATGGATTCTCTTGGCGCAGGGATTGGAAAAACAGCCCAAGAGTACGAAGAAATGGCAAACAGAGCGCGAGAGGTAGCATCTATTAAACAAAAGCTTGAAGCGCTTTTAATGAGGCTCATTCCTGTCTTTATGCCCTTGATTGATGTCTTAGACAAGACGCTCACTAGATGGCTCGGCAACAAGGGAGCTATCGACGGCCTTACGGAGAGTATAGAGGCGTCCATGCCGAGTCTCGAAACGATAGGAAATATGCTAAAATTTGTGGGGAACTCCGTCATGTTCGCTGTGAAGCACTGGGAGTGGATGTTGGCTGGATTTATAGCATTTAATGTTCTCGGTCCTGTGGTTAGCACTCTCCTCACTGCTCTGGCGCTGAAGACTATGCCCTCATTAGGCACAGCACTTGGAGCAGCCGGCACCGCCGCATCGGTTGGCGCCGCAGGAATGTTGGCGTTTGGCGCTTCAGCATTGATGGTAGGCGTCGGGATCGGCATAGCCACCGCAGGAATGTCACTTCTCGTTTCATCGTTTGCAGAACTAGCCGCGGCAGTAACATTCGCAGAATTTGCCGGCGGATTGATACTTGTAACAGCCGCTATAGCGGGCTTGGCCCTGGCGCTGGCCGCCTTGGCAAATCCACTATCACTAGTGGGATGGAAGGTACTGGCTGGTCTCGGCGTTGCGGCAGGCGGCATTAGTCTGCTAGTTGGCGCTTTCAAGAAAGACGAAGAAGAGGCCGAACAGGCGCGCCATCTGGAGAGCATTATGGCGTCCTTTGCGGCCGTATCTCCGGAACAATTTGAAGGTGCCACGGCTGCCTTTGAACAGATGAAAAACTCAATTAATGAGATAAATGCAGAACAGATAGCCAATCTTGCAACTGTAAGTGCAGTATTGCCAGCGATGACTATGGTTCATACGATGCAATATAGTATGGACCGCCAAGATGCCGCGCGCGAAAGAAGCCAAAATATGGGTAGGATCCAGGGCCAGCAAACTGTGACACTCGAAATGAAGGGCGGCGCCGCCGAGATGTTTGTAGCAAAGGTCTCCAGGAAAGCTGCGGACGCTGATGCTCGCAACTTTCTCCAGGGCAACGGCGGCACAAGCCCCTAAACAAGGAAGATAACTTTAAATGTCAACAGATCCAAAATACTTTAATGCAAATAAGTTAGCTCAACAAAAAATCAGGAGCAGAGGCACGCTCGGCACCCCTAACGAGGGCGCTATTGATGCAGCCGTAGAAAGAGCGAGAGATAGCGCCACAGGCCTCGTTGATGCCGGCACTCACGCCAAAGCCAAAAGTGCCCATTATATGGATCAGAAGGAAATGTTCTATACTGACGGCTCCGATGCAATGGCAAATAAGGGCTTTGTTGTCGGGTTTCATCATGTGCCTTCCGGCAAAGAGGTTTATCTTAAAGCCTTTATGACAGCCTATAATGAAACGTTTAGCCCTGACTGGGCCGAGGAAAAAGTGTATGGACGTGCTGATCCGATTTATCTTTTTAAGCAGACCACACGCGTAATTACAGTAGGCATTAAGATACCTGCAGCTTCTGCCGGCGAAGCCTTCGAGAATCTCACCAAAATAGAATTATTAACACAATTTCTCTACCCTACATATGTCGACGTACAAAACGCTCAAACAATAGCTCAATCTCCTTTGATCAGATTGCAGGTTATGAATCTTGGAGCAAGACAAAATCCAGAGCAAGTAGCGCTCACCAAGCATTTCTTGTCCCAGGGCGCCTCCAGCGTCTCCATGGGCCAGGAGTTCGGTAGTCTCGCCGCATCGGGAGCAGATGCATCTAGTGGGCTTCTTGGGGTTCTACGAAATTTATCTATTGTTCACAATCTTGAAGGCACAGATGGGGTGATCGAATACGCAGGCGGCGGCGTTTTACCTAAATTAATTGATATTAATTTTGATTTTGCTGTTATTCATGAGCATGCGCTTGGGTGGAACGAAACGGGACATTTTTCGACTGATGCTTTTCCATATGGGCTTAGTGTGACCGCTGGAAAAACCGAAGAAGAGCTTGAACAGATGGAAAGAGATAACGCAAAAGCTTTCACGCGCGCCCAAGCAGAACAAAGAGAAACCGAAACCCTCACACAGCAAAGAGAGCAAGACGTTGCTAACGCAGAAGCTCGTTATGCGGGAATGTTTGGAAATATGCGCGCGCGCAGCGATGTTAGAAGGGTGTCCCGCGCAGCGGAATCAGGGCGACTCGGATCATCCGATAAGCTGCAATATTTAGATCGAACCGTTTCGGAGCATCTTCGTGGGGCTGCCGCCGAGATCATCGACGAGACAGGAGAGTAATACTAATGGGAAGATATTCAAAATACCGCATCCTTAATAATTCAAGCGAATATTATAGTTTCTTGAGAAAAGGCCGAGATCTCAAGAACATTCGGCAATACGAAACACCTGTTATGCATAATCCTACGGTAGCTCAACGTGCATCTTTGGTAACAAATACTCATATTTGGAAGTATGGAGACCGCTTCTATAAATTAGCAAATCAATATTATAATGATGTAAGATTTTGGTGGGTAATCGCATGGTATAATGGTACCCTCACAGAGGCAGACATTATCCCTGGAGATGTAATTGAAATTCCAATTAACCTTGAAAATGCACTTAGGGTGTTGGGAGTATAATTAATGTCTGGAAGAAAAAATCTAAGTCCTGACCAAGTACGCTTAATGGCGGAAGTCGGAGATGACGTATCGCAAGCTTCCGAGGATGCCTTGGGAAAAATATTCTCCTGCGCTCAAGCCGCAAAGGCAGCCTATACTCAATTGGATAATACCATGGCCCCTGTTCTCGCTAGCGAGCTATGGCAAAAGATGACAGAGCTAAGCAGTACCGATGAGTTTCTTTTTGCATTAGCTACGGTTGCCAATTGGGAGTCGGAAAATGCACAGCTTAAGCAATTTAAAGACGGAGTTGAACTCATCACCGATCTTTTCACGACACCACGCGTCACTACGGCACCAGGAGCGCAGGTCCCTTTTGCCAACGCCGGCGATGCGACTTCCGCCCCCTTAAGTTTTACCGATGAAGATCTTGAACAGATTCAATCATTTATTGAAGACCCTAGCGGCGCAGATGAACAGGTTATGACGAATTTAAATGTAATAAAAAAGGCCGCATGGACCACGCGCACAATCAACTCATCGCTCCAGGCCGGCGAGGGGATATTGTATTGGTGGCCGACGACCTTGATCCCGACTGGAGAAGCGAGCCAAGTAACTACTGGCGAGATGGGCTGGGGCGGATCGGACGCATGCGCCATAGGAACAGGTCTCCAGACAGACGCCATTTGTGCAGGCCCTCTTGCGCAATACATAGCCGAGCATGGTATTGGTGACGTGAAGGTCAATCAGTGGGTAAACACCCAGGCTGTGTTTGCAGGGATGCAACTCCTTGCCGCGGCCACTCCAGATATTCGTAGCCTATTACTTTTGATTCAGGAACAGACGGCCTGCATTGTTGACGCCAACACAGAATTTATTGAAAAGCAGTCCGCTAGTGTACGTGACTTAGTAGATGGCCTCGGGGGCGTCAAGACCGATTGTACTGAAACCGGCTCCGGCGAAGCCGGAACATTGTTGAGTTGGGCTGCCAACATCGGGCTCAATAACGAGCGCGGCAGCACAGGATGCGCAGGTCTGCAATCTCTTGATTTCCCAGAATTAACCCCAGCCGCTCTAGAGCAGGCCATGGCCGCACTTCGTAATGCTCGGCGCCCTTTGACTCTCTCATATAGTCAAAATAAAGAAAGAATGCTCTTTCAAGAGCAATGTTATTTGTTGTCTTATGTTGGGCAGCTAGCTCAATGGAAAAAAGATAATCTCGATAGGTCCGGGCCACCGGCCGTGCGCGCACGGAACAGTGCCTGGGCAACCTCTGGACAAAAGCGATTGCCATATAAAACAACTGAGACAAACCCAGACAAACGAGAAGGGAACGCAACGCTTTTAGTAGATGGAGATCCTTTTGGTTTTTTGAATCGCCTTGCATTAGATCCTAACATGAAGGCCTTTTTTGATATTTCAACTAGTGAACTCTCTCATTTACAACCTATGATTCGATTATACAAGATTAATCGACGTGAAGATGGGACTGAGTGGCAACAAGAAATTAAGTTTGAGTCAAATGCCGGAAGTTTGTGGCCTACTCAGCTTGAAGATGCCTTAATGGCGACATCTAAACGAGGATTTGGGGTAGGGGTCAAAGATTTTTCATTTACATATGAGGGAACCAACCCATTTGCTATTAAAAAAAGCATTAAAGGAAAATTAAAAATCTTTGCGAACTCATTTGATGAATTATTAATTGACCGCGGCGGCTGGAAATATGTAGACTTAGCCCTTAAAACAGGTGGCTCCGCAAAAGAAGACTGCAGGGATCCTGCACAAACTAGACAGGAAATTTCCAAAGAAAATGAAGAAAATTCAAAATTAAACTTTAGATTAAAAGCCGTTGTGGGATGGGCCGAACCAAAAGGGACAAACGTTTCCAGCTTAGCAGTCAAAGATGCTCTTTATACTTCTTTTGTAACTTTAAATTTAACTCCCACGGTTCACGAATTCGAATTAGATGAAATGGGAAGAGTTAATTTTATAATTAATTATCTCGCTTATATTGAAGATTTTTTTGATCAATCGGGATTTAACATATTTGCTGAGAGTGATATAACAGAAAAACAAATTAAAAGAAAGTTACAAGTTGATAACTTTACTAGAAATTGTGATGAAGAGAGGCTCGCAGATCTCAAAAAAGAACACGTTGATGCAATTGCGGCAGAAAAAAGTACAATGCTTCAAAATTTAATTAAATCGCTAATGATGGATGACAATAACAAAATATATTACCTAAATATGCCTTACACAGAAATTCAGGCATTTCAGTCAGAAGGACCACTGCATGCGCCAGCCAATAGGAATATTCGTCCGATAACCAGTTCAGAAAATGACGCCAGATTACAACGCGCGGTTACAGAAGCAATGGATACTTTGGATTTTCGAGAAGCTGCAGCGGCAAATCTTCCTGGGTCCACATTCAGCGCAGCATTGTTCGTTGATAATCCAGATAACTATAGTTTAGGATTTTTTTACGTAAGTGATTTAATTGATACAATTTTATATGATATTGGTAAAGCACTGGAAGGCATGCCCGGCAAGATAGATGAACTTGCGCAAGAAAGCCTGGGGAATGTTCAGATTTTTGATCCTTGTGATCTCGCGATTGAAAAAGCAAAATTATTAAATCAACAAATAGCCTTTAAAAAATTAAGGATTTTATTAGGGCCTGTTGAGTTTGTTGATCAAGGAAGTCGTAGTACAGCATTCTTTGTTAATTTTGGGGATGTTCCTATCTCGGTAAAATATTTTATTGAATGGCTAACCGAAAGAATGCTACAGAAAGAAGAGACAATGTATTCTTTAACTAAATTTTTAAATGATTTGTTTAATCACTTGATAAAAGAATTTTTAAATAATAAAAGTTGTTTTAAAGTGAAGATAAACCAAAGAGTTAAAGTTAATCAATCGGTCATAACTTCTTATCCTGAAACAGAAGGTGAAGATGAGATTACATATGCTTTAGGAAGAGCCAGTGACAGCGCTGAAAACACAGACTTCAAGCGATGCAGCTTAGGCTGGTGGAACTATGGCGATACCCTCGGGGCCCCATTTAACGGTTCAATATTAAACATCTCAGGCGATAGAGAGTCACCGGCCCCTGGCGCCGACGTAGCATCCGAAATGAACTATTTCGTTTATTTTGCCGCAAGAACAAAACCAACGAATTTAATGACAGGTAACCGAGAGATAGATGAAAATAATGGTATTTTTCATTATTTATTAGGAAGAGACAAGGGGTTGATTAAAAATATTAAACTCACCAAGACTGATTCCAAAGGACTAGCAGAAGTGAGATATGAGCAAGATGGCTGGGCAGGCTTAGATCAATTAAGGATTCAATATGACGCCGAGATTGAATGTTTTGCAAGCCCAAAGACGTTTCCGGGATGCTATATTTATATAGATCCTAAAGGATTTGCGCCGAACTGGACAACAGATCCAGAGGATCCTTTGAATTTGACAAATTTTGGAATTGGAGGATATTATATGATTTATAGATCGGAACACTTATTTGGAGCAGGCCAAGCCGATACTAGAATTTTTGCAAAATGGGTAGCAGAACTTGAGGCAGAAGGCCAGGAAGGAGTGCCGGCTGTGCAAGATCGCCAGGGCGCCAAATGCTTGCTGTACGCGGATGGCCGCAGAACAAGTGCCGGTACCACCATCACGGAGGAGTTAGCTACTCGTCCACCTGATAATGTCGCGACAGAAGCACCAGCCCCGACCCCGACCGCTGGATCCAGGCGGCTAGCCGCAGGCCTCTAAGGGGCGCTTCTATGAGGATAGTGTAATGTCAGATCTTTTAGCAGAAAAAAACAATGAAGGTACTTTAGACCTGTTCTATAAAAGAGCATGGTATCGAGCTTTATTTAAAAGCGCGAAGCCACGTCATATTGTAGATTTTAATATAGGTGAAAAATTTCTTTTTGGACGCGTAGGACGCAAATTTATACCCATTGAAATTAAAGGTAATAATTTCTTAAAGAAGATTTCTCCTAAATATTTATTAGAACCTTCGGCCGATATGCAAGCTATGAATTTTGTAGTAGATGTGTTCAATGATTTTGCCAAACAGTTTGAAAAATGTGCGGCCATTGGACAAATTTCTCCGAATGATCCATTTCTGTCTAATATTAAAGTTTATAAAGCATATCTTGATCCAAATTTTCGCTACGATGCTTATTTAGATATTTTTGCCGACGCATTAAAGACTCAATTTAAAAAAAGAAAAATAGATGTTATGAATTTTGAAGGGTTTATAGAAAGTCTTTTAAATGTGATCAAGGATGGCGCGCTAAACTACCCTTTGACTAAGACTGCCTATATAAAAAGTCGTTTATGCCCAATTAATTGTAGTGGGTTTGCAATAGAGATAGCAGATTTAAGCTATGAAAATGATGATGAAAAAGTAAAAGATTTTATCAATAGCAAAAATTTTCAGTTTTATGTTAATGCTTGCAATTCTTATGGATTTATGATAGACTTAAATGCACCTTGGAGAATGGTAGCCGATATTGATTCTATAATAATGCGAGAATATGGAAAAGCATATGATGTTCCTACTCCCGATCTTGTTTTGTTGAATCAATTTAGCTATGTACATGATCGTTATTTTAACAGATTTGCACAAGATCTTTTAAAAATATACAACAAAGTACGAAAAGACACCATTATTCGCTCTGTGGTGTGTGAGAGCGGTATGGTTCATACAAAATATATCAAGTCAAAATCCTACCAATTATCCGACCTAGAAAAAATGTTTGCAAATTCTTATTTTTTAAGGAAATATTTGCAAATTAGATTCTTCGAAGAGGAATCACAATTCAGCGCAGAAGAACAAAAAAGACTTATTGCCGAATGTTTGGAGGTGCAACTCGGGTTGGGGACATCACTCGCTCTCACATTTTTTGAGCAGATTTTAAATAAAACATTTGACTATAATGGTTCTTTGAGTTATATTAATAAACAGATAAAAGCTTTAGCGAACAAAGCGGAAAACAGTTGATCTTCCAAACCATTGACGATAAATCAGAATGTATCGGTGTCTATTCAGACGGTAAATTATATTACGATGATTTTCCAGAGAATTTAAGTAAGACATGGAAATATGGCGGCTCCATCACTGACCCCACTATTAAATATGCTTGGCTTTTTTGTGAAGGTCTTGACTTAAACAATGCGTGCCCGACAGAACTAGAGTCTGAATTATTGCGAATCCAAAAACGATTGCGAGCATATATAAAATCGTTTAAAATAGCCAAGGTTAATATGTATGATCATTGTATTTTTGATTTAGTCCCAGAAGATTTTTTAAAGCAGTTTTGTGAGATTAAAAACAAAATTACAGAGCACGTATTTGAAAACTTTGAAGAGCCTCAGAATTATGCTCATTTAGACGCAGTACAGAAATTATTGTTCAAGATCAAATATCAAAAACTAAATTTGAACAATGAAGGCTGTAAAGAATTATACTATTCTTCTATTAATCGAGCAAGGGCCAACCTCTTGTTAGAGGGCCCACGGTTTATCGATTACAACCTCTTTGGAACAATTACAGGAAGGCTCACTACTCGGTCAGAATCTTTTCCAGCCCTCACTCTTAAAAGAGACTTTCGCAAACTACTAAAGCCTCATAATGACTGGTTTTTATCACTAGACTATAATGCTGCAGAGGTGCGCACCTTCATTGCTTTGACTGGTGAAGAGCAGCCGCTAGAAGACGTTCACCAGTGGCATATTAAGAATCTTATTGAAGACGAACTGACTAGAGAGGACGCGAAGATAAGATTTTTTGCGTGGCTTTATAACTATGATTCAAACGATGATGAATTTGCGATTTATCACCGGCAAGCATTGCTTAGTGAGTGGTATAGCGGAACGCATGTAACGACTCCATTTAAACGAAAGATAAGGGTAGATTCAAAGAAAGCCCTCAACTATTTAATTCAAAGTACAACCGCCGATATAGTATTAGAAAGGGCAGTTGAGATTGATAAATTTTTAGAGGATAAAAAATCGTTTATTTCTCATATTGTTCACGATGAAATTATCATTGATTTGGCTGATAACGAAAGAGAGTTAATACCTGAAATTAAAAAACTTTTTTCAGAAAACCAATTAGCTAATTATTTAGTTAATCTAAATGTTGGTAAAAATTATTATGATTTAGAGGAGCTTAAGTTATGATCTCAATCATTGGTATTGGTAATGCCGCATCAGCAATCGCAGAAAAGTTTTCGTCTATTGAAAAT
>Ga0114906_1001639_pt1 | contig 11584 bp, 5 predicted proteins | sample MalvirDeepMed_M9_FD_89687 | JGI IMG/M metagenome (GOLD analysis project Ga0114906, IMG submission 89687) | Marine viral communities from the Global Malaspina Expedition - Malaspina viral metaG DeepMed_M9 | ecosystem: Environmental > Aquatic > Marine > Oceanic | place: Mediterranean Sea... | reverse complement strand
GTTGGGCCAGCAGGCTCCACGTTAGCAATCGCGTCTGCAATAACAGTTGCAGCCATACTCGACAGACTCGACGAACTGGATAGTGTCAGACCTTCAGCCATGACTTTCCTCTTTCATTATCCACGCATCCACCCTTTTTCAGTGCCGATGCGTCGATACTCGTCGATGTTTATGTCGCCACGCTGAAATGCTTCCACGGCTTCTGACTTTGTCTCTATAGGAGATGTAGTCTGCGAAGGAGCCTCTTGCGTGGTTGGTGGCGGAGTCGCGGGTGCAGGAGTTGCTGCTGGAGCAGGAGCGGGAGCAGTTTTCAGGCGACTGATGTTGTTCTGCGCGAGAGTGTAATACTGCTCTGCATTCATACCAGTCATTGCGCCTTCCCAAATACGATTGTCCAGATGTGTCATCTGAAGCCCGTTCTGGGTAATTAACTGTGTCACGCTGTTGGCAAGGTTCAGTTTTTCATCTGCAGAGAGTTCCACTTGCTGCTGTTGCTGCTGTTGAGGAGCATCTGCTGGTGTCTGAGCCTTATTTCTCCAATACTCAACCTGATCCTCTGGTTCCAACTGCTCAATTTGTGCCTGTTCCATCTTCGAGGTCAAATCCCTGAAAGGTTTTAGTGCCTCATCAACTCTGGAGTTCAGGTTGTCCTCAATCTGTTTCATTCGGTTCGCATTCCAATTATTCTGCGTACCCTGATATTTATTGAAGACGTTTTCTATGTCACTAAGCGTTGGCCCTGAAGAAGCAGGAGCCTGTTCCGGTACTTGTTCCTGTACCTGTTCATCTGCCTGAGCGGATTCATCCTGAGCAGCCAAGACTGTACTCGCTATTTCTTCCGCTGAATCTTGTGAAGCCGAGACTTCTTGTTTTTCGGTTGTCATGGCCTAGACCTTACCCCTAGAGGTTATTTATATTTCCGATAATTAAAGCACAAATGCAGTTTATAGTGCAATTCCGCTTTCAATTCCAAATATTTGTTTCCATCTCCCGTTATAGGTTAATTCGGGCATACGCCAGTAAGTCCTGGCATCGTCAAATCCTTCTGGTGACAGTTCATTTTGCGGATGTGACAACGTATCTGTATACCCCCACCTGAAAAGCCATGCATCGAGGAGCTGATCTTGTTCTCTCAATGATGACTTGACCCGACTTAGTTCAGCCAGGAACTTCTTCAACCGGGGAAATGATTCTTTTAATTCAGACTTCTCATTCAATGTAGACCTTTTATATTCTTTGTACATTATCCTAAGGTCATCAGAGCCTGGCATCGAGGCAAGTGTCTGCTCCTCTGCGTCTTTCCAGTAATACTCAAACTTCTTTCTTGTCTGCCAGAACTCGTTCACAATGTCGGGTATCTCGCGCCCTGTCTGGAACCGCTCCTGGACATATCCATAGATTTCTGTACCCCAGGTATCTATAAAGTCCTCGATACGCTTGTCTCGTTCCTCGAAGTCAAATCCCATAGGCAGATCGAAATCATTCGTGGCAATAATCTCTGCGATGTACTCGAAATAAGCAACATCCTCTGGATTTTCCACGCCCATTTCGTCGCGAACATTATTGAAATAATCCAGGGCAACCTTAAACTCGCCTTCGGGATTGTTCAGGTCTTCCATTCGCGTCCTGCGTGAGGCATTAGAAGACTGGAGAAATCGCTGCCTGAATGTAGCCAGGTCAATGTTTTCATCCATGTCTGGATTCGTATTAAGGAAATCCATTCCGGCTTCAATCTCTCTCATCCATGTACCGTTGATGTCATCAAGGCGGTTGAAGTATTTTTCAGTAGCTACATCCACCTCTTCCCCTACCTCGACACGCTCAGACATAACAACAGCATCCAGCTCAATAAGACTCTCAAGTTCTGTCTTTGTCATCCCTGGGGCAGTTCCGGCTTTTATCCTGTCCCGCTGTAAGCCGTTCAGGTCTTTATATTTTTTGTCATATGCTTCAACTGCAATAGAATCCCTCAGGTCTCTCCGTCTTTCTGACGCGCCTAACGGCCTCGTTCTTGCTCCAAGAAATTCCGTGGCAAGACCCGTTGCACCCAGCCTGTAAGGGTCTGAAATAACTCCGCCTTCAAACCATATAGGAGTTGACTGTAGCCCTATGTGTTTCGTCCAGTCAAGTGGCCCTTCAATGGGTCTCCCAAGATAATCTTCTCCTACAGCCGCATCCCAGAACACTCCTGCTCCAGGCGCAGACCTTCCACGCACAAACCTGATAAGGGGATTTTCTCTGAGCCAGTCGTCTCCCCCAAATGCTTCCTGTGCGTCATCGTCGTATGCCGTCTCAAGCAACCTCGAAGTTGTTTTTGCAAACTGTGTCCAGAAAGTTCCAATACCGATTCGATCGTCATCTATCTGAACCGTCATAAACTTACTGTCGGAGGGATCAAGGTGCGCTTCCTGCCCCAGTGCCTGTGTAAATCCAACATACGTTGCCATTCCAAGCCCTGCCATTCCGGCTAAGGACTGTCTGGCAACCTGTCCCTCAAGGTCTCCCCTGAATACAGAACCCAGGAGTGCCAACGATGCACGGGTGTACCTTGGGGAGAAGAACAGGAACCCTCTTTCTATCGACTGCTGCGTTTTGGATATTCCCGTCATCCCTGGATTCAGGGCTCCCGTCATGTTGTTTAATACGTTGGCGAGCTGTCGAAATGCATCAGGGTCTCCCGAAGCCTCTGCCATTGGTCTCAAGACCTTGTAATATTCAAGCCGTATGGTGTCACCCGGAGTAATAAAGGCTCCTTCAAATCTTCTAAGGATTTTCTTATATTTATCTGTCCCCGTACCTATTGGGCCACCCAGCCTTGTCGTGGAACTAAGGACATTGAAAACATCTGTGGAACTTCTGCTTAACTGGAGACCGTTTGCGACCGCCTCGCTAGAAATATCAGCATTCTCCATCAGGGTTTTTACTACCCTGTCTGGCCGGAAGAAGGCATCAAAACCGTTTCGCACGCTCTTGCCCCATGCGGCGGACATCTGCTGACCCTGCTTTAAGTCGCCTGCAGCAAATCGTGCGGCTGGCAGTCCCAGCGAAGGAATTCCCTGTATCAGCCAGAAGCCAAAGTCAAACCCTGTACGGAGCGACCTGATCCAGTCACCAGCCTGACCTGTCCACTCAGCCTGCTGCTCAATGAATCCACCCCAGCCGTGCTTTTCGTGCAGATTATGCGCCTTCAGGATACGGTTGATATCTGACTGGTCAGTAAATCCCAGTCCCTTATATGTCTTGACTATGTGACCCCAGGTTTCCTTGTTGCCCTCACCGGGTTTCAAATACCGCTTATCAAATATTTTAATTTCATGCTTAAGGGTGGTCTCAAGTTTTTTGAGTTTCTTATCTCTTTGCGCTTTAGTCAGTTTGCTTGTAGATAATTCGCGAAGGTCTTCTGTGATACTCCCAAAGCCATAGTCTTCCAGTTTATCGGCTGTTCCTATTCTCAACGCTCCTTTAGACTTTCCACTTTTCAGTATCCTGGTTTCCTGCAGTTTCTTTCCTGCTCTTACTGCTCGAACTGCACCGCCCAATGAAGCCATAGCTGAAGCTACATTTACAACAGACTCATAATTTTTATCTTTTGAAAGAACCTTCATCCTATTTGAAAGCTGCTTATCAATTCCAGCCCTGTACAAATCACGCTGATGCTCTCGCAGGGTTGCCATTGGGTCTAGCATCTCGTAGAAGTCTTCTTCAACAAGTTCCTGCAACGTATCGGTATCAAGTTGCCTTTTTCTTTGCGCCCTTGGCTGAACACCAACCGAGGAAGGAGATTTGATCGCCGTTTGGACATTATCGTTTAACTTGTCTACTTGCTCGAAGAGAGGGCCGCCAGCAGGTCTTCTTGGAGCGTATATTGAGTTCACAAATTGACCTTCAAATTTTTTCCCAAAGTCCAGTCCCATTGACCTGCCGTTTTCAGCAGCCATCTCTAACTGATCCTGATAGTGCCTTATATATGTACCCATTCGATCGAGTTCTCTATCGCCACCTGCATAACGGATAAAGAAACCGTTTTCATCGAGCTGTTCTTTTCCTAACTTCCTTCCTGTAGTCCCTTTCAAAAATCTTTTACGAACACCAACACGCTCCGCCACGTCGCCACCTAGCTTCCCCCTGTCTATAAAGAAACTTTCAAATACGTTTGTCCATACCTTTTTATTAATCCCCTCAAAGCTCGTCCCCGTTATCGTTCCTACGTGAAGGTTAGAATCGGCAATAACTTCTGCTTTATTAACAACATTAAACGGGATTTCGGGAAGACCAGTAAGCTGCACCTTCCCTCCCACATTTCTGCCTATTGTGCTAAAGAATTCTTCTTCTCCAGCATCAACGGCATGTTTGTTTGCCTGGTTCAGGCGGTTAAGGAACTTACCCATCTCTGCTTCGGTTGCGCCGTCAACCGCTGCGTATCCGTGACCGTGATAGAGCAGCAGCCTCCCCAATTTATCTTTTACAGCAGATGCTGCGAGGATAGTCGGATTCCAGAGGTTTACAGCCTTGGTAAGAATCCCCTTTGCAAGGGGAGACCTGGCATTAATAATTTGTCGTACTCGACTATCCTCTGGCGCATTCACTTTATCCAGGTATGAATCCGTTTTGGCCGGGTCTCCAATCTTGGTATATTCCCGCATCCTTTTGCTTCTGGTTCTCTCTCGCATCCGCTCAAGCCGCTTCATCGCTTCAGGAGAACCTTTGACCCTTGCTCTCTGGCCGGGGATTCCGGCTACCCGCCTACCAACAGAGCCAATACCTTTTGCTGCCCCGATGGGAATATCAGCCCCCAAGGTACGCGCAGTACCCACTGCAGCACGTCTTGCAAGAGAACCTGTTGCGCTAACACCGCCAGTCGCTATAGTAAGTATCGCCTCAGGCAGGAGTTCAATCGCACCCTTGACTCCTATATCTATTTCGTTTAATGACGCACCGCCGGGCAGGTTAAGCCCTTTGCCCGGAATAACATCCATCCTTACGGAGGGCATGTCAGTTCTTCGGAAAGCCTCTGCAAGAGCCTGGAATTGTCCTGCCGCGTCCCAGAACCCGTATCTATCGCCACGTTCTTTTATGACGTTATCAAGGTTTTTCTCGTATCCCATGAAATCGCCTGGAGTTAACGCCCCGATGGTTCCAACTACCGTGCCACCAACGGTTTCAGTTCCTTTTTGAAGATTCTCCAGCGTCCTGAGCGCGCCACCTGCAACATTTTCCAGGAGCCCTGACCCGAAGAAAGTTCCGAATTCAGGCTGACCCCTTACCTCTCGTTGTGCCTCTGGGGCATAAACTGTCGGAGTGTCTACCCCAAACGGCAGAGCTGTTGGTCTTTGAGTGACCTGGCTCGCTTCAAATTGTTCTTGTTGAGCGGAAGGAACAAATGGATTTACAGTTGGCTGAACTGTTTGCTGTTCTGTCTGACCTTCGCTAATTTGACGTGCAGTTCGTCGAGTTCTTCTGTTTCTAGCCGCTGCTAAAAGCTCTGCAAATTCTTTTTTCCGGCGTTCCCGTCTTTCACTAAAAGACTCCGCCCGAAACGGAGTGTAAGAATTAGTCAACTAAACCCCCTGAGGCGTAACCGTCTGCGCCTGTTGGAATATCTGGCTGGGAGTCTGGTAATTCTGTGCAGCCATCTGTCCCTGATAGAAGCCAAGTTGCTCATCAGTTAAGTCTGTAAGGTCTGCCATCGTGGGATTTGTTGGAACAGTAGGGGAATTCTGCGGAACATTCAACCCGAACAGCGATGCAGGAATATTTCCTTCAGGACTGTCTGCCACGTTCTGCAGGAACCCGCTCTGTCCGGCAAATCCTACGGCTGCGGGATTGCCTATGAAATTCAAGTAGTTCGCCATGTTCTGCGGGGCAGCACCAGCCTGTACTTCGGCAAGTCTCTGTGTCGGAGTAAGTCCACCTCTCGCAAGGGAGTTCTGGAGAGCCATCTGCTCATTTGCGGTAAACCCAAACGGATTACCGGGAGCCTGTGCAAGTGCAAGTTGTTGTTCTGGAGTAAGTCCTCCACGAAGAATCGTGCTGATATCACCCATTCCCAGACCAAGTTGTGCTGCTTGGAACGGCCCTTGAGCAGCCTGAGCCTGTTGAACTCCAAGCATGTCCTGATATCTGGCATCAGGTGCTGTAGCCAGCGCGCCAAATGGAGTTGCACCTGCCTGTGCTGCAACATCTTGCATACCTGCAAATTGTGCATTAGACAGACCGTAAGGATTATATTGCGCTCCAAGAATGGCTTCGGCATCTGTCAGTCTTTGCGCCCTGTCTGCCGGATCAACACCTGCTCCAAGATACCCAAATGGAGTGGCTGCAGCAGCTTGGGTAGCAGCCGCTGCCTGTTGTGCGCCTGCCTGGGTAGTAGCTATATTCTGCTGTGCAGTAGCCTGAATATTGGCTATCTCCACCTGTTTTTCTGCTTCAGTAAGCATAGTGCTTGCCTGAACATTTGCTATAGCTTGCTGTGCGGCAGCCTGAATCTGTGCGGCTCCTGTTACTCCGCCAGCCTGTGCTTCAGCAGCACCAACTTGTCCCAGCCTTGCTGATTCTGCGGCTGCCTGTTGCGTTGCCTGTTCGAGTCTGGCTAACTCTTCTGCTTCCTGAGACCGACGTAAAGCTATTTGCTGCTCTATGCCTGCTACGTCACCTGCCGACAATCTCCTGATCTCTTCAATTTCTCGGTTTGTCTCAGCAGTGATCCTGTCCCGTTCCATCTGACGGTTGATATCTGCTGATCTCAGGTCAACTTCTGCTTTACGGGCTTCTCGCTCTAACGCAGCTTGAGTTGTAAATTCCTGTTGTTGAAGTTCAAATCGCCGTAAACTTTCAGCTTCGTCTAAGTTATATCGACGTAAATTTTCTGCTGCTGCTGCCTCTATTTGAGCTGCCTGTATCTTGTACTCTTCAGAACGCTGGAACTCCTGAAGGCCAAGCTGCGCCATAATCTGGTTATGCTGCTCAGTTCCCTGCGCTAACTGCGCTTGAACTCTGAGGGTTTCTAAATTCTGCTCTGTTTCAAACTTAGCCTTCTCGACTTCAGCCTGAAGCGTAGCAATTTCCATATCGCTATTTTTGCGGATTTCTTCTATCGTCGCAGCATCTGCACCCTGTTGTATGATAGCGGCAAGCGTGTCTGCGCCCTCTTGCTTGGCAACAGCAAGCTCGCCTTCAACTTCAGCAGTTTTTATCTGTGCATTGCTGATGAATCCAGCCTGGGCTGCTGCGTAGTCAAGCATCGCGCCCAGTACAGGATTTAGGAGTTCTTCTCCTTCTAGTGTATAAGTCGCTTCCTCTTGAGGCCACTCTGCCAGAATGTCGGCAAAGGGAACCAGTTCTCCAAATGAATGGGCAACTCCTTGTTCGTCAGGTGTCATATGAGCGTTAGGTTTAGCTACAGGATTAGCACCCTCGTGTGCATAGCCGCTTCCTGCCTTACCAGAAGGGCCTTGTTGTTGAAGACCGAATAAATCAGTAGAGGCATCGAACTTAGAATGCTCCGCGCTTACCGCCCACTTCCGCAAAGGGCCTGATATATCCGCGAACTTAGGGTCGTCTAAGCCTATGCGACCCCATGCGCCTTTCATCGACCAGTCTCCCTCATTAGGATCATACGAAGCCCTAATCTGGCCCTCTGTGCTGGGGTCTTCACCCTGTATTAACTTCTTGTAGGGTGCAATAAGATCGGCTGGATTTGGAATATTAAAATATTGAGGAAAAGGGGAGGCATCAGCGTCAGCTTCTTTGCCAAATAGTTCAATATTTATTCCTGAAGGTAACCTTGTGGTCAGGGCTTGATTCAAATCCTGCCCAATAGGGGTATCCGTTTGCGTTATAGTAAATTGTTCTATATCACCGAATTCAAGTCCGTCTACCTGGTTTGCAATACTCGCAATAACAGAATCTTCAGTTGGGGCGTTTAGGGTTACCTGGGCTGCTGCAACATCATACGGAGACAGCCCCGGAAAGAGATATCGGTACTTCATTGGAATTTGAACTGTGTAGTTAGCCATTTACATTCTCCCAAACGGGTTTGCCGGACGACGCTGTTGCTTTCGCTTCCCGGCTGGTGGTTCGATCTGTGCATCCTGAATCTGCTTCGGGATGGTCTCAAGGTATCGTTTCACTATCTCGTCAAATTGTCCGACAGCCTGCGTTATGACATCAGTCGGCTTGTTCCTGGATGCCATTATCTCGTAAGTCCTGCTGGTAGTTGTGAAGTCGGTACTCGCCTGCTCCCGTCACGGGCGGGGCTGCTTATCTGCCTTGCCGTCAAGTCTGCCTCGCCTATCGACCCCGGCATTACTGGTCTCGTGGTAGTGGGTGCGCCAGTCCCCGGAGTCTGGGGTCTGGTTCCAGCCTGGTTGCCCTGCTGGAAGTTACCTGCGTTGGGGAGCTGTGTCGCGCCCTGCGTGTTAAGGATATTGCTTGCGATGTTCTCTGCATCGCTCGTTGTCGCACCTGCTGCCTCGACTATGTTCTGGAGGAGCGGCACTCTGGCGGCTGCCATGCCTTCAAGAAGTCCCTGAATCTGTTCTGACTGCATGAACTTCTCAGCCAGTAACTTTGCCTGGACTTCGTGTGCGTTCGATACTCCGGCTTCGCGCAGGGCGGTGTCGTGGTCTACGAATCCTTCTCGCCATTTTGTTGACCAGAGGTTGAGGGTTCTTTCCCTTTCCTCAGGAGCAGTTGGATTAAGCTGAACGAAATTAACGACATGTCCCTTAATGTCTTTCGGTGATATCGTGGCATCAATAGAGCCAGACTCTGTTTGACCCCAGACCGTAATCCTGTCCCTAATGACGTATTGGACAATATTAAGAATAATCTCATTTCTGTGCTGGAGCCCTCTCTGCGATCCGTCCACGTAAGCAGCAAAATTGAGACGGCTGATACCGGACAGAACCGCCGTCTCGTAGCCAGAGGCTGAACCTGTCGGACGCTGACCACGCGTTACCGACGGTGCTGTATTGGATTCCAACGCCTCATCCAGTACGCCCTTGGCTATAAGTATTGACTGGGGCGGTTCAGGAACCTTCTGAATATCTACGGTTACCTGGGGCGGAAGGTTGTTCCGTGAACCGGGAGCCTGGTCGTATTCTGCCTGCACTTCTTCGGTCATGCCCGGTGGGCCTTGGAAGTTGGTGACAGGCCATGCTGACTTGTTCACGATGTCGAGATAATGGGATGCGAGCTGTGACTCCGCCCGTATCATGTCGAAGTTGCCGTCGAGTATTCCTCGATACAAATCTTCGGGCTTGTTGCCCAGGGTGACCAGTCCTGTCTGAGGCCAGTACATTGTCCACGGCAGTGTCATGTAGCCATGTTTTCGCGGCTTCATAACCCATGCCTGTTCTGCGATATATGCAACCTGCGACTGCGTCCATATCTCTATGAACTGCACATTGCCGTCGTTAGGGCCTTCCCATCCGGGGAAGTGTGCATGTATCCATGTTGCCTCGACATCCCAGAAGTGCATTACCCATCTTGGGTTGAACTGGTTGTTGGTGTCCCAGATACACTGTTGTGGATTCACGGCTTTCGCGACGACAGGCCACGATATCGCCCGTTTCTCCATTACAGCGTCGAGGTCTTCCTTGTACCTGTTCACATCGCCAGAGTCGTCCGGCGGCTCAGGAAATTCCGCCCATCTGTTTCCTGCAAACTCCGTCTTTTCCCATGCGACTCCGTAAGAAGCCATGTGGAAGTTGATGATCCGTCGGGTAGGGGTGTCCTGTTCGAGCCTGTGGTTTGCCCCCCTCAGGAATTTTTCTATTCGTTCTGCCCGTGCCTGACCTCTTGGGCCGGGCGGGGGGACTGTAACATCAATAAACGGGGGAGTTATGTGGTCGGTAAGCGTCTTTACCGTGGAGTGGGCTGTACCCAGGCGAATCTGTGTTCCGTCTTCCGTGATCGGAAAGTCGAAGTCACCCTTTACGAACTCATCGGATGTCTGGCACTTCCTCCAGAACTTGGAAAACTTCATGCGTCCGCGGGCAAGTTCTGACTCTATCCATGACAGCGAGAGCGTCGGCTCTGACTGTGACGGGGCTTTCTCCAATGCGATGCTCTCGTCAGACACCGTCTGCTTCATGGAGTTGACAGTAGTTCCGTTCAGATATGAGGAGACCATAAACCGTTCTTATATTTTTACGGGTTCGCCGTTTATCACCACGTCTACCTCGTCGAGTACCCCTGCGTGACGTTCTTCCCTGACTCCCTGGAAAAAGGAATTCTTCCTGCGTCTACGCATGGTGTTGAGAGGTCTTAGCGGTTCAGCACCCTTGAAAGACTTATTTGTGCGCGCTTTCTGAGCATACTCTACTGGGTCGCATCCATGCAAGGCTAAAACTTCTGCATCTACCCAGTCGTCGTGTTTTCCTGAAATAGTCGTGAATACGTGTCCACGATTGGCAGTTTCCTTATGAGAAATGTCCATTAACTGGGTTGACAGCTTTGTCCAGTCAACTGGGAAAGTGACCTGTTCGTGTTCGAGTGCAACTCGATATGGTAGAAATAGGTCATGGTATTTAGATACTGGCGTGAAATTAAACGCTATTACTGGGATTCCTTCCGCGAGCATCTCGTTGTACATGATGTCCCTTGCGAATTGCCCACCGAGTCCGGTGGAGTCCATGACGATCTGCTTGAGGTTCCACCTTCTTGCCTCGGTACGGACTACTTCCATCTGGATAGTCCAGTCTGTCTTGAGAAGTTCTGTTGCGAAGACGGATTCTCTTGTTCGTCGATTCTTTACAATCAGGACGGTTGCGTCATTTGATCGTCCGAGGTCGAGCCCTGCGACGTATTCGTCGTTTGACCTGGGCCTGAGCAACTGCGTGGCGATCGCTGCCTTATCGACTTTCCTGAAGAACGCCCCGACACCTTCGGGTTGTATTGCCATGTAGAGACGATTCCAGTCGTCTTCCATCATGGTTTCCCTGTCATCCCTGATTTCTTCTTTCTGGTCTTCGGTGAGGAGCGGGTTGTCAAATGCAGTCCAGGAGAAGGATTCTCTCCTTGAGGACGGTTTTTCCTTGGCGCGCTTGAAGTTCCTTGCGAACCAGTGTCCTGGCGATACCGGGGGTATTCCCTCGACGAGCGCACGTCCTGCCCTTCCGGGGCTTGAGAGGGTGGGTCTCAGCTTGTTCCAGCCGATTTCGGCAATTTCCTGTGCTTCGGTTACGTGCAGGAAGTCGAGTCCTACTGACTGCAGCGACTCAGGGTTATCTGCGGATTTGAGTTCCCAGAAGACTACAGGCCTGGGTCTTGGCTTCCCGTCTTTTCCACGGAGCCATCTGCCGTTGCTGTCCTTGAATACGAGCCATACGTGCAGCGCGTCTTCCTTGAATCCTGATCCCCTTCCGCCAGCGAGCTTATTCTCCCTGTAGGGATTTGTCTTTGAGACGAGGTGTTCGGGAATAAATGCCTGCATCTCGTTCCAGACCTGGTACATCTGTGCCTTGGTAGGGGCTACCGTCCAGACATGGATGGCAGGGACGAGCCTTGCTTCCTCTGCGTTCATCCGGTTGTCGGGGTCATTTGGAAATACGACGTATTCCTGTGAGAGTTCCTCTATGAC
>Ga0114906_1001638_pt1 | contig 11586 bp, 4 predicted proteins | sample MalvirDeepMed_M9_FD_89687 | JGI IMG/M metagenome (GOLD analysis project Ga0114906, IMG submission 89687) | Marine viral communities from the Global Malaspina Expedition - Malaspina viral metaG DeepMed_M9 | ecosystem: Environmental > Aquatic > Marine > Oceanic | place: Mediterranean Sea... | reverse complement strand
ATCCAAGTGACTCTGATATTGACTATAGTCTGTAGCGCCTCCAGGGTTGCCTCCAGATATTTCGTGAAAGTTCCATTGTGCTTGTGGTCCAGATTGTGGCGAAGATCCCGCGCTGACCGTATTGCCGCCCCCTGCTGCGCCACCTGGAACCACTGATCCAGTTCCACCTGTCGCACTTCTATCTGAATTTCCTCCCGCACCAACAAATCCACCTCCTGTAGCTCCTGATCCTCCTCCACCACTGTTTAGTGTACTTTTTGATTTTACACCCAAAGAAGCCTCTGCAGGACTATATATTATATTTCCATGTATATTTGGATATAGAAAAAATCCTGTAAATTCTCTAATTTCTTGCATACATTCCCAAAGAGATCGACCCATCTGAAACATATATGCTGGCTGTTCTCTAAAAGCATTTAACGGCATTAGTGCATGTATAGTAGACGGAGGCAAGTTTGTTACTCTTGAGGCTGGCCCAGTAGTCTGTGGGAACTTAGGCACATGGCCAGCAAAACAACCTCCCTGCCTAGCACCAACATCGCTTCCTGCGGCTTCCATCACTTGCCTTATTGTAATTACATTACCAGGGTTTCTTGGATCCTGATAGAACAATATTTGGTCGTCCGTATATCCAGCTTCTTTCGCCAAAACATAAATTGTTGCAAGATTGCACCATCCATCAAATATTGGTAAGTTAACAGCAAATTGTTCTTTTGCTTGCTTTGACACATCTTCAATTGTTAACTCACAATAACTCTCAGCACTACTCGGCCTATTATAGTTTCTATACGAAACAAATCCTTTCATCTGTACAGGTTGTGCGGATTCAATTAGAGTTTGAGCAGCTTGGCCTCCTGCGCCTCCCAACTGCTCTCCAAATGCTCCTGCCAATCCTCCACCTGGAGATCTGTTTCCACTACTAATTCCTCCCTTAATTGTTATTGGTTTAACTCCAGTGAAGTTTCCCCTTGGTCCTAACATTTTAAATGTGTATGGTCCTCTTCTTAGTCTGTTATTTGGTGGAAATCTATTCCACAATACAACCGCTCCACTAATTTCTTCTACTCCTTGAGTTATCTCCACAGACCTAACATCAGCATTATCAATTTGCGGACTAGGAGTCATGTTTACTTTTTCCACTCTCGGATACGCCTGCAACTCTACTTTATAAATAATCGGTGAATAAACCCTCTTAGCGACTGTCTCCTCTTCTGAGTTTAGTTTTAATTGATACTTAAACTGCGATTTACTTTTTTTACTTAATTGATTTGGAGAGAAGAATTTTTTCAAATCTGCATCATCCCCAGCACCTTCTCCGTCTTTTACAATTAACTTCTCAAGTTTAACAAAGCCATCTAAATATTTAAAAAATGGTGTTTTCTTTTGCTTTTTAGTTTGAGTCTTTCCCTTTTTCTTTGTTGTTTGCTTAGCTCCACACCCTCCCATGTCTTCTTCTGTTGGAATAGGTAATTCAACTGGTGTTGTTAAGTTCTTTCCTCCGAAGTAATCGTTTATAAACTTGCCCTCGTAGTCTACTTTTAAGAAGAACAATTCAGGATCAAAGCCCATTCCTACTGGTGGTGAAATAAGCTTTCCCTCTGCTACGTGTATAATTGGATTGAAACTAAATTCTGTCTTTCCTCCATAAAAATGTAACTTCATCCCAGCCTCTGGAATACTTATCAATTCATCGAAGTTCCAAACTACATATCTTCCTTTTAATGTATCTTCTGTGCTAGGTTCGCCAGACACGACCAGCAAGTGCCTACTCATTGGATATATAGTTAAATTAATTGTGTCAGCTTCGTGGCTTTCTTTCTTAACAGACTCTTGTGGAAGTGACTGCGCTCTTCCATATTGTTTCCAATCGTCTTTGTCAGTTCTTCTATATAGAGTCATGCTACTTGCTGCTCCACCTCTTATTACTAATTTTAAATGATGCTGGCACGGATCACTATCAGATCCTCCACCGCCCCATTCTATTTCTAAAGACGTAAAACTTCCCAAATCGTCTGGGTAAAATTTCTTAAAAGATGCTTTCTTAAAGAAAGTACTTCTTGCATACTTCTTATACTTATCCGGCATTCTGTGTAATCTGCATTGCACAAAAAATGGCTGATTTTTCGCTAACTTAAATACAGAAGTTGTTTCTTTTCTTATAAACTTAGCGATCTCACCAAATCTTTCTCCATCTCTTGATGCTTCCACTCCTTCACTTTCCAAGAATGTTTTTGGAATAGATTTTACCTTGCCCTCCAGTGATTCTCTCACTAGCCATGTTTGGTGATCATTGAACTTGTCTTGTTCCACAAATCCTGCTGGAGTTTTAAACGCAGCATTCTTATAGTTCCAAGTATTATCTCCGCTCGCACCAGCTTTCAAATCTCTGACTTCATCTGTAATATAATCTAACTTGCTTGGTTTTCCTGCCAGCCCTCTTATAGTTGAAGTTGACACCACCGTAGGTATTCTCAATCTCTTTGGTCTAAGTATCATTGCGTTATGCAACAATATTAGATTCGGCGCTACAGATGGCACCACACTTCCAAACTTTTCTCCTTTTGAAAATGCGTCTTCAAATACAGCCTCTCCACCTATCTCAAATGGACCTTTTATCAAATATTTTGGCGGTTTTCTGCTACTATTTTTTACAGAACTGTTCACAGAAAACTTTGTAATTGCGTTCTGATATTCAGACGAATGTATAGTTATGGTTGGTTCCTGTCCAAACACTCTTGTCATAAAATCTTTTGAGTTATATGAATGATGAACTGGAACGAACATGCATTCATCCAACTTCACATCTACCGATGGTATCTTTCTTAATAGTGTATCAGCCATTTTTATTTCCTATACAGTGCCAAAATTAAACTCTGCTCTTCCAAGATCAGCCTGTTCTCCTTTCTTTACAAAGAAAGTAAAATCTATCCTCACAAAACCATTTGGAAAATAAGTTCCCGTAAGCTCTGTAGGAGATCCAACTGCTCCAATTATACTGTCTGTTAATGCCAAATTTGTCAAACTCTCCGATGTTACGTCAGGTACTCCCAAACAATCTGTCACTCTTACGTCTATAGCTGCTCCACCTGTAACCATGTTTAAAAATTGCATAGGGCTTGTGGCGCTCCACGCTTGGAATCTGTTTGGTAAAATCAATTCTAATACTACTGTTATATCTTGCGTAGTATTTTTATTAGTTGTAGCTAGAAATCTAGCTGTTCCTAATACTAAATTTTCCTGTATACTTACTGTATTGTTTACTGTATTATTTGGTGCCGTAGTTGTAACTACTCCAAACCTTGGACTAAATGTCATCTTTTCAGCTACCACAGCTTGAACTGCTGCATTAAAACACTTAATAAGCTTAATGTTCAAGTCTTGCTGGTTCTCTGTGTCATCAGTGTCTATTTGATCTAGTGCTGCTGGAGTTTGAATCCTTTCATCTACGATTGCTGTCGTATCTACATATTCAGCAGGAGTCTTTGTAGTTGGTTGTCTAAAAGCCACAAACGTATCATCGTTCATTGCTCTAACAATCCAAACCTTATCTCCCGGCTGTAAGTTAAAATTGTCTCCAGACACAACATCCAAAAACACCTGAGTTGTGTTGTCTATTAAGCAATTGTATTTCCCATTAGGTAACGCTTCATTTACTGTTGCCAATAGAACGCCATTGGGCTTTTGCTCCAAATGTGCGGTCCTAGCGGACAAAACTGTCAGTATGGTGTTAATAGTGTCAAATCCTTCTTCTAACGTAATTCCGTCTTCCAATATGGTTGAAGGAGAAACTACCGGATGATCAGGATGTGGATCTTCTACGGTTTCTTTTTCATTACTAAGTCCAACTAGAGTGCCACCGATAACATTTTGTACGCTTTCCTGCGCGTAATTTCTATTAACAATTCCATAAATGTCCTTTATTCTTTCTTCTTCATTAGAAACATTTTCAGATATACTGCTCCCAGAGCTTTCTGAAAAAACAATACTTTTGGTTTCTGGCGACAACACCACCTTATGTGTGCCAGGAAATTTTGGTCTTCCAGTCTCCAAATCTATGAAGTCTCTCACCAATTCACTAGTTAAAAAGGAAAAAGTATTTCTTACACCGTTAGATGGAACCACTAATTTAGTATATCTGTTTCCTCCAATATCAACTCCAACCGAAGTCATTTCTACTATATCATCGTAAAACAATTTATCCAAAGACGTAAAATCTTCAAATTCTAAATCTCCTATTAGATAGACTTGTGTATCCCACCAATCCAAAGTTACCTGTCTGAAATAGAGATTTATCAAATTTCTAAAAAGCTCAGCAGAATTATTTAAATATTCTTGTGCAATTCTTCTTATTTCTCTTGCGCTTTCAATATTTACATGATTATTTTTTAAAGCCAATTCATAGCTCAATGAACTAACATTTATTCCAATCGTCGTCAGTACAAAACTTTCTCCTTTGCTAGTGAAAATTCTATTAGAACCACCATAGTGTTTTTCTTCAAACACATTTGGATTTATACCAACTACTCCTTCAGGTCTAACACTTTTTTCTTCATCCAACAAGGATCCTTCGGGGCCTTCTTTCTTATACACATTAAGTCCTTGCAAAATTGGTACTGCGTGCGCTATCATACCTGACCCAGCTACTCCTACACCTAGTCCAATATTGTGTTGCAAAGATACACTAGTGACTCCTGCAATCAAACTTATTTCAGTTCCTAACCATGAATTATCTAATCTTCTAGCTATCCCTCTTTTTCCTGCATATTCTTTAGGCAATGGAGTTATGAATGCTGTATTTACAATTAAATCACTATCATTCTCATTCTTTATAGTTCCATGCTTGCTCAAACTATGTAAAACTGTCTGTTCATTTGGCAACTTATCAATAGGTAAAGACAACGACGATCCTATTATTCCAGAACTAAGCCCTTGTACGCTCTGCAAAAGAGATGAAAATTCTGGATCGGCATTCAACAAATACTGTTTAGTAAAGAAACTAGAATGTAAAAATTCAATATCTGGACTAAGTTGCCCCTTATGATTATCTCCTTCATACTCTATTCCAGCCTGTCTGCTTCCTAGTTCACCAATTATTTCTCCCCCAACTAGCTCTCCATTTATAAGGGTTTTTTTCTCTCCTTCTACTTCTCCTAATTCTCTTTCATTTTTAACAATCAAAAAAGTAACATTTCCAGCAGCATCAACGACTGGCTTCAAACGTCCCGCCTTTTTAGGTTTGCCTGGAATTCCATCTTTTATAGTATTTCCCTGGTTATCTATAATCTCAAGAGTTTCTGGATCTAAATAGAACGGTGGACCCAACTCGCTCACATAAACAAGTCTTTCATTTATTATTGGCAAACCATTCATGTCAACTTTTCCTGTATCAAATTTAATTACTTTTGACAAATAAGTATTATCTACCTCGTCTTTTGCTTCTGTTATAACTTTTCCGAAATCTGGGTCATCAACGTTTGCTTTACCCGTCTTAATTTCTGTTATCTCTCCTCTAGAATTTACTCCAAATTCAGAATTAACTCTTACACCTGTAATTTCTGAATCAGAATTAAAATCATTTATTTGTTGACTTGGCAATTTTCCGTTTGGTAAATTGTTCTTTATTGTCCCCATTCTGTTTTGTGCATTAGCTATTGCAAACGCCAAAGCTCCGGTTGCATCAAAACCAAAATTTCCTTTCCACCCATCTAACAATTTTGTATCGCCAGACACAGCCTGTGGAGTTTTTTTCACCGTTGGCGTTTTTCCTCTGGCCCCTCTACCTGCCGTTGGTTTTTTAATTTTCTTTTGATTTGCTTCTAAAAAATATTTTTCTCCAGCAGTAACCTTTTTTCCTGCCTTCCCTTGTTCGTTTTGTTTCCTTGTTGTCGCCACTGCTATCGCACCACCAAGGTCGCTGGCATTTGCGCTTATTTCCATTCCATCAATTGTTTCATCTTCTAAATGAAGAGTTGGAAAGAATGGTAAGTTTCTACCCTGAGGCACATTTCCAGATCCTGGGAATCTAGCAGGAAAACTTTCTACTACAGCGTTTGGATTTCTATTGTCAAATGTATCTGGTATATAAACTCTAGTATGTGGAGGTTCATATCTCCAATTAAATACTGGAATTTCAGTTGTAACGTGCCAAACGCCTGGAACTTCGTGATTTCTGGACCCATCTATGTTTGTTACTCTATTGTTTTTACACTTATTAGACTTTGTTGGATCTTGATCATCATATTCACATTCCCTCCAGTAAAAGAAACCTGAATATGGTGTACACTTGTGTCCTATCGTTCCGCTAACATATTCTTCGTTTATTTTTCCTGACAAAGTTATACTATTGTCTTCACAAAGATTAAACTTCTCCTCTGGGAAAAAAACCACTGGTCCAGATAAATGTTCTGCGGGCAATCCCGACTGTCTATCTTGATATATAAAATGTGCGCCAGTTCTAACTTCTAAATGATGATCGTCCGTAATATGCAATACATCCCTTAGCATTCCACATTTTATTTCATCTATAGATGGTTTCTGCGCCTCTATCAATGCACCTATGTTTTGTTCACCTTCTTTAACTCCCTCAAACCATCTTTCAAATCCTCTTCTATTTGGAGGTATATTGTATCCAGTTATTTTCTGTGTTACTTCTTTGCTTCTTCTGTGAACCAACCCACCCTTTATTGTTTCTTTTGGTGAATAGTTTAGGTTTTCATTTATCCACAAAAATAGCCTTGTATCTCCCTCATCTTTCTGACTTATATCAAACCCAGTCTTCTCAAGCTCCTGATTTCCTGTTCTTCTTTGTCCAATCCAATTAATGTCTGGTGGCGGTTGAAAATTATCAATGAAGTTTTGGTCAAGCTGTCCGTTTGGCAAAACAGGAATTACTACTCTAAAAGTTCTTCTTCCATTGTTTCCTGGTGGATCGCTGTAAAAGTACAAGAACCACTCATTTCCTCGTCCAGCATTCGCCAATACCAACTGTTTACTATAAGTAGTTTCTACAGATCCACTCTCTTTTTTCAGTGAAGAAGAAACTCTACACCAAACGTCAACTTTAAATAGATCATCTAGATCTCCGTGTTTGCAGTAGTCACCGTCGTATACCCAAGTAGAGTTATTTACAGAAGCCCTATCTGGTCTATTCTCGCAGTCCTCGTTATCCGTAATTAAGCTAACTCCAATGTTAGTCTTAATATCATTAACTGGCCCTTTTTTTCTTATTATTTCTACTGGTTCATTGAAAATATACACTATGTCATATGGAAGAGAATCGTCATCCATAGCTGTCACACCAATTGGGCTTCCCTGCGTGTGCATCAATGCTCTCTCAATGTCCTTATTTTTAGTCTTATATACGGTGGACACCGATCCGCCTTTATTTTCTACACTAGAAACGCTTCCACTTGATTTTGCTTTCTTTTTACAAATATCTTTTGCTACATCATTATTATACCCTTCTACTCCAGAAATTGTGACTCCTGCGCTTGGGTCAATATTTTGCCAGTAAGATAGTATTAATTCATTGTTAAACCTATTGTATGAGATTTCTGGCGAATATACGTTTGATAATGGCTCATATTTTATTTTTCCGTCAATTGATGATGTTTTTCTTATGAATACTGGTATCGAAAACTCACTGTCAAAGTTTGCCCCAGTTACACCATCCACCAAAGTTGCACCTGATGTTCTATTGTATCTAAAAATAGAAACTGGGTTTTCTGCAGACGCCGACAGAGATTCAACTTTTGCTACTACATTGTCTTCAGCGTCTTTTAGCTCAAACGAAGGAATAGTTTCGTTTATTATATCTGTATAAATGATACTAGTTTCAACAGTGTTATCTATAAACACCTGACTTCTTTGAGAAGAGCTAACGCCCCACTTAATTTCTCTTTGATCTCCACATAAAAATCTAGTTACTTCTTCAGTTGGTGGAGCTTTTGTGGGTGGAGTCGTTGGCGGTTCTACCGACCTTCCGCTTACATTTGCATTTACTGTTTCTACTGACCCCGATGCCGCTGTGTTTGCCATTATCTATTTCTTCCCTGATTCTGTTCTCTAATTTTCTGAATTATCTTATTTTCTATTCCGTCTACTAATCTTGTCATAGCTGTACTTATTTTTCTTGCTCCACTATCCGCCATCCTATTCATGTCCATTCCACCTTCAGACATTTTTCTTCCTGCTTGTGTCTGGTATGGACCAAAAGCGCCGCCATAAATGTTACCATATGTTCCCGCTCCACCTCCAGCCTGTGTTGGCCCCCAAGGTCTGAACGCTGCACCTCTAGTTTGTAATCCTGACAATTGACTTGCGCCTGGCATCAAATAAGTTCCAGAATCTGCGCCCATTGACATCTTAGTAAATGTCTCCATCCACGTTCTACGAATGTAGTTTACGCTCTCTGCTTGTTCAGAGATGTTTTCTGCTATCTTTACATCATATGCCAATCTTTGCTTACCAAGCTTTTGTCTTTCTTCTTCAATCTTTGCTGTCTTTTCGTTAGCCGATAAGCTAGACTTGTTAATCTTTTCTACTTTAGAATAATATTCAGCTACTAGTCCCGACCTAGCTGCTCTCAAGTTCTTCTCTTGTGCAATCAACACTCCCGTTTGCTTTATCTGTTCCTTAACTTGAGAGACTGGATCATAGTATAATGACTTCATGGTTTTCAACTTTGCAGCATATATTCTATTTTCCAAATCCAACTCTTCATTCTTCAAAGCTGCTCTCATTTTTATATTTTCATTTATATTGCCTTCTACTACCGCTTTCTTATTGGCTAGTGCCGCTTCCGCTTCTGCTCTAGTTGCCTTAAACTTCAAAGGCTCCCCTTTTGCCAACCCCTTCATTCCCTCAATTTCTCTATTTAAAATTTCTCTTTTCGCTGGGTCTTTTTCGTTTGCCAATTGGGCTGTTCTAGACTTTATGCCAGATGTAAGAGCTTCCTTTGTAAGCCCAGACATTCTATCTATTATTTTAAGACTCTTTTCTAATTCTGCTACCTCTCTTCTATCAGTTTCTACCAACTTCTCTCGATTCTTCATGATAATTTGCCAACCAGCACCAATTTTATTTAACATTCCTAATTGACCTTCAATGGCTGACCTATCTGCTTGAATTATTTTCATCTTTGTGTCAAGAACTAACTTATCATATTTTAACTCTTCAGCTTTCGTTCTTAATCTTCTGTTTGCCAATACTTCTTGCTTCCTCAACTCTTCAGTAATCTTCTTTTCTGATTTTGCCTTTTCCTTGTTTTTACTTCCGCCTTTATCTTTCTTCAAATATTCAGAAATTCCTCCACCAATTGCTCCTATAGCTGCGCCAATTGCTGCTCCCCATGGTCCACCCATAGCTCCGATTCCGCCGCCAGTTAAAGCTCCAGATCCCATAGATTTTGCATAACCCATAGCACCTTCATTTCTCCTTTTGGTAGTTCCTGAGAACAATTGATGTGCGCCTCCTGCTGCTCCTCCTGTTTGATAACCAGAATAAGCCTGATATGCTCCATAAGCTAATGCTAATGGGCCAGCCACACGAGCCAGGCCGCTTAATGCTCCACCACCACCAACTGGAGTTGCCGCTGCTCCTCCTGCACGACTCAATGCTCCCGCTAGTCTTGTCGATCCTCGGGCTTTTGCTCCTTTCGCTAAAGTTTGGAAACCTTTACCACCATCTCTATGCAACCAAGCCCTTCTATTTGCGCTTCTTCCTGCAAAAGTAGTAAGATCTATCGCTCCTGCTGCTGTTCCCGCTGCAGCACCGGCTCCTGCTCCCGGTCCAGCGCCTGCTGATCCTGGCCAATTTGTTACATGGACTGGTATACCTTTCATTCCTCCTAATGCGCCACTTACTGCAGATTTGCCGCCCATTTTTGACTTAACAGCACCAGCAGCCATTTTTCCTCCCTGCCATACAACAGCACCCGTAGCAACTGCCCCTATTGCCGATGCAGCCATGCCAGCCGCTATAGCAACTCCTTTTAATACCTTTATTAGATTATAATTTTTGGCAAGGAATTTATCAATTGACTGCGCAGCCGTGCTAAGTTTCATAGTCATTTTAGCCCACGCCAATTCTGCATTTTCTACAATGGCTCTGTTCTTTTCTTGCTGAATGTTAAGCTCTCTCAGCTTCTTATCTACCGGAGTTATTGTGCTTAATATATTATCAAACGCTTCCCAGTTTCCCTCCATTGCAAGCGTTGACGCTGCCCAAAGAGAGGCAGACTTTACTAAAGCCGCATTTCCACTCTTTAGCGCTTTAACCATAGATGGAAATTGATTAGATAATTGTGCTGTCATTGCCAACACTTTACTCATACTTTGGGGGAACTGCTTCCCTAATGTTCTCAGTAGGTTTACCCAAGCTTTATTTGACATGGTAGCCATAGTCATATTGCTACTCATTTGCGCAGTTAGCTTTGCCAATTGCTGTGCAGAATATGTAGACCCTTTAGATATCCCAGAAAATGCCTTTTCTAGTTGCCTTATCTCTTTTGTTGATTTTGCTGAATTTCTTTGTATTCCTACCAAAGACTGTTCAAACTTGATCATATCTTTAGTATTTGCAAAGCTTTTCAACACATTACTTAACCCAGAGCCAAAATTCTGTATTTCTGTGTTTGCTTTTTTTGTAGCTTTTTCTAGTAAGTTAAAAGAAGTTGCAGTTGTCCCTGCCGCTTCTCCTACTTTACCTACTGCATCTGCTAATCCCATTCATGCTCCTAAATATCACTAATCTCCTTGTATGTTCTATACAAGCAAGCTATAATTTGTGGTGCTAATCCATCTTGATTAGACAACTTTGACCAACACTTATCTGAAACTTTGTCAAATCCGTCTAGGTCTTTTTCAAATTCTAATTCAAAAAAAGATAATTTTTTCATGTAATATTTTAAAGTATTATCTATTTACTTTGAAACATTTGTTATTTTCATACCTATATCGTTTATGTCTGACGACAAATCGTCTACCTGAACACTCAGTCTCCACCAAGGTCTAACAAATTCTACCGCGTGATGTTCAAGACCTTCCTTGTCTTCTTCATCTAAAAACAAATATTCCCCTTCTGTAAATGCATCCCAAATTCCTTTTTCATTTAATCTCAAATATAAACTCAACTCAAGCGTTCCTTTTTTATTTGAAAATGCAAATGGCGCTGTCTTTTCTTCTACTACCTTTATTTCTTCACTCATGACATTCTTTTAATCCTTTCCGATTCTGCCTTGTTACTTTCACTTATCATAATTATCATATTAGTTACCCAGTTTGCATCCAAGTTTTCCAATTCCCAGGGCTTGATACCGAATTTTGTCCACATTATTTCACATATTTCATACTCTTCTACTTCTGGAATAGTTAAATTACTTCTGGCGATTGAATCTTCAGGGGGGGTTCTAAAATAGAAAGAAGCTCTTTCCTGCAAAGAGCTTCCATATCTTTTCATGAAGATGTTCATTCTTTGTTTTACTAATTTAGATTTTCTTGAAGTATCCTCATCTTTACACCATGAAAACATTGAATTTTCTACATCTTTTTTACTGGCATTTATATCGTAATTCATCGTCTATTAAGT
>Ga0114906_1001629_pt1 | contig 11617 bp, 2 predicted proteins | sample MalvirDeepMed_M9_FD_89687 | JGI IMG/M metagenome (GOLD analysis project Ga0114906, IMG submission 89687) | Marine viral communities from the Global Malaspina Expedition - Malaspina viral metaG DeepMed_M9 | ecosystem: Environmental > Aquatic > Marine > Oceanic | place: Mediterranean Sea... | reverse complement strand
GCAATAGTCGGTATAGAATAATTTATAGTTATTCCAAGACTGTTAGCGTCCATCGAAAATCCCTGCTCTGCGTCTCGAAAGATAATTTCATTTACGATCACAAATGGCATATATAAACTAACTTGTTTATTTATTCGTGAAGTTATTACGGACTTCAAATCAGCAGAATGTTGTTCAAATAAAAACATAGGAAGACCAACACCAAATCTTATGTCCATAATTCTTTCACCAGGGACAGTTAATAATAAATTTTTAAAATTTTGTTTTATTGATTCACGAAGATTTTCATTCAGCTGGTATGTTCCAACCTTCGAATCTGATTGTAGTGGCAATTTCGGTGAAATTCCTAATGACATTATTTAATAAACCCCTCACATTTAAATATGTCACTCTTCAGTTTATTAAGTGTCTGAGGATAAAGATAATTCAGAAATAAGCTCTTTTGTTTTAATGAACGGACTTTGCAAATCTATACCTCCAGAACTATCAGCAATTGTCTTTAATTCATATGCAGTCATCAACGATAACATTCTTTTCACAGGAAAAACATATTCAAATAATAACTTAAACTCATCTTTCCCTTTCATTGTATCATAAAGAAATTCCCAATTTTCCTGGTTGCCGGCGTTGCCAGGGGCGTCGAAACCTTCATGCCAATTGCCCGCAGACAATAAAGTGGCAAAGTTTTTATTTTGTGGTATTTCAGAATCATACTCCAATAAGGGCAAAATAAACATTGATTTTCGGAATCGTATTTCATGATCGGCGGAGCCGCCTGGTTCATTCTCTACATGAAGTTCGTTTAGCCAATATGATTTAAGTCTCTTAATGGTCAAAAGATCATAATCAATAGATGTTGGAAAAGGCTCGCCATTGGGGTTGTTTGCTATTGAAGAAACATGATCAAAATGATGTCTTATTGTCTCATAAAAAGAAACTTTGTCAGGGTTTGTATTGGCAGCCGATTGGATAGTAAAAGTCTTTGTGTTGTTCATCGAAAGCGGATTTTTCCTAGAATCCTGAGTAGCGTCCGGTCTGTCTTCTGGCATCAAACATGATAGTCGGATACCATAAGAAGCCTTCTCAACATAATTTGAAATTGCTAATTTCTCTACTTCCGTTGGCGTATCTTGATCAAAAACAGGCGGCATTAAGTCGGATATTAGTGTTCCATTTGTAAACACTTCAATCGGACTAGGCAATCCATTAAGCCCGCCTTTATAAAGTTGCATTGCTTTAAAAAGATCCCTTTGATAAGAAGATGTCCAAACTTTAAAATCTCGAAAGTGTTCAGAAGTAAGTTTCATATCCTGGTCCCAGTTGTTTCCCGGATCCTCCGCGTGGCCGGCGAAATTTAACATTTCCGTATCAGGATAGTTGTTACCTCCAGAGTGCAGGGGTTCGATGCCTGTATCGGGGTCGCTTGTCGAAAACACGCTATGTTGAGCTTGGATAATTTTCCATTTTGCAGCGCAATCAAAGCCAAAAAACAAACCAAATATCATATATCGTTCGAATTCTTCATGACTACTAAAACCAGGGGGATATCGACCTTCGCCAAGCTCACCTAAGTCCCCTTCGCCGGTGGGAGTGCCTACATAATCAGTAAGTTTCGTTGGAGTATTGGATGGATCTTCAACGCCATATGCCAACCAAGTGTATGATTCGACTGTGGATTCGGTAGACGGTCCGACTGGAGTTGGTGTAAAGTGTGCTCCCCACCACAATGGTATAGGGACACATGTTGAAGTTGACCACGCCGCGGCGCCGCCGATGGAGATAGTGCGTGTGTGTCCATACCCACAAAATACGTAAGGATCCATCCCAAAAAATAAACCCCGGCCATCAATTGATGCAATTTTTCTACGCTCTTCATCATCTGGGAACATTTGTTCAGCTATTCCCTTTGCCTCTCCTTGAAATTCGCCAGAAGCAATTACATGCTCAACGCCCGGGAGAAGCCCTTCCCAGCCGGCCCCGGCTACCTCTTTCAATCGTATAGGAAGTCCTTTAAAAATATTATCTATAATTCTAAAAGGGTCAGAAATCTTTGAATGTCCCCAAAGTTCGTAAGGATCCATCTTAAACCCGGAATAATCTCCAAAATATTTAACTGTATAATATCTAAAACCTATCTTTGTTAAAAGTTTGCGATGGGCCTCAGGAATAAAATCAAAAACATTCTTAACCATAAGAGGAGCAAGAGCTATAGTAGACCATATGGTTTGATCATTGTATTTAGTGCCAGGAAAATGTTTGCTTGGTCCTACTTGAATAAGATCGTCATCGTTAGCCGGGGTGTCGAGCGCGCTATAACCGGCCGCGACTACTTGTTTGTTACATGCGTTTGTTCCATCTTTGATATCAGCAATCAACGCTTGAACTTCCGGATTTGAATATACCTGACCAGAAAGATGTTCAAGGTATTTTGTAGCAAACGGCCTTGTTTTTTCAATATTATTATTTACCGCCCATGGAGAGCCCTGTGGCGACCCCCACAATCCAACTGCACTAACTTCATTACCAGCAACATCTTTACCAGAAAGAGGAATAAAACGAGGATCACTTGGAGGAATTTGATTAAGTTTCATGAAATATCGCTTATCTCTCCACCCATTAATAAGTAGATCTTCTTCTTCATCGAAGTTGGGTCCGACTTCGATGTGCCACAGGTCCCCAATTGGCGCTAGCGCAGTTCTAGCAGTTCGCCTAGACAAGTCTGAAAATTCCAAAGGCTTTCCTGGGCTCATCCAAGTTTCTGAATTGGGTGATGCGCCGGTATGTTGTTTAAAATAGGGATCAAACCATTCCAAAAAACTTATCGTAGTTTCTCCATATGCGTTGTCGCCATCATTTAAAAACTTCCAATTTTCCGAGTTGACGAAGCAGCCGGTTGTGAGGTCACCGTCGACGATCACCGGACAGTCCTGAAGTTGATGAACCCATTTGCCAGCTGGAACCTTCATTTCATCGATTGGTGTCGGGTGCGCAGCAAGTGTGCATAACATTTCTAAAAATGCTAATTCTTTTTGAATATGCCCGGCAACAGAGTCTTCATAAGGGTAAATTTTATTTCCTTCGTCATCTTCCTTATCCCAATTGGCAATTGCATCTTCTATTGCTATATCAAATTCTCCTTCTGCTGATCCAGGTTCATCATGGAGGAGGCCTTCGCCGAATCCATTTGGAGACGGAAGTTGGGTCCAGTCAAATATAGATCCACCAACAGTGATAGAAGGAGATTCATGAAATATATTCAAATAAGCTTCTTTGAAATCATCTACATTTAAATAAACTGGCTCTGCTTCAATGTCTGGCCATGCACCGCCGCGCGGCACATTTCCTTTATATTCAATTGGTAGAGCTTGGATGTCTCGAGCAAGTTCTTCGGCGACCAAAGGATCAACGCCGCTAGATATTAAATTAGACTCTATCTGGTCTTGAGGATGAAATTTTAACTTAATATATTTTTCTAAAAAGAAGCCCTCAAGATCGCACTTTATTTCCGGCGTCGGATAAATCCAACTCCCGCCAGTCTTATATGGTAAGCCCCCAGCATTATAACTAAATCTAGGCTCTGTCAAAGTGCTAAGATATCTAACGGCGTTTGCCGGCGCAGCGTTCCCCAACGGCGGAGTCCCAAATCCTAAAACATATATTTTTGGATAGTCAGGTGCCACTGGAGTAGGATCAAGGCTAGTGTATGTATACAGCCCGCCCTTTATCTTGGCCAAATCATAAACTTGATCATTCTTTAAGATAACTTGATCGATTACCTTTTGATAACCCTCTGTCTTAAAGAACTTTTCAAACGTACCCACAACATCGTGCAATTCATTTGTTAAAACGTTTTCTATTAATGCTTTCAATTTTGCCGATCCAGGATGCCAAATTCCATGGGGACCGGCTTGGTCGTAGAATTTGTTGATATATTTGTCAATCTCGCCATGAAAAAAGTTAACCATTACAACATCGCCCATGACTTCATCAATACTAAAAGTGGTAGCCATAGTTGTGGCACGAATAAAATATTCAATTATAATTATTTTCACTAAAATTCTAGCTGCGGCTGCTCCGGAGCCATCCTGCGACACAGACAAAAGAATCTCTTCCATCGAAGGCAGATCATCTCCAGCCAAAGGGTTAATTTGTTTAATTAGTTGTTTATAATGCTCAAGGGCTTCGTCTCGGATGTTGTCGAAACTTACTTCCAAGCTTAGCGACTCCTCTACCGACTGTTCCAATATGGTTGTTAACGCCTCTCTTTGTTCATAAATTAAACTTGCAATTTTTTTTATTATGTGTCTAGCCAAAACTCCATATATTTGTTTTGTACCATATTGCTGACCTAGAAAACCTCCCGGTAAAACAGTCCCTACTAGCGGCACCAATATATCTTCTAGAAGGGTGCTATCGAGCAATCCCTGATCGTCCATTTTATCGTAACCCTTATGAGGATCTATAAATGGAAGAAGCCCTATCGGATTAGTTCTCATTCTGTTTATAATATATTTTTCAAATATTTGAGGTTGTAAAGCTATATCCACATCTACGTTCCCACCAAAATCTGTACCAGGAAGTATCACCCCGTCTGAACCCAGGTAATCTTCATCTTTCAAAATCTCTAATATCCTCGCATATCTATCTGCATCTGATGCAACCAAATTATTCTGATACCCTTCAGATTTATCATTTGGGTTTACTAACATATATCCAGTAACGCCTATTAATTTTTTCTCTTCCTCATAAACCATAGGAGCGCTTTGGTCAGTATATATATCAACCTTAAGGACATATCGATCAATAATACAATGTGTAGATTCGGCGCCATACTCAGACGATCGTTGAGCCACTAAAGCAAAGTGTACAACTTCATCATATTCCCAATTAAAAATTTCTGTGTCGTCTGAAAATTCTTCTATGCAATCAAGAATAGAGACCACGCGTGGTCGATTCATAGTTCTATAAATAGGAACTTTTTCACCTTCATTCGGACCTTCGGTCGCTGTTACATAAAAAGACGCTGGATTTTTAAAACCAGATGTTTCTGGGTCTTGAGCTTTGAGAAGTTCTGTCACAATACTGTTATTCGTATCCTCCAAATCTAACATTACAGCCAATTGCCACGTTTTTAGCACTTCATAGCCTGGGTCTTTTGCGCCCGGATCGTCAGTCGAAAGAAGCTGTTCTGCCAGCTCAGAATATTTAAATTTATGAAAAGGAAGCATGTGCAATGGGCCGGCAAGCTTATTATCATTATATGTCTCACTAAATGTAAATCTTTCCAAACCTCCATATGGATAATAGCTAAACCCAGGATGAAAATCTAAACCCAAATGATAATAGGTTAGTGCCCTTTCCATGTGGCCTCCAATAATATTATGATAATCTTTTGTATCCCATTCACTCTGCGATATTAAACCTGTAGCTGTTGCTTTGTGCTGAAATTGGGTACCCCACCCTATAGCAATAAACATTCCAGGACTTTCGTATTTAAATATTTGTTTGGTCGATGTGTTGTTTACTGTCCACTCGCCCATGCCATAAGCTACTTCGCTATCTTCCGGACCGTCAGTAAAGGTTCCGGGATATGTGAACTGCGAATATGTGGAATCTTGCCACAGACCATTTAATACAAACCTAAGTAAAAACACTCTCAATAAACACTCTTTGCTATTTCCAACAGACCAGCCTTCCCCCGTGGACCCTTGTGCGAAATTTCCTAAAGACCCCCAGGCCCATTCGTGCTCGAACCAAGTGAGGACGCCAAAATTAACGATGATCGCAGTGCCATAGCCATGCGGCGTGCCTGTTGGGTGTTTGTCTCCAAGTCTATTCAGCAAATCGCTCCAAGTTGTAATGTCACTTCCTCCATCTGTAGGAGTTCCGCCGGGGCCTCGATGTCCGATCCTAAAATCAACATGTTTTAGATGTTCCGCAACTTGTTCATCAGTTAAATCAACAACTGGGTCTATAGTAAAAGAACGATATCCCCAAAATTTCTCTCTGGAAAAATCTGGGTGACCTGGTACAGAATCTGGAAGCGGATCCAATACCATACATTCAGATTTTGGGTTTCCCCACACGCTGTTAATATAGTTGCCTATTTCGTCTGCTTTAAACTCATAATTATATGAATATCTTGTATAGTATCTAAAAGCAATTCTAAATAAATCATCCAATTGATCTGCTGTAAGATTGTGGACGGAATATGGATTAGCTGGATTTAGTATGTTGGCTGGATCAAATAAATTTCCATACACACCTTTTACTTGATTTTCATCGCCGCTAGTCTCTCCGTGCAGTTCTTTGCTACCTATCTTCACATTTCCTTGAAAAAAAGCAGACACGAACATTGTTGGCGAAACTTTGGCGGTCATCGCGTTTGTTGTGTCCCACAACCAATCCGCATATTCTTCCATATGATCAGTATAGGCCCTAGGGAAACCCATATACGCATTTTTTTCCCCTTTATCCTTCGGATCGTAAATGGTCTCATACAATCGATAGGCCTCTCCTGACAACTTAATATCGTGATACTTTTGATACCAAAAATATATATTATTCCAAAATTTTGGACCGGCAGAGTGTTGTTCTGCCTCCGGTAAAAGATTTGCTTCTGTTCCCACCCCCCAAGAGCCATCCCAAATCATCGCAGCCCAACCAGCTTCCTTCATTATGTCTACCATCAATTGTTTTTGTCTATTTACTTCAACGCAACGATCTGGGCCCGCTGCTGGCGGTGGCGGTGGCGGTGGTACATATTGATCTAACTCAATAAATAAATTATAATTATGGTATTGGGAGACTCCTAACAATATCCCAGTGTCGGGATCCGCTGTATATCCTTCCTTATAATCATCTTCGCCAAATAACAATTGATGTTGATCGTCAATTAAATTCTGTAACTTCAAGTAAATTTGATCAAATATCTCTATATTTTGAGACAATATGGTATAAAAATGTGCTACATCAGATTGAAAGCTGCCCTTAACAGCTTCTATAAGCATATTTAATATCAAGGAGGCCGCGCTAGTGTCAGAATCTGTCAGTATATCTTCAAATGCAGATTGTGCCGACTCTTTTATTTCTTTTTCTAATTCTGTCTGAAAATCAGAACTAGTTTCGGATAAAGTATCTAGGGCGCCTCTAAAATTATCTTGTTTTAGTGTTTTCTGTGCTTCGATTTGAGCGTCTGCAGCCTCTTGTGAATAGCCCGCATTTAGCAACGCCTCTTTCATCATTTGTTGTGCATAATTAAAATCTACATTATCGCAAGGGCCTTTAATAAGATTTTGCGGATGATTTAACAAATCAGAACAAACAGACTTGTCAATATAAAGAGATAAACTATTGAAGAATGAAACAACTTTAGATTTTTCTGAAACCTTGTTTACTATCTTGGGTGGAATATCTGGATAATTTCTTACAAATTGTACAACATACCTAGCCACCTCATCAGTAGGAGTGTTGCCAATCATAAGATTACATATTTCTAGATCTGTTAAGCCTGCAAATAAATCATTTATAAACTTTTCATAATCAAATTCTTCTCCGAAGAACTTCTGTAATTGTTTACTATCGCTAGAAGATTTAGGAAAATCATCTATTTTGAAAGCACCTAATTTACTAATATCAGAATCTGCTTCTTCAATGCACCATTTTTCCCAAAAATAAAGGAGCCACCGGACTTTAGCCACTAATTTTTCCTCTATAAACTCCATTACTTTTTCATCAATTTTTTCAGTCGCTTTCTCAATCATTTGAGAATATAGCGTACCTACAATGGGCAAATCACGAAGAGTGTCGAGAGTGAAACCACATTTCTCAAATGGCGGAATTGGATCTTTTTCTTTTTGCTCCTCTCCAAACTCTTCTTCCTTTAACCCCCTAATGGCGTTTACAAGCGCCATTATACCAGCTCCAAAAATAAAAGCCGCAGCTATGATAGCATCACAAAGAAACCTGTTGGCAAGTTTAGGATCATTAAGACTTTGTCCAATTCTGTCACCTAGTGCCTGTCTTAAAACTCCTTGAGTTTGAGGATCAAGCGTGGTTGTAGACAAAGCCTCATCAGTTAAACCAACTGCTTGCTCTTCTATAAAATCTTTTATAGCATGAGCTACGTCAGTAATATTTATACTCTCTCCCAACCATGAATCCGCAGCTACTCCAGGAATTGGTTTGCCGCTTGCCAAAAATTCAGCAAATTCGTGATATTGTTTCAGTGTGGTTTTTTCAAAAAACTCGTCAAGCATTTTCTCACACATCATATCTAACACGTCTTCTAAAGACAAGCCAAAACCATCCCACATACACTCCATAGCATCCTGAATGAGAGTGGGAAAATCAATCCTAGACAGAACATGAGTCCAGACATCATGAAGTGAACGAATTTTTGCTGGGGCGCCAGGGAGATTTTTCATAAAATAGTCTCCAACGTATTCAGACGTTGATTTTCTTCTATTTTGTACCACTTCACGAAGAAGATGATCTGTCCAGTCTTTATTCCATTGAGTGGCTACTTCTGTTGTAGCAGCTTCATAATCTTGACCGAAACTGTCCCACCTTATTAATGCAAGTGCATTTTTATATGCAAGGCTGCCGCCGCCGGCGGTGGCATCCCCAGTAGATGCTAAATCTGGCTTTGGCCTAACAAATCTTTTAACAAATTCATCGTGAGTGAACTGTGGAACTTCTTTTGCATATGCTGGAGATTTACACGGAAGCACTGCAGTATCTGGATCCATCGCAGACCAGCTAACATTAGTAGAATATTCTGCAAATGGCGCCATTTTCCCAGTTATCTTGACAATGTTTTTTATAAGCCACAATCTTCGAACATCGGCAAAAAGAGGATTTGCCTCGAGGATGTCGGCACCATAAGTAAGCCTTTTTACCCCAGGTATAGGCTTTCCTCCAAATCCAGCTTCAGTAATTTTAATTGGCAACAGGTTTAAAGTTTCAGAAAACCACTCTTGCATGTGAGTAGGCCATATTCCCTCTTGATCATAACTTGGATCCCATGGGACAGCGCCAAAAACTATTGCAAAAGGATCTTCAGGCTTGACACCATTTTTGCGCAAAAAATCCCAAATTTCCCTATAAAAATCTCTCAAGGCTTCAGCTTCATATGCAAAATCGAACATACCATAACTTTCTTCTGGTCCCGAGTACATTACACCTTCAAGTTTCGTTTTAACCGCATATTCTTCCTCAAACCTTAAAGCCAAAATTTCCATTCTTTTTGAAAACTCAACATAGCTAGGGAAGCCAATATGATCAAACTTGCTTAAATCTACTTTTGGCAAAGATTCTAATGGTGGACTATTAGGATCAGCGTCCATTGCATCTTCTGCTTCCAATTTCAATATGCCACCAGCGAAAGTCTCAACGAGCATCGAACACAACCACAATGGCCGGTTTGGCTCTCGAACATAAGGATGTGGGACCTGTTCATCCTCGGGGAGCAGGTTGCCGTTTTCATCTTTTGTATTTTCTATTGTAACGTAACCTACGGACAAGATATTATCCTGTTTTCCAGCATAATTTAAAAGAGATTTTGTGGCTGCAAGTTTAACGGCTTCATAATCATATACTCCCGTCGGATCTATTTTTACCTGCACAACAACAAATATCTTCGTTATAGTCTCGTATACGTCATCGTCGTTCATAGGAATGCCGTCGGGCCCATCGTTTACCTTGCGCTTTTTAGTCTCAATCCAAGCTACTCCAGGATCTCTATTTTGCCATTGTTTTCCAGCTTCAGTTCCCATTTGTTACCCTTTGTCTTTTAAGTCGTATTGACATTCTCACTTAAAATGAAATTATCGCCTTTTGGCTTAATGAACACGCGCCTATTTGGATGCAATCTATTTTTCCTTACATCTCCATCTGATAAATAATTTTCTTCAATCCGGTCGAGGTGAAATTTAAGCAAATTCAAATTTGTATTTGTTGACTTTGCAAATTTAGTAGCCTGAGTCAATGTTTTGCCTTGCAAAACACTATCGTATACAACCCTTCCCATGGGGTTTTTAGGGTATTGCGGTATCGTACTAACTGGCTTTGTATATGGCGCCTCTGGGGTCGGCACCAAAACTTGCCCTGGAAGGGCGTGTGTATGATTGGCTACTACAGTTTTCCATTTTAGCTCCTCCATACAATAATCTATAAACTGCATTCTCAACTCTTCAACAATATCTTTTAAGTCAAACAAAAACTTTTGCAAATTTTGCCCCAAAACAAGAGGTTGAAGCCTTTTGCCATCATTGTTCACAATAAAATCAATTGTTGCATGAGATTTCTGTCTTTCCCCGCCAGTGGTGAACGTATCAGTGTTAGCAATCAATTTAATACCACCATCCCTACTAATAACTCTAATTGAATCAGCTTTAATAGCAACAGCAGACTTGCCCCTTACCGCAGAAGGATTAGATCCTGGATGGCAATAAAAATTATCATCAACATCAGTTTTTTGAGACAAATAAATTATTGCTCCATCGATTCTATTACTGGGATTAAATCTGACTTTATCTCCAGTTTTTGGATCAATATCAGGATATTTACCCTTCGTTCCTTTGTATCCAGGATTACAAGAGCCAAAACCGGCAGTTAACCTAATTGCGTGACATTGAGTGTCCGGTTCCGCACCATAGCCAGTTCCCAAGTGGTTGGTTCTGTCTCTTCCCAATATTATAGAACAACCAGCGTTTTTACCTTCGTGGTCATTTAAAGCAAAAACTCTTTCACACTCTCCAGGAATGAACCATCCAGTACCCTCTGGTCTTCTGTCTTGCATTACTGAAGGCTTGTTGCCCATCCCAGAGTCAAATAATTCTTGCGCTATAGAAGGATCGATATCCTCCGGGTCAATAGGAGATCTTGTTTTGCCCTTAATTTTTTTCGAAGTATCTTTTATCATTTTTTCTTTTTCTTCTTTCCGCCAGACAATCCCTCAGGTGCAGGTATTTCTAATTTCTTTAAATGTTTTAATAACTTTTTGTTCCAGTAACTGTTTGGCGTTCCAATAATTAAGCTTTTTGCAGGATATTTTTTTACTGGTGTGGAGGAGGTAGCCTCTTTGCTCCAACCACCTTCGCCGTCAGATTTTATTGCAAAAATAATTCCATTTATATAAGAAGCAAGGATATGCGTTGAGTCTCCAACAAATTCAAAATGCATTATATCATCTGCATAATTTCCTCCCCATCGAAACCCATAAGCTTTAAAAACTTGTATGACTATCTTTGGTATTTTAAATCTTGGTCCGCCCGCTTTAGCCTCTGCATCTCGCGCGTTTCTCCAATCTTGTACCGACGTCCAACCATTTTTTGGCAGCATGGGATTGTCCCATGTTGGACTGTCGGTAGTTCCGCGATTTTCATTAATGTCAAGCGTTATTCCAAAAGAGTGAGTGCTAATTTTTTCAGGATATGGAAGTATTTTATTGTTTCCGGCGCTGTCCTTATTCGCCTTGTTTAGAGTTCCTTTTCTATAATTTTTTTTCTCCACGAACACATATCTTTGTTCTTTTTTGTTGGTTTTTGGATTTGTATATTTTGTAGCTATGGGTCTTACATTCTTATAACATTGACAAGAGTAAATTTGAAATTTT
>Ga0114906_1001623_pt1 | contig 11650 bp, 24 predicted proteins | sample MalvirDeepMed_M9_FD_89687 | JGI IMG/M metagenome (GOLD analysis project Ga0114906, IMG submission 89687) | Marine viral communities from the Global Malaspina Expedition - Malaspina viral metaG DeepMed_M9 | ecosystem: Environmental > Aquatic > Marine > Oceanic | place: Mediterranean Sea... | reverse complement strand
TAAAAAGATTAGAAATTCCTGAACATTTACTCGATAATTTTTGCTTTAAACATAGAATCGGTAGAAATGCAGCAAGAACTATAATAAAAAGTAAATGTAAAGGAGGAGTAGAAAAAGTAATAAAAGAATTAGGATTTTAGCCAAATTGGGAGGAGTTTGGCTATTTGGGTTCATACATGACCCTTCCTTTAAGCCTTGGTTGCTTCTCCCATACTATTAGGGGAGTATAATGCTCACCAAAATAAAGCACACAGGAACCTCTTCCAGGATCCTCACACTCTATATTCCCCTACACTTTAGGCGAACTGTGCCTGATCATTTATGGTAGAAACAGTGGTGGTGGAAGGAATCAATTTAAATAAAGGAGAAATAATGTCTATAGATGATAATATTATACTAAAGATTAAACAACAATTAACAAAACATCAAGTAAGAGCATTTGAAGCTGAAATAACATTAAAAGATTTAATAAAAAGCTTTTGTAGTATCGCAATGAAACAATTAGATAGTTTATATTTATGTGAAGAAGAACCTATAGTAACAATAGAAGATAAAAGTCATAGAAAACAAGTTACTGTATTTATGAACTATAATAAATTACATGATATAGAAGGATTATTTGATGATATTACAATGTTACTTGAAGATTGGTTAGAAGAATATATAGATAATAAAAATTTTAAAGATTGTTCTTCTAAACTTACCGCAGATTATAATCCTTTAGATGAAGAAGGTAATATAATTGAACATCCTCATGAAGAGGGTGAAAATGGAGTCTTATAATGGGTAGTAAAGAAGAATTACGCATACTATGGGGATTAGCAAGAAGAATTAATAACATGATATTCGGCTATAAGCCAAGGGGGAAAGATGACAGAAAAAGGAAAAGACGTAAAAAAAGAAAATCTAAATGATAAATGGACTAAGTTTGCAGAGAAACAATTACTAGGTAAAAAGATTATTAAAGTAGACTATCTAAGTGATGATGAGGCTAAAGATTCAATGTGGTATAATAAACCAGTAATATTTCAATTAGATAATGGCGCATGGGTATATCCTATGAGAGACGATGAAGGTAATGATGGTGGTGCATTAGTAGTTGGTAAAGAAACATTACCTGTATTAAGTAGAGGGGATGAATAATGTCAAGATATGACAATGTAAAGCTAATTAAGAGTATATTATTTAATACCGAAGGTATGGATGATGCTACTTATGATAGATTATGTAAGACAATAGATCTAGAAGAAGTTCCACAAGAAGATTTATGGGAAGATGGTGAATTAACTCAAGAGCAGTTAGAAACAAAGATACTTGATGGTATAGATGATGGTGATTATCTGTTAATGAGAGAATGTTATGCTTGTGCTACGCAGAGACACGCATGTGAGCATGATAATTATAAAGACACATCAATACATATTAGTGAACCTATTAAACAAATAATGGATCATATAGATCAGAGTGATTTTGGTCCACGAAAAGAAGAAGGAGAATAGTAATGGGAATATTTATTGATTATGAATCTGATGACTTTCAAGTTAAAAAGATTCTATTAAGCGATAACAAGTGGTACGAGGTTAAAGAAAAAACCTACTGTGTAAAAGATGCGTTTCAAATAGGTACTTATAATCCAAAGAAACAGGAATATATGTTTTTAACAGATATGGGGCTAGGTTTTGAATGTAGGTTAAAGAATGGAGATGCATTAAAAGTCAAACTTTCAGAAATCAAAGCCTTTATAACTAAATAGGAGATAATAATGGAAGAATTAAAATACATAGATTTAGGACCAAAAGATACTTGGCCAAAGAGTCGATATGGTAGTGAAAGACTGGAAGATGAAGAAGGTGAGTATGGTGGTTGGTATGAATACCTTAGTATTGATAGAGATAATAAAGCTTTAGAAGGATTAAAAGCAATGAGAACTCAATGTCTTAGAAAAGGTACTGATATCAAAAGATTAGTTCTTGAATATGCTGGTTCTGGTGATGATGGTGATGAATTTTACTGCTGGGTAGATAATGAGAATGAACATAAATGGGCAGGATATCCTGGTCAAGGTGATTGTCAAAAACAACTTAAAGATGTTATAAGTAATATTGATGAAGATCTTGTATGGAATGGATTATTTCAATTAATTCCTGGTGGTTGGGAAATAAATGAAGGTTCTCAAGGTTATGTTGTGTGGGATATTAAAGAAAATGAAGTTAAAGTACATCATGAACAAAATGTAAGAGATATTTCTACTGATGTAACACATAAGAAGCTTAATTTTGAAGGCATTTAATCATTGTAAATCAAGTGTAAAAAAGTTTGGTGGCATTGAAGAAGATTATCATGCTATCCATTCTTGGTTTGATGAAAGTAAAATTCATTGTGCTGATTTAAGACATAGAATTTTAAGGCATCATACACTTGGTGTAGCAGAATGTGAGAAAACCTTTGGAATATACATAATTAATTCTGATGGAAAAAAAGTAATAGTAAAATCTATTGCTGAACAGCATATTCTAGAAGATCTAAGCTTCATTCCTTCACTTCAAGATTGGCTTACCAATGTAAGATTACAGAGATGGATGAACAATACAAAAACTAAACCAAGAAAGATGAATTTAGCTTAATTTCAACTTGTTTGTAAGTTTATATGTCCTTATATTGAGAGACAAGTTTACTACAAAATAAAGGAATATATGCTTACAAATGCTGAAATTGATGACGCTGTTATCAAAACATACTTAGAGATCTATCTTAGAGCATTAAATGATAAACGTCCTGATCGATTTATCAGTATTATAAAGTCTAGAATGCAAGAACTACTTCAACGTAGAATGTATAGATTTTCAAATTAAATAAGGAGAACCCATGGAAGAGAAAAAAATTCCACAAGGGGATAATGCCCCCCAAATCGTAAAAAAGAGTACTGAAAAATGGAAATCAGACAACATAAATGAATTAACCAAAGCCTTAGTTTCTGCTCAATCTGAGATGGAAGATGTAGCTAGAAAAACTAAAGGTTATAATTGGAAATATGCAGATTTGCATGCAGTATTAGGTGCAACTCTACCACATTTAAATAAGAATGGCATAGCTTTAGTTCAAGGCAGTAATCAAGGTGTTGGAGAATTTCATATCACTACTACATTGATGCATAATTCTGGTCAATGGCTTAGAACTTGGATGAAAATTCCAATACAAGATTTAACAGGTCAACAAGTAGGTACTGCTGTAACATATGGTAGAAGATATGCGTTGGCTGCTATTTGTGGTATAACACAGAAAGATGATGATGGACAAGAAAATTCTGTAGTACAAAGTAAACTAAAGGAGAAGAACTAATGGCCATAAAAACAATGAGTGCTGGAGGTGGTGGAGGTGAAAAATTCGCTGAAGGTTGGCATGAAGTGTCAATATCTAAAGCTGAATATGGAACCTATGAATCTGGCGACAAAGAAAAACGTTTCGTTGAATTAAATATGCAAGACTATCCTGATAACATGAGTTTTAGAGTTTATGAAACATTCAATTCTAAGACAAATGAAGAGTTTAAGATTGCTAATTTATTCAAACATGCAAATGCTGGTATTGTTGGTGTATTGAAAGATCCAAATGGAAAGAACCCATTGATTCAATATGATGATGATCCAGAGAATCTTGTAGGTAAAACTATTCAAGTTTATATCTATAAAGAGCAAAAAACTGGTAATGAATATAGTAGGGTATTTGATACTGTAGCACCTGTAACACAAGAAGGTGAACATTTATCATTTAGTCCTGAAAATGTTACTAGTATCAAAAATAGTATATTTAAACAGGTAGAAAAGAAGTTAGAGACGGAAGCTAAATCAGCTCCAGTGACAACTTCAGATTTATCTGATGCCGATATACCATTCTAAATAAAAACTAAAAGAGAGCCAATAACTGGTCCTGTAAGTCCTATTCGAGGGAGAGTAACGTGGATAGAGAGAACTTAGGTTCTGCGAGGGAATGGTGCAAATCCATCGTGTAGACTAGGCAAAGGAATATGTGAGGCTCTCTTTTATAAAATTAGGTGAAAGGATACTGAGTCAAAAATGGCAGCTTGTCCCGTAGAAACCCGACCAATACAAGCTATACTCTGCAAAAGCCCTAACGAATCTTGTGAGATTCAGAGCCACCTTACAATTAAAGGAGAACCCATGAGTTATACAGTTAGAAATCATATTACAGACTTCCTTAAAATGAAAAAAATGCAAAACAAAAATTTTCTTACACACGATTTACAAAATTTATCTGAAGCTTGGTTTGTTAGATTTAACTATAGACTAGGAAGTACTGAGACATATACAAGAGAATTTAGAAGAATGAGATTAGATGGTTTAATTGATATAGAAAAATTAGACCGAAAAAACAAAGAACAAAGATGGAAGATAAAGGAGATTAATGATGAATAATGTAAAAAATAATTATAAAGGATTTGTAAGGTCAACATCAAATACACATTCTACTACTAATGCTTATCAAGTTAATCTTCCTCCACATGTATGGAAAAGAATGGGATGGAAGTTAAATGAAGAGATAAGAATAAATGTCGATAAAAAAAGTGGGAGTATTTCACTTTATAAGGAGACAAAATGATTAAAGAATATGCTTTCGGCTTAGCAAATAGGCACCATTTTGGAGACATAGCTGATTTAGAGAATTGGGCTGGAATGGCTCAAGATACCTTTATGTCATTGTGGGACTATGATGGGCATATTATTGAATTCGTTAAAAAGAAGAATACTTTATCTAGTTATGATGGAATACTATATATGCCAGATGAATTTATTTTAGATATAGATGGAAAAAATCCAAAGAATGCTAGAGAAAAAACCATAGGATTGACAATACTGTTAGATGATTTATGTATACCATATCAACCTTATTTCTCTGGAACTGGCTTTCATTTAGGAATTCCAGGTTCTGCATTTAGATGGAAACCTTGTCCTGACTTACACTTAAAAGTAAAGGATGAATTAATGGCTAAGGGTATATATGAGTATGCAGATTCATCTGTATCAGATAAGACAAGACTTATTAGAGTTGTTAATACTTTAAACAGTAAATCTAAGCTGTGGAAAATACCCTTAAGTAAGGCTGAATTAAATGGAGCTATTGATAAAATTCAAGAACTTGCAGCAGGTAAAAGACATACATATGAATGGATTACATTAGAATGTGAACCTGTATTTGATGTATTAGAAAGAAAAACTAGAGCCAGTGATAAAGAGTTTGAAACTGTAACTTTAGGTAGAAATCCAGATCCTGTATGGTATCCATGTATTCAGAAAATGATGGATGGTAGTCCACAAGGCTCTAGACATCAGATAGCTTTAAGAATAGCTGCACATTTAAGATGGAGATATCCTGAACATACTGTAAGAATTATTATGGAAGATTGGAGACAAAGAGTTGATGTTAAATCACATCCATTTAGTAAAAATGAGATGGATAAAATAGTAACTGATTGTTATGAAGGCCATAATGGTAATGGGTATAATTATGGATGTAGTGATATATGGATGGATAAGAATTGCCAATCCACATGTAGGCTTTATAAATCTAAAGTATCTCAAAATACTATGGATGCAAAAGCTATGGAAAAAGAATTAGTTGAATTTTTCAATAAAGATCATAATCCTATTAATATAGGTGCTTTATATGGTGGTTCAGGTGATTATCCTATATATCCAGGTGAAGTAGTTATTCTACAAGCTCCTCCTAAATCTATGAAAACCATGTTATTACAAAATTGGGTAAATTCCTTTAAACGTAATACATATTTCTTAGAAATGGAAATGAGTCCAAGACAGATGTGGATGAGATTTGTTATGATAGATAATAAATGGGATGAAAAGCAACTTAAAGATTACTATAGCCAATATGCTAATGGTATTAGTAAAAACTTTGATTGGTTAACAGTTGATTATAGTAGTTGTTTCGCTCATGAATTACATAAAAGAATACTTATGCTTCCACAAAAACCTGAGATTGTAGTTGTAGATCATATGGGATTATTTAAAAGCAAAAGATCTGATAATAATATGAAAGTAGAGGAAGTTTCTCAATCATTAATGGAGCTTGCTATACATAATAATATTATAGTATTTGCTGTCTCAGAAATAACTAAATCAGCATATGCAGAAGGAATGAATATTGCTTCAGCTAAAGGTTCATTCAGAATTGCTTATAATGCTAATAAAGTTATATCAGTTACCCCATTTAAAGATGGAGATAATCTTATTCAAATGTTAAAAGTAGAATCTACAGCTAATAGAGAAAGAGAAAATCTTAATGTTAAATTAGATGTTAGAGGAGCAATAATAGGATGATACAAATTACACAATGGGCTGAACCTGATGATACAATGTGGTGTAATAAAAATAAAAGATTTATTACTACTCGTCAGTGGTTAGACATGGAATCGGAGCGAATTCGTGTCAAAAAACATTGTCGAGTAGTAATAGAAACAAATAGTATAGGACAGCAAGCAATATTTAGGGAGAAACTAAAATGAAAAATATACTATATAAAGCAAGTGATAAGCTAAGATACATACTGTGTGGTACATGTGATAAAGGTATAGAATGGGAGTATGAGCATAACAATAAATATTCCTTTAGTATATGCTTTTGTCATAAAGAATCTTGGTTTAATTTAACAAAACAATTTATAAAAAGGAAAACAAGGAGAAGAAATAATGAACCCATATTCACCAATAAGAAAAGTACCTCTTGATTATAAAGGGATACAATCAAATGCTTTCTCTGTTCAAATGGAGAGAGAAGACAAAGAAGGAATAAGAAAATTTAAAGAAGTAGGTACAGTAAGTAATAACTATTTATTAGTACCAAACACTGAAGTAAGAGACATGGCTGTACAAATAGCCGACCAATCTGGAATAAATTTCACAGAAGATAAGACATTCTTTGATGGTAAAAGATATATTACTAGTTATATAGCTAAAGATGATAGTATTGATGAAGTAGCTGTTGGAGATGATGTTTCTATAGGATTTCAAATGTGGAATAGTTATGATGGGAGTACCTCTCTAGGCTTTAGAATGATGATATATAGGTTAGCTTGTCTTAATGGTATGATGAGTCACACTAATCTAAGTAAATATAGATTCAGACATAGCCCTGATAGTGAAAATTGGGATGAAGAATTAGAGAATGTAGCCCATACATTAACTGCAGCATCTAGAGGTGATAATAATAATGTTCATGATACTATAAAGAACTTTAAATCCTTAAATAGAGAAGAGCTAGATCTTCATAGATTTAGAAATTTAAGAGGATATTACCTTAATGATATTCCTACTCAATTATGGGGAGCTATTATGGATAGATATATTAAGAAAGATAAGTATAATGGTTGGGAATTTCTTAATGCAGCAACAGATGAATTGTGGCATAAAGAAAAGCCAACAGTTGCATCATACAATCATAACGCTACAATAGTAGATGGATTATGTAATTGGGTGCAAGCATAATGTCTGAAGATAAATATTTCTGGAAAACAAAAGATGGATTAATAGATGTATCAGAAATGAGAACTAGTCATATTATTAATGCTATAAAACTTGTTAATAGAATGGCTGAATCTGATCCTGATTATGAATATCCAGAAAGTTATGATTTTATGCATCAAGTATTAAATGCAAGAGGTGTAGATACTGATATGCAAATAGATTAAACTTATGACCAACCTGAAAGATCTCTTCGGAATCCGAGTAAGGGTAAGGTCTAATGTACTAGGTAGCTCGGCTGATTACTGAGTGACTCCAAATAACAGTAGGTTACCAATGGTACGGGGACGACACGCTAGATCACTCATCGAGTCCACGAAATAACTGTGGTTCGTCCCAAAGATTTAAAGTATGTAACTAGTTTAGTGGCAGTCCTGAGAAGTTACACTAAGTTTATTCCAGGAACTTAATACCTGTCAATAAGACCTTGATAGAGGCAACGATAGGTCATACAAATTAAGCACTACCATTAAACGAAAAAAAAGCTTTAATTAAATTAACCAAGGAGAACCAATGAGTAAAATAAGTGAATCACAAAGAAAATACTTTGTGCAAAGAGTACAAGATCAGATAGATGATAGTATAAGAGCCTTAGAACATAAAAATGCTAAAAGAACTATAGAGGTTTCAACTAAGTCTTATAACAATTATTTAGATGATCTTGGAGTAAGAGAGAAATTAACTGCAATAATAAAACATAGGAATAAATGCACTGAATTAGCTGATGAATTATCGCCAGTAATAGATACTATCAGAAAAGCTTTAAAGATAGAAAATCATTACACTAATGAATATATCTATATACACGATACTACGTCAGCAAAAGATTGGGATAAAGCTTTTAAACAATGCTGTATGAAAGCTGCTCAAGATAATGAAGCTGTAACTCCTATAGGTAAGCAAATACTAGAACTTAAACAAAAGAAGAAACAAGCTGTAGATTTCCTATATGGATTCTCTGATGAAGGTGAGCTAAAACAGGGAGTTAACAGGATATTAACAGGTACTGGTATTTCATTATTACAGGAAAAGAATTAAGTAGGTTTTACAGCAATCTACTTTCTCACAGTTGGGGTGGAATTCCCCAGCAAATTTTAAACAATTTAACGTAAGTCAAAGATCGAGTATATGAGCTTCGGCAAAATGATACCTTTTATGCGATGCAGTTAAATTAGGTGTTGTATGGCAGAAAATGCCCTGACGAGGTTTTAACAACTTAATGAGAGCGAATGTACTTGCACAGCCAAACTCTCGCCTATTACATTGTGGAGGCTTGAAGAATTTTTCGTTGAAAAGAACGACAAGATGTGCTAACTTTGAGCCTCTACATTAACTTTAAGGAGAATAATGAGAGAAATTAGTAATGGATTCCTGAAAAAAGATAGTAAAGCTTTCAAACCAGATCCAGATACTGGAAAATGGAGAGGAAGAAAAACTAAAAATGGCTCTTTTGCCACTATAAAACCAGGATGGACATGCGATCTTATGATAGATAAACAACCTCATAAACTAGAAGTATGGGCTTTCAATACTAGATGGGGACAACAAAGTTTATTCTATCGATTACATCATAACAAACAAGCAAAGAAAGCAGAGGAGTTTCATGACAAATCAACCAAGTTTTGAATATCAAATACAAATAAGATATCCAGAAACATTGAGAAATTTTAAAAAGATTCAAAAAGAACAATTAGAACTATTTTGTAAAAAACAATTAGATTATGGTCCAAGCAACATTGGATTAGGAAAAGGTAAGGTAGAAAAACCTGAAGATATAAGGCTTTCTGCTATGGGGCTAGGTATACGTATGCAAGATAAGATATCTCGCTTTCTAAACCTATCTATGAACGATAAAGAGCCTAATAATGAAAGCTTAGATGATACTTTAATTGATATAGCTAATTATGCTATAATGAGTTTAATAGTTAGAAACAAAAAATGGGGGAAATAATGCCTAAGAAAACTAAGAAAAGAGATACTGATGGAGATCATTTAATAGAAAAAAAAGAAGAGACACTTACATCTAAAGATATAGATAATCTTTTGACTTTAATAGAAGAAATGCAAAAAAATCTAAATTATCTTAATGATAAAGTTGCAAGAATTTTAGATAGGATGGGATTAAATATATGAAAACAAAGCAATCTAGAAAACCTACATCTAATGAATTAAAAACTGCTATAAATAATCTTATTATGGAGATAGGATATATACAACAAGGGTTGAGAAGTCTCGACAATGTCTTATCAGCTTATATAGATTATAATAAAGACACAGATAAGTTTAGAGATTGGCTGAAAAAACAAATGGAGGAAAATGAATCAGGACAAAAAGACATTCAAAAGAGCACTGGAAGAAATAAAGAAACTAAACTTAGAAATATTAAATCTAAAGAAGGAAATAAAAACATTAGCTCCTGAAAAAGATATATGAAAGTCTAAAAAAAATCGAGTTCGATCTATAGATGAATTAACTAAAGGGAGAGAAGAAGCAATGGATAGATTTAGTATGAAATTATTCGGGAGGATTTATGCCAAGCAAGAGCAAAACTAAAGGAAATACATTTGAAAGGCTTATAGTTAATAAAGCTAAAGACTTAGGTCTTGAAGCTAAAAGAGCATGGGGGTCTAATGGTCAATCAATAGGTTGGCATGAAGAAGTAGATGTTCTTATAGATAATAGCTTTACTATACAAGCTAAATGTAGAAAAAAACTAGCAGATTTCTTGATTCCTAGTGAACATGTAAAATCAGTAGTTTTTAAACAAGATAGGGGAGAAACTTTAATTCTTCTAAGGTTTGATGATTTTCTAGAGAATCATTATATGAGACCTAAGGAGAGTGAGTGAAAAAAGGAAATAACCTAGCAGGAATAAAATCAAGTAAGGGATATCATGCAATATGGTTGTATCCTATTGGATTGGAAGTATTTATGAATAAACAATTAGAAATGTTTGAAATTAGTTTTATATTTCATCCAATTTCTTTTTGTTTCACTGTCAGAGATAATTTCACCTTATTTAAATAGAGTTTAAAGAATAGCGTAAGTGGTATCGATCTCCTCATTAGACTGCTTACGCTTGCCTTTAAATTATTCTCTTAAAAAATTACTTTCTAATAATTTTAAAGCCGCCTCAACATTAGGGCTAAGACCTTGTTTTCTTAAACCTCTTCTTGTTCCTGGTGTAGATCTTCCTGCTGAACCTCTTCCTGGTAGATATTTACCAGCTCCTTTTGTCCACCAAGAAGGATATAGTTTTAATGTATGTGTAGCAAAATCTCTTCCTAAACCACCTCTTTTATATGAGGGATATAATTTATTTTTTATAACACCCCATTCTGTACTTAACTGATATGCAGAGTACATTTCACTCATTTTATCAGCATCATCAGCGTAATCTACATTACCAAATAATATCTTTTCTAACGTAGATCTATCTACATCTATAATTCCACCCATTATCCCAAAATATTTTAAATGACCTAGAGTTGGCCCTGTAAATTCAGACATTAATCCAAAAGTTCCTTTTGTATCGCTATCATATTCTGTTAAATCTTCGTATACTCTATGAATTCTTTCAACTGTTTCATTTTCAAATATATTAAACAAGTTTATATTTAAGAACACACTCATAGCTCCTAAGAGAGAAGCTACTCCAGCATATCTCATAGCATATTGAATTTCTTCAGATTCTAATCCTTGTTTAGCTTTTAATGATTTTTTTATTCCCTTAAATGCAGAGAGATGAGTTTCAGCTAAAGACATAGGATAATGTAATAAATGAAAAGCTACTTCAGATATACCACCTGCAAGACCAGATGATTTTTTATATATAGTTCCATCCGCAAGTTTTTCATGAACTGTCCATTGCCCTCTAACTATCTTTGATTTAGCATGTGCAGCATACTCATAAGCAAACCCATTAACCATCCTAAGAGCCCAATTTTTTGCAAATCTTTCAGCTTTAATAGGGTCATATCCATTGTCTTTTAACCATTTATATTTTTTATAAAATGAAGTTCTGAACATTTGTTTACGTTGAGCATTCTCAGTCAATCTATGAAAAAATAAAGCTTTATCTAGAACAAATGAACCACC
>Ga0114906_1001614_pt1 | contig 11679 bp, 38 predicted proteins | sample MalvirDeepMed_M9_FD_89687 | JGI IMG/M metagenome (GOLD analysis project Ga0114906, IMG submission 89687) | Marine viral communities from the Global Malaspina Expedition - Malaspina viral metaG DeepMed_M9 | ecosystem: Environmental > Aquatic > Marine > Oceanic | place: Mediterranean Sea... | reverse complement strand
TGGAGGACTAGCAGCATGGATAAGAGGTACGACCACGACCAGAAAGATATGGCTATTGTGGATGCCAAGAGAACGGAAAGGAAAACAGGGAAGTATCACTACGTTATGAAAAATTTAGATGGAACATGGGAGATTGTCGAGAGGATGCCCTTCGGGGGTGAGTATTACGATGCCGATGGTATTCGCCACGGCGGTTAATGGAGGACTAGCAGCATGGATACTGAAAGACTAGTAAGGCAGCATGTACGCAACTGGTTTTGTGGATTAACACGGGCCGAGTGTGAGTCAGAGTTGTCCGATGCGTTAGATGTGGGGCATACCATGAAAGCAAAGGCAATGATTGAGTGGATATGTGAAGGGGAGTTTTGGGTATCTAATTCTTGGAAGGACTAGCAGCATGGACTATCAACTGGTAGACGATGGCACATTGGACACGGTGTTCAATGTGTACAGTGGCAATGGTGAATACCTCACATCGGTACGGTTCGGGCAGGAATATGCCTGCGATTTCCGAGATGAGGGTGGGCTAACCGATGAGGGGTTAGAGGAACTGGGCAAGGAAGCAATCGACGAAGCATGTGAGATGCTGGTGCTTGGCAGACAGCGATTGGAGGACTAGCAGCATGGATAAGGCAAGGCAAGAGTTAGCAAACCAGTGGGCAGGGGGAGCCTGTACCCTGGATGGCGAGCCAGCAAGGGTTACGGGCAGGCTCAATCGGTTTGCTACGGTGAAAACAATTGATCCTAGTGGGCCAATCGTAGAGTTTTCGTGGGAAGCGGTGGACAGAATGATGCAAGTGGGCGGGTACTTTCATTCAGGCTGGCCAAAGAGCGACAAGTTAAGGGAGGTGAATCATGGGACTGACCGATAAATATCAGGAGCGATTGGACTCGGAGGATGGCCCGCTTACCTGGATCGACAAGCATACTGCTGTCTACTACAAGCCAGCAGAGGTAAAGGTAATCAGGAAAGCAGCTAAGTACATGGGGTGTGATCCAGTACCGATGTTGTGCCAGCCAGCGGTGGGCTATCGGATACTAGGCCACATCGACAACGGGTATAGCGTTGAGGAAGCATGTGAATTGTTTGGTCAAGAGAATAGAAGGGGAGAGTGACATGGCCTGGACTACTGACGATATAGAGTCTGCTATTGAATGGCTTGGTGAAGCTGGCAACTGGACAGCAGACGACTGTGATGTATGCGACAACGGTGAGGTATGGCATGGATTAGTAATGATTTTACCGAAGGGAGAGCGACATGGAGTATAGCTTTAATGTGGATACGAAAATTGAGAAGGCTTGTGCCAAGAGGTTGCCACATGCGCGAAAACCCCTGCATAACCCAAGGCTGCTGGTAAACAACGAACACTCCGGTGTTGGTACACTCGTTGCCAGTGATGCAAAGGTGCTTGCTGTTGTGCCAGTCGATGTAACCGCTGGCGACCCGAAGGACGGGGTGCATGACCTGGAGGTGCCAATCAAGGCAATCCCTACCCGCAAGGGCAAGGGGCGCAGGGTGCAGAAGTGTGAGGCTGGATGGCTGAATGTCCAGGCTGATACGATCCACCCCTCCCCTCCTGAGTCAAACTATCCCAAGCTGGATACTATCCTGCCAGAGTGGGGTGATGGAGTGGAGGTAACCTTGGATGCTGAACTGCTCTACAACCTAGCTCTTGCTATCACCGGTGCTGGTGATGACAAGCGGGTGACACTGAGAATAGGCCAGCCCGATGACACGATTGCGGTGGCTGGTGACCTGGGTATCGGTGTCATCATGCCATGCGAGGGTGCCAATCGTGGCGAGCAGTACAAGCAGACGGCCAGTCAACTGAACGCCTACTATGCAGAAGGGGAGGAGTAGCATGGATGCGATCTACCATACGATCAGCGGGAAACTTTCCTGCCTGGAGGAGCTGGATGAGCTTACAAGTCTGGGCTTCGAGAGGTGGGATGATGAGTGGCAAGCAGTTGTAGCCGGTGAGTTGGGGCGTGACCCTACACCGGATGAGTTCGAGCAGCTCCAATCGTTGCTGCTGTCCGAGTACCTGCACGTTATTGGGCGTGCCTAATAAGGGAGAGTAACATGACGTTCGAGATAACATGGGATGAACTCAAGGGATTGTTCCAGGTCAAGTCACCTGAGAGCTATCCCATCTATGTTAGTGGGTCATACCTGACCGAAGCACTTAGGATGCTGGCATGTGTACGAGAGTACGACGTGGAGAAAACGTACCCGATACTTGGAGGAAAGTAACATGATGGATACTTACTTGGAACTTTACAATGCAATCAAGTCGCATTGTGAACTGGAGGATGATAGCATTCTCCAGGCTGCTGAACATGGAGCAGATGCAGGGTGGAATGGGTTCACCTATTACACCGACACCTGCAAATTCTGTGAGGACAATGAGCAGTTGATCTATGATCTGCTCAACGAGATGGCAGATGGCATGGGACTCGACAGCCCCGATGCCTTGGTTGCCACGTTCAATTGTGACACCTCGTCACCCGATGCACGCAAGAACGCTCTTGCTTGGTTCGCCCTGGAGGAAGTGGGGCGATGGCTTGAGGACAATCCACAGGAGGATGATGATGAGAGTGAATGACTTACCAGCGATTGAGTCGTATGTGGTAGTCGGCGGTGACGGATCATCTTCGCGGTATCGCATTGTCTACGGGGATTCTTACGGAGAAGCAGGAGGCTTTGAAACGTGGGAGGATGCTGCTGCTGTGCTGCAAGAGTGGATTGAAACCAATCTGTACAATCTGGCACGGCACACTGTCCAGCTTCACAAGATTTCCAGGGACTTAAAGAAAGGGAAGTAACATGCCGTGGCTAGGAGATGGGACATGGGTGCAGGATGCTAACCTTGCACGCTCTATTATGCAGGGCAAAACTAATTACAGGCCGTGGTCGCACGACCTGACAACTGCAACGTCAAGGGAGAAGAAACATGAGCAAGAAACAAGGATGGCTGGGAATAAAGAACGGCCCGGTCATGGTAAACGTGGCAACAGTAATCAAGGATGAGTATTGCGTTGGGGGCAGGAGGCTATACGGCGACGATGGAATGAGGCTGACCAGTTGTTGCGGCGCACACTCCACGTTCAGCGGGGGGTATCTGTGTTGCAAGAACTGTTATGAGATTGTCCCCATTGGGGAAGGTGATGGTAACGAGTTCTTAAATGAAGAAGGAGAGTAACATGCCGGAGTTCTTGAAGAAACTTAACAAGCAGTTGAAGGGGTTGAAGATTGTGGAGGTGTCGTATGACGGCGACAACTTCCCGATCATTAGCCTGAGTGATGGGAGTGGTATCTGGGTTCAGTGCGACGACGAGTGCAATGGCCCAGGTGTGGCTGTCCATGTCACCACTGACAAGGATGGCAAGCAGACTGAACTAGGCACATGGCAAATGAGGTAACCCGATGAAGTATTACACCGTGACACTGGAAGTAAGTGAGACTCGGATGCTCACCCTGGAAATCCCAGAGGTGGAGGCCAAGGGTGAGGGGGATGCGGTCAACATCGCCAAGAAAATGTACTTGGATGGCAGCGACCACTTCACCCTCTGTAATGAGGACGTTGATGACCAATACGTTGTAGGTGCTACTGCAAAGGAGGATGAGTGATGGAAGATAAGCAACTAACAGATCGGATTGAACGGTACGAAGCATACCTGGCTAGGGGCTGGAGAGGTAAGTTTACCGAGGCAACTTGGATTGGGTTGAAGAATCTTGTTGGTGAAAGAAAGAGGAGGATGAGTGATGGACTGGATAGTAAAAACCTATGACAAGAGTAACAACGTGAGGGAATCTTTCGTCATAGAAAACAGGACAGAGCAGCAGGCCGCGAAGGAGGCCATGCACTCACCGGAGGTGCGGGCTTCTGCTGACTGGACAATGACACCGATTGAGGAGGATGAGTGATGGAATACAAAGACATTCCACCTGGAGTTTTGTTTAAGAGCGACACCCTCGGCATGGTGATTGTGAGGTTAGCTAAGGATGAGTGGTTTATTCCAATAGGAGGCGATGACCCTGGGCGTATGAGTTGGCCAAACGAAATCGAGGATGTGAGTGACTGGGAAAAGGAGGTGGCCTGATGCACAATGACCCCTACAAATCTGACTGGGAGAATACAGTTGAGTCTGCGCGGGAGCAGGAGAACAGGGAGCTTTCGATTGAGGCACGTTATCCACCACTACCTGACAAGAAGGAGGAGGAGATGAATGACAATCTAACGCCCGCCCAGGTGGAAGCAATCACGTGGTCGCATGTGATTGTGGCGAAGCAGGCTGCATGGGATGGGCCGGGAAAAGAGGAGGCAGCAATCGAGGCCAAGGATGCACTAGAGAAAGCATTCCCCTGGTTACTGGATGATGCAGAGGATTACATGGAGGAGAACTACTAACCCCCTAAGCCAGCGTGACCTGAAAGGTTGCAGCCGAATGTGGTATTCGGTTGGCTGTCTTGTCGAGAGTCAGGTAGCAACTGACCGGCACGATAGAAAGCAACACTCACTGGTGGGTGAGGCGGATAGGTCGTGGAGATTCGGCAGAGCCACCTGTCGATGGATCAGGGTGAAGCGGCACCGCCGGGGGATTTTTATTACCAGGAGGACAAGGACATGGGAACTGTTATTAGTCTGTGTGATTACACAGGTAACATGGTGAAACCCTGGGCAGAGGCAGGGTTCGATTGCCTGTGCATTGATACCCGACACTCGATGGCCGGGGACAAGGTGGAAGGGAATATAACTTTCAGGTGGGGTGACGTGCGAACGCTTACCCCGTCTGACCTGCCCGATCCCCATATCATCTTTGCCTTCCCGCCTTGCACTAACCTGTCGTCTAGTGGCGCACGGTGGTACAAGAGCAAGGGGATTCAGGGGTTGATTGATGCACTCACGCTCGTCGAATCGTGCAGGAAACTGTGCGAGTAGCATGGCACACCCTGGATGCTGGAGAATCCGGTGGGCAGGCTGTCCACCCAGTGGCGCAAGCCCGACGATATGTTCCAGCCGTGGGAGTACGGTGATATGTACACAAAGAAAACGTGCATCTGGCATGGCGGCGGGTTCGTGTTCCCACCACCTGAGATTACAGAGGAGCCGGAAGAAGTTGAGCCGGTTATCTGGAAGATGCCCCCGTCTGCTGACCGGGGTGACAAGCGCAGCATCACACCGCAGGGGTTTGCCAATGCGGTATACCACTTTAACAAGGAGACCAGGAGAGATGAAAAGTAGACATCCAGTACATAAGTCGCATAATCTGATGCTCTATATGGAGAGGGCTGAGAGGACACTGAAACTTATTAAACTGAAAGCTCCGGCTGCAATCGTAGCTAACGACATACGACTGGTCATGGGGTCGGCCTCCCTGCTGGAGGACATGGCCGGGGATGAGTGGCAGGAGGTTATCAACCAAGCACACGACGATCTCCTGGCCTACAAGGAAAGCCTGCAAGGGGAGGATGAAGATGTATGACATAGAAGTATGTGGCCTGATACTGGCGGCCCTGGTTCCGGTATTACTGACACTGATACATGCAGCAGAGGAGAAATCCTGGTAAGGTTTCATTCCTTTCCTTGCCAGTGACCGGGGTTGGTGTTTACTCACTAGCCCCGGTTGTTTTGTTTTATACTTGTGTTAATATGGGAGGAAGTAACATGAACGAATTCACAATGGGTCGGGTGACATTCGCACTCAAGTCTGCCGAGGAGATACTTGATGCGGAGACAACAACCGATGTAACCAAGCAGTTCCTCATCAGGAACGCATGGGATATGACTAGGCTTGCACTCAAGAACCTGCAACGCCTGGAGGACTACCAAAGAGAACACCGGATTTCGTCAGGTGTATACACGGATCGTAACAATTCTATGGAGGAAAGATGATGTCAACAGCACACCGGAAGGCTGTCCCTGTGAGGGAGGACTTGGCCCAGCGAGTAAAGATTGCAGCAGCCATTGGCGACACGTCAATGTTTGCACTGATGAACGACCTGATTGAGAAGCATATCCCTGAGTACGACCTCGTTGGTCGTAATGCAGATGGGGATGAAGAACTGTCGGCCACAACCGACAAACCTTTTTAAGGAGAGTGAGATGGGTAAGAAGCGAACTGTCGCACAGCGACAACGCATGGGTGCCGCGCAGAAGAAGCGGTACGGGAAGAAGGATGCAAGTGCCGCACCCGAAATGTGCTGCCCAGTAGAGGCAATCATCTATGCCAAGCGGCTGGTGGATGCTACCAATGGCAACACGATGATGGCCGCCAAGATTGTCGAAACAATCGGCAGTATCTCTTGAGTATCCTGTATGTTTCTGTTACCCTTAGCGGTAATAATTCCTAAGACCCTGGAGAAAATAAGATGTCAGACATCAATGTAGTCGTGCTAACGGGGAGGCTTACGGCTGACCCTGAGTTGGCACAGGTTGGAGAGAACAGCGTGGCGAACTTCGCTATTGCTGTTCACGACTTTAAGGGAGGTGAGGAGTACACGAACTTCTTTGACCTCAGTGCGTGGGGTAAGCTGGCTGAGACAGTCAACACCTACCTCACCAAGGGCCGTTGGGTTACCATCCGTGGTAAGCTGCGGCATGAGACATGGGAGAAGGATGGCCAGAAGCGGAGTCGTATCCGTGTCCTGGTTCAAGACCTCCAGATGTTACCGGTCGGGCCGAAGGAGGCAGCACCGGAGAAGGTGGCAGAGGAAGTCCCCTTCTAGTGTTCCAACGGTGGGGGGCGATGCCCCTGAGCGTCTAACCCCCCGCCGCTTTTTACTATGGAGAGTAACATGCAGTACATGATTGTGGCACATGACTGGATGGAAGATGTGATACGGGAAGTGATAGGGCCATTCGCCTGCGAAGCATCGGCCATCGAATACACCAAGAAGATTAGAGAGAACAAGGACATGCCCGGAGTATCACTGCTGATCTCACCGCTGACCTCACCACACCAGGTGAAAGACGAGGAGTTAGCTGAGAAGTTTTCACCCAAGCTCAAGCCTGGGGTAGCAATGATCGCGCTCACCAGCTATGACGATGAGACTCTCCAGGCAGTTGGCCAGAGTTTCAAGGATGCACTGGATGGCATGGCCCCAGACTTCGACACACTGCAAGAACACCTCTACTGCGGCAGGATGGAGCGAAGAACAGACGACACCGTGACAATCAAGGGCATGGATGGCAACGTAACCGTCCCGCTTGAGTATGTACTGACCGTTATCTATGGAATCTAGGAGGTCATCATGGCCAACAAGGGTATGCCAACCAAGAAGCGAACAACCAACAGGGAGGTTATGGAGAAGCTCTCTACCATCGAAGGGAAGGTGGAGGACATTGACCCTGACCGCCTCATGGGGGAGCAGGGAGAGATGCGTAGGCAGATCGAGGAGATCCAGCAGGCTCTCATCCGAGTGGTGAACCAGTGGGACTACCAACTTAACTACCACCGCAATGCACTGGCCGAGGTGATTGGTCGGGTTGACCTGATCACGGGAGCGATTGGAGAGTCGGTGCCGCCAGCCGAGGAACAGCCAGCCATCTTCCCTATGAAGGAGGAAGAAGAAGAAACGCCAGCCTCAGATGAAGAAGCCTCCCAGCCGCCTCCGTCTGAGTAGCTGGCCATGTGGTGTCCCGGCCTTGGGAGCTTTTGGTTGACTCCTTTTCCTTCCAGGGCTGGGCACCCTGTATTTTACCATGAGCTATAACCCAGATCACTACACGTATTCTGACATCCAGCCCTTCGATGTGGTGAAGGCGTGGAACCTGAACTTCTTTGAGGGGAACATTGCCAAGTACCTGTGCCGGGCAGGGAAGAAACCTGGGACTGAGAAGCTGACCGACTACAAGAAGATGCAGCGTTACCTTGAGGAGATGATCGATATGGAGGAGAAAAGATTATCTACGGATACGCAGTAAAGTTTGACGAGGATAGCCTCCGAGAACAGAAGGAGGAGATCGAGGCATACGCCAGCGAACTGGATGGGGAGTTCGGGGGTACGTTCGTGGACTTCGATCTCTGCAAATACTGGATGGACAGGCCAGCAGCACATGAGCTAGGGGTAGTGCTAAGGGGAGGGGATGAGGTGATTGTCACCGACTCAACGAATGCGTTTCGCAACTCGTTTGATTTCTCCAAGGCACTCAACTCCCTGACCTCAAGGATTGTCCTGCTCCACTGCATCAGGCCACCGATGAACCCTATGACAAAGAGCTACCCCTGGCTAGTGATGATGGTGCATAGCATAAGCAACATGACGCGCGATGCCATGAGGCGACACGGTATCAAGAGGCGACTGGAGAGGGAACGCAAACACCACTCGTCTAAGGACGGGGAGGTAGAGTAAAATGCAGTTGGTATTCCACTTCCGAAACCTGGTATCGGGGAATCGAATGAGCAAGAAGCGTGACGATAAGCACGACAAGCGTGGCGATAAGCAGGGCCACAAGATGGATAAGGCTGGCGCTAAGGAAGGAAAGATCCTGGCCAAAGCAGAATTAAGCAGGGCTAAGGCCGCCAAGCGGCGCGCCTTGCTGTACCTAATTCTAGCAGGACTAGGTGCATGGTTTTTGTTGAAGGGTGGATCAGGCAGCGGTATCATCGAGTCACTTAAATCTAAGATAGGAATGTGAAATGAATACTCTCATCGACAAAGTTAAGAGCATGTTGCCTGGGTTTGTGAAGCTGATTTTCTCCAAGCGTGCTGTGTCAGCAGCAGTGACAGCATTCTTCGTGACCCACGCTGAGGACTATGGCGTACCCACTGAATCGGCTATGGCCGTGGCAGGTATCGTCATCGCCCTCATTGTAGGCGATTCGATTAGACCAATTAACAAAGACAAATGAATCTTGCAGAACTAGATTGGGGAACAGTCAGCGCGACTGGTCTGCTGGGATGGTACTTGTGGTACAGCACCAAGGTGCTACTTCCTCGCCATGAGGATAGGATCATCAAGATGCAGGAAACCTGCGGCGATGAGCTTCGCAAGCAGCGTGACCACTATGAAACCCTGCTCACTGAGATGCAGGACAAGCACGAGGGCAGACACCGCGAGATCGTTTCCTCCCTGGAAAAGATCGCAATGAAACTAGATAAGTAATGTATGATGAATACAGACTGAAAGACCTGATGACCGTCAAGCAAGCAGCCCAGCAGAGAGGCGTTACCACTGGACGGATACGCCAGATGCTTCGGGCTGGTACGCTGGGGGGCGTGAAGGTTGGGGACGTGTGGCTCATGCCCAGGAAAGAAAACAATGCTGATCCTGACTCGGAAGGTTAAAGAAATCATCACAATCGGTGATGATATTCAGTTGCATGTGATGGAGATCCGAGATGACAGGGTGAAGATTGGCATCCAGGCACCGGACAATGTTGCTGTGCATCGCAAGGAGGTGGCAGATCAACTCGCTGCAAAACTCGTAGATGGGACTGATAGGGAATGAACTTGGCCTGCGGCCAGAGGAAGCGCGCCGTACCGGAGAGAAGGTGGTAGCACACCTGCTCCGGGGTAACTACGAGGCTGCGCACGTTGCCATCTCACGAGCAGAGTTTACCGTACAAGACAAACCGAACAGCGTGCTGGGAGATACACCGCTGGCACAGGCAGAGTTCTGCACCAGGACACTGAACCTGATGGAACGCCACGGCGTACTAACCTTCGGCCACTTGTCCAAGAAGATCGCAGACAAGGGTGAGGAATGGATACTGCGGGTTCCCGGCGGGGGAGATGGGACTCTCCGTGAGATACAGCGGATACTACACTATGAACTAATGCGGCGCAAACAGTAACGCACATGGAACGTGCCCGCCAGGGTATCCAGATGATGCGTTATCTGTTCAAATACTACGACCTGATTGAGGGCAGCCGAGCCCTCAAGCGGTGTGTGGTCTACTTCAAGGCAGGCCATACATACGTTTACATTTTCGAGCCGGAGACAGCACACCTGTGCATGGAGAAGGTCTTCGCTCATGGCATGGATGATAACCTCAACCTCACAATCGACGAGGCCGGGGCTATCGTAACACCTATGGAGGATATGATTGATGAAGGACATCATCGCAGGATGTAAGGATTACTTCGAGCGAGCAGAGATTTCAAACTCAATGCTGCAATCCTTCCGAGAGGGAGGCTCCTGGTCGTACTACCACAGGTACATCCTCAAAAGTATCGAGGAAAAGTACAGCAGCGATGCCCTCCGCATCGGCTCTGCAATGCACAACTATGTGGAGTACATGGCCGGAGGGGAGGCAGGCAACTCCGGTGACTATGTGGTTGTCCTCCCAGACTACCTTGATGGTGAGCCACTAAACCTCCGCAAGAAGGCACACCGGGAACTGGTGGCCGACTACAAGGAACTGGCAGGCGACACGCCATGTGTCACGCCAGAGGAGATGGCAGGGGTTACCAAGATGGTGGCCTCCATGTGGGCCAACCCAGCGGCGAAGGCCATTACTATGGCTGCCGGGCCAGACACCAGCGAGGTTGTCTGCGTCAATGAGATACGGGGGATGCCGGTCAAGGCGAAGGCAGACCTGATGCTCGATGACATTCTCGTGGACTACAAGACCACCCGTCACGCGACCAGGGAATCCTTCGCCAGGGATGCGGTGTGGAAGTACAAGTATCACCGACAAGCAGCACACTATCTGGACGTGTTCGAGGCAACACAGTTCATCATCATAGCGGTGAGGAACTTTGAGCCTTACGAGTCAATCGTGTACGAGGTTCCTAGCAGACTTATAGCCGAAGGGAGGGAGACAAACCACAAGACACTCGACGACATAAAAGATTGCAGCGACATGGATTCCTGGCATTCCCCAGGGTGGGGGGCCATTACTCATTTACTGGAGGACGAATAGCATGGAAAACAATATGAAAATCTGGGATAAGGTCTGCGTAACAGACCCGGAGATTACCAAGCGAGTCACCCAACGGGGCGGCTTCACGGCCATCGACGCACAGGCCCAACTCAAGCGGGCAACAGAAGTGTTCGGGCCTTATGGTACGGACTGGGGGCTTGCAGACCTGGACTACTACATGATCTACGACGGGGAAGGGAACATGGTGGAGGTCACCCTGACCGCCCGCTTCTTCTATCCCGGTGGAGAGTTCCCCATGTCCAACGACATGCGGTACAGGCCCGGTGATGAGTGCCGAAAGAAGCTGCTCACTGACCTGAGAAGCAAGTGCCTCTCTACCCTGGGCTTCAATAGCGATGTCTTTGAGGGGAAGTTTGACGACAATAGGTACGTCCAGAACCTCACCAACAACAAGGGGCTGGCTGAGAAGTACAGCCGGGCCGTTGCTGCTTTGCGAGAGGCGGAAAGCATCGAGCAGATTGATAAGATACGCACCCACTACAAGGAGATGGCGTTCGATAACACACAGATGCTTGATCTTGAGGTGGCCTTCAAGGTTGCCCAGGAACGCATCGACGAACGCGAGGCAATCCAACAGGAGTAAACACATGGAACCATACTTTGCCACGGATCGGCTAAAAATTTATCACGGTGACTGTCGTGACGTGCTGACCCAGCTACCCGATGAGTCAGTCCAGACTGTCGTTACATCTCCCCCCTACTACGGCCTGAGAGACTACCAAGTGGACGGGCAGATAGGGCTGGAGCAGACCCCGGATGAGTACGTGACCAGCATGGTCGAGGTA
>Ga0114906_1001612_pt1 | contig 11690 bp, 25 predicted proteins | sample MalvirDeepMed_M9_FD_89687 | JGI IMG/M metagenome (GOLD analysis project Ga0114906, IMG submission 89687) | Marine viral communities from the Global Malaspina Expedition - Malaspina viral metaG DeepMed_M9 | ecosystem: Environmental > Aquatic > Marine > Oceanic | place: Mediterranean Sea... | reverse complement strand
GTCTGCAGGATTTGGGACAGCCTGGACAGATGGTGACGACAATCAAGCAGCGTGGCAAACACCTACAGCGCTTGATGTTTTGGAGATGACAAACGAAACAATCAAGATCCAAATCAAGAGCGATGGCACAAACGCAACGCACTTGGCTGGCTTGTGTATCTGGCTTGGAGATGCTGACAGCTAATGCATGTACCGATCCACACCTATGATGCCGATGGCGCATTCTCGATCTTAAATGGCGCACCTGCAAAGTCAGCGCATATTCTGGAGATCGATCAGTGGGCCACCCACTTAGCCACCGGATCGCATCCCATGACACCAAGGATCTTTTTGACTAGCAACAATGAGACGCACACATCAGCCGCGCCCGTTGGACTGATGACCACCACAGAAACATGGTCTGACTATGTGACCATTCCAATGCTGGTGCCAGCCTGTTGCAACTTTGTGACGTTCGGCGCGGTGGTCACAGGCAAGGGCAGGATCAGGGCGAAGGGCACACACATGGCAGCGGCTGCGCTACTGCCTGCGCAGGGTGATGAGCTTGACGGTAGCGATCAGCATGACGCCACATCACGCACACATGCGTGGTGTGATGCTGGATCAGGCAAGACGGCAGCAGATGCAGACAAGCCCATTGGACTTGTGCTTGGTGGTACAAGTGGCAACCTAGTGCCAAGGCGTTTAGAATTTCAATTCGCGTGGAGAAAGAAGGCGCACAACTTTGCGATCCATGCACTTATGTTTAATTACTGGCTACTAAAGGCAGACACAGACTTGACCACTTTTGTAGACACAACAGGCGGCTATGCGCCATAATAGCCGCGCATCGGAGGATCTAAAAAATGTCCATAGGCATCACATCAGCCACGCTTGTTGATGCGTCATCAGACGCAACAGGCACAGCCACAGTCACAGACCCTAGCAACTTTCATGTGCATCGATTCTGGGTAACATTCACAGCGGCTGCATCTGTTCAGGTGCAAGCGTCAAATGATGGCAGCACCTTTGTTGATCTGCTGAGTTCAGCAGTCACAACCACTGGCAGCATCAGTGAAGTGGATCGACCCTGGAAGAATCTGCGCGTGTCATGGACTGGTAACACAGGCGATCTGACAATCAACGTTGAGCAGATTTATAGCAACCCATTGGGAGCGGTATAGCCATGGCATTCCAAAGACTTGCTGCGCATCGACTTGGCTATATGGACAGCGATCAAAAGACTGCACTTGATGCGGTGGGTGATGCTGGTCTCACATTTGATGCAGCTAATGACAGGCTTGAGATATCAGCCAGCAAGATGCTCATCAACGCAGATGCTGCAGGTGGCACGCCTAAAGCAGGTGAGCTTGCGATTGGTTGCTCAGATGCAACCTATGGCAGAGCGCTGCGCCTTGAGCATTCAACATCAGCAAGCTTTAACACCTTCATGAACTACAGCGGTGTGTCGGGTGATGTGTCTGGTGCCATGAGCGGGACAAGTCTGTCACGCATGGGCATTGCTTCCGGTGGTGACATGACCGCTTACGGTGACTTAAAGATCGCAGCTGAGAAGGTCATTGAATTCGGAACAGTTGCATCCATTGGCTATGAATCAGCCACCAGCAATGTGCAATTTGACGGCAGTGCACTTGACTTGAACAGTCAAAGCCTGCTGAACGCGGGTGGCGTGGGTGGTGACAATCGCACGATCTATACGCGTACCTTTGAAATTGAAGTAGCAGACTTAGCCGGCAAAGGCGCAGTGACTGTTGCAACCCACACACTGTGCACGCTTGGAGCCAATGAGGGTGTGCGCTGGGTGTGGATGGAAAACACCGGGATCGCTGTGGCAGGTGGTCCGGGTCTCTATCTATCAATCGGAAAGTCAAGCGATCTTGATTCGCTCTACATTCAGCGTGACATGGGTGGTGCCAATCACATTGAAGACGACAACGCCAATCACGGTGTTGACCTTGGCGCATATGCTGAGCTTGGTGACGCGGATTATGGATCGCCCACGCAAGACGCAACCGTGTACTATGGCGACAGTGAGATCCTAAAGGTTGAGAGCACCACCACAGGTGGCAACCACAATGCAATCACAGGTGGCGGCAGTTGGTATATTCACGTTGAAATAGTGCGCGTTGACACTTCACAAGTAGAGGCAGTGAGCTAGATGAACAATCAAACAATCGCAGCCTGTGTGCGGGAGTACCGCGCAGCAGGCAGTTGGGCAGGTGTGGACAAAGCAACAAGCCTTGACGCACAAAGCAAGTCACGCTTGGCAGCGTGTGCGTCAGCGCATGTTAGCAAGTCAAGCCACGCTGTTGCGGCTATCTTCAGATCAAGTGGCCCAGTGCTTGTGACTGCCACACCAAGCGCATCAGCAGTTGACTACAACGCAATGACAGTGGATGAGCTTTATGCACTGGGCAAAAGCCTTGGCCTATCTGTCACAACTAAGCTTAGAAAGGCTGAACTGATAGCCATTCTTGAAGCATCTGCATAGAGGTGAAGCGTGAACGCAGAGCAATACAATAAATCAAAAACCGGTAAGCTGTGGCAGTTGTCAGAATTACCGAATCAATTTAGAGACCACTGGAAAAACGCAGCCGCGTTTGCTCGGCGCGTGCGCGTGTTCCAGTCTCGCAACGGTCTCAAGGTTGACGGTAAGCTTGGGCCTAATACACTGCGATCGATTCGTCTGGCACAACTGGTGCCAAGCTTCACCACACCCGTTGAAGTGTCGGCAGATGCTGACGCGCGCCAGACGAATCACCCACCAGCATCAGCCAAGGTTATGGTCATCAATGGTGAGCAGGTAGACTGCCCTTTTGATGTGGTCCAACATGACTACCTAAAGAGCAGAAAGCGCAGAGCTAACACACTGGTCAACAAGGTCATCGTGCATCAGAGTTGTACAAATAGTCTGGACGATTGCATCAAGGTGCTTGACCGCAAAGGTTATGGAATTCACCTAGCAATTGACGCTGATGGCAGCATTCATCAGCTGGGTGATCTGGCGTTTGCTATGGCTCATGCAAACGAGGTGAATAACTGCGCACTGGGTGTTGAGATTATCCAGCCCTATTACAAGGTGCATGGACCTTGGCAGGACATGATTGACCCTTCACCCGTGGCACACAAAAAGCGTGAAGTCAGTGACACGCCAGAACAGATCGCAGCACTGGATAAACTGTGCGCGTTCTTATGCTCACCTGCGCACACCTGGATCTGTGATGATGGCACCACAATCAACGTGCCGCTTGAACTACCCACCACCAGCATTGATGCACCTACGCGCGGCACCAAAGATGAACGGTGGTTCAATGCGGATTGTGGTGGTATATTCGCGCACGGTCACAGACCAACAAAGCGCAACGGCATCAAGGTCAAAGGCGGTCACGCAGATGCGCGGCGCACTGTATGGCTACTGCTCAAGAGGATGGAAGGAACTGCATGAAGTGGTTGAGTGATAATTGGAAGTTCATCTGTGGTGCTGCGGTGGTGGTTGTCTGGGCAGGTGCGATGCTTGCAGGTCAAGCGTCATTACACACCGATGTTGCAAACCAGATCGATCGCGCAGATGAGCACAGGCAACGGCTTGATCAGACTGATGAGAAGATTGAAACAAGAGTTGTAAAGCTTGAAGAGAGAACCACCAAGATTGACAACAAGCTGACACGCATTGAAACGCTGCAAGTTCAGCAGGCAAAGACACTGGATCGCATCAACAACAAGATGGATTCACTTCTAAAGAGAGGACGATAGACAATGAGTGACGATAAAAAAGCAGAGACAGCAGCGGCAGAGACAGCCGCTAAACCATGGTATAAATCACTGACGATTCAGGGCTTGATCGCTGCGGTGGTGGTGCTGATTGTGCTGCCGCGCATGGGTGTTGAGATCGATCCATCCATGACCAACGAAATAAACCTAGCCTTGATTAGCTGGGTGGTGGTTGGTCTGCGTCGTGCGCAGGGTGATGGACTGTCAATCAAATGAACACGACCATCAACAGAATGCTCAAGATTGCTGTGCTGATTATCGGCATGGCGTTTGCGGGATGCGCAGCCACATGGCCAAGCGTCTGCCCAGTTGAAGCAGGCAAGCGGATCTGCAAGTGTGCTGTGTTCAAGTTCAAGATTGAGAAGCATCCAGATGCAAACAAGCCAGCCACAGCAGGCAAGGTCACTGCGCTTTGTGATGGTGTGGCACTGCCGATCACTGTGCTTGGTGAGAGCGTCAGCAAATGAATCCATCAATAGCAGATGCAGCCGCAGCCATCATAAGCCAGTATGCGCGAAAGCTTCTTGGTGATGTGGTTGAAGCCACAGTCAGCAAAGCAAGCGAGGCACATCCACTGCTTGAGAGCCTAGCCACTGAGATGCTTGGCCAAGTCTTCACAGACGAGACCCTGGCAAAGCTCACCACCACCATTGAGCACCTGTTGCGTGAGCTGTTGGGTGATGATTGGCCCGTCCAGGTCAACGCTCAGCAGGTGGTGATTGAAGATTTGCGCGACAACGATCCCAAGTTATCCACAGACTAACCCCACAAAACGGCATTTCTGAAAGAATAAAACGCACTGCGTGATGCAGAGCAGTGCAGCGTTTATGATTTTTATTGTAACAAAACGACACAAAGTACTTGTATCTTTTTGTTACAGCGGCTACTGTGCTCATGTGGTTGAGACACCACGCAGCCAAAAGGTGAAGCGATGAAAGCAACAAAGATCACATTTTCGAAGATGACAAAAGAAGAGAAGCCACAACTGAAGGTTTACGCAGGTGGCTCAGTCTCTAAGCTTGACAAGCACGGTCAACCCACAACTTGCGTGGCTAACATTTCATTCAAAGATGATGGTCGCAAGATGCTGTCTGTTGGATTCGGCGCAGAAGCAAAGCGCACAGGCATCAACGTTGCAGCTATCTGGCACAAAACTGCAGAGCTTGAAGCCACCATTCTTGCAGCGATTGATGAGGTGACAGCATGAAAACGACGATAGAACAATTTAGCTTGACGCGCGGTAACATGCTCGAAAATCAGAGGTTTTCACCTCCAGAGATTGAGGAGTGCAAAGGGGCTGAGTGTAGCTCTCCGGATGCTTTCAACGCGGAGGATCTGATGCCTGCAAAATATTGCGGCAAGGTGGGTAGGCTGGAACGTGTGGCTGATGGGCCAGAGGTTGACCGGTACTGCTTTGAATGCTTCTACGATCTGCAAGCCTGTTCTGAGTGCTCAGCGTGGCTAAGCAGAACTGAGGGGAAATGGTCTTGGGACTCGCGATGGGATAGCTGCTGGGTTTGTATAAACTGTCATAACGCAGCCCTTGCAAAAGATGTCGATGAAGCCAAAGAAGACACGATCACTTATAAGGTAACCATTGAAGCTGTCATCACGTTGACCCATGAGACCACGGACGGCGACACAAGCACGGATTTTATTTATGACAACGTCGTTCCGTTTTTTGACCGGACGTTTGACAGGCCTCGATTAGAAATAGAAGCGGTAGAGGTGCAAGCATGAAGGTTTACGAAGTAACGATCAAAGCCTGTTTTGTCACTGATGACGATGCGACCAATCCAGATGAGTGGCCTGAAGTTGCAATCTTATCTGAGCTTAGTTTGTATCGAGAGCACAGCGGTCACACATGTCAGCACGTTGAAATTGAGGCGCATGAAATGACCGCAGTCACGCAGCCTGCAAAGGCGTCAGCATGAAAGAATCAGATCAATTCTACAAGGCGTGTGACGAGTTGACCGATCAGATCGTCGCCACAGCAAACGCTATCAACACGCGTTTTGGTGGCACGTCTGGCGCGGTGGTGGTGACTGCTGGTGATGGTTGTGATCTTGCGTCATCAGGTCACAGGCTGAGCAAGGGCAGAGCACCAGACAATTGTTCGTGTGTGTGGTTGTCATATATACGCAGTCGTTCTGACGCTATCGACGCTCCTGCATCATCACTGGTGGTTGTCCAACAGATAGATGGATTTTCTCAACGTGTGCGGCTGCAAGATCTGCCAGTCATTAATCGCGTGCGCTGTGCTAATAGGCTGGGCGATTTGATCGATGTGATCGCAAGCAGAAAGGGCATTCAGATTGAAGCGGTTCATGCCTGCTCCAAATATCTGTGGCAAGTGCGGCGTGGTATGGGATTTAGACCATGAAAGAGTGCAGACACTGCGGCGCAATCCTAGCCCATACCAGATCGTTCATGCGCCGATCCAAACCAAATAGGCATGAGGTCAGATGCGCAAAAGCAACACCTGCTGAGCGCACATTCTGCAAGCAGCGTGGATCTTGGCCAAACAAAGAGCAGCGTGAATGGCTGCAAAGAAAGGCGCAACAGTGAGCATCAACGCAGAGCACACGCAGCCAGGCGCACGCTACCAAAGAGCAGGTGCACAGAGCGCAGTCATGCACTACTTCACGCGCCACAGCAAGCAGGCTGTTGATGTGCTGAATGCGTTCTCTGCGGTGATCTTCCGCGACGGTGAAGGTGCATTGACGGCTGACGAGTTTACGTTGTGGAAGCGTGCAACCTTTCTGTGGCCAGATGTGACGCTGATGGAGCGTGTTGATATGTCAACGAATCCATCAACAACAGTGCCGCTTATCAGAAAGCGGGTGATCGCTGTACCAAACAACGCGCAATTTGAAAGGGTTGCGTGATGTGTGAATCTAACCAACAATCAAAAGAGGTGAAGCAAATGAGTGATGAGAGATATGTTGATCAAGGCATGGGTGTTGAAAGCTGTGAGGTGTTGCCCTTTGTCGCAATCGAGCCTGAACCATCTGAAGCAGAGACAGTCAGCTTGTTGTGGTCAAAGCGATATACATCACTGAGCGCAGCTATGCAACGCCACAGGATCCACACAGGCATGACACTTGCGCTGATTCGAGCAATCAGAAAGTGCGATCCTAGCGACGGCATCAGCAAGCTGTTAGACAATCACGAAGCCTTTGCGCGTGAGCTATATCAAGAGCACAACGTTTTGACGGTGGCAGACCATGACTAGCCAAGAATTCTATGAGGCGCTTGAGTCAATCGTTGAGTCAAAACACTGGCGTTGGATGATCGGCATGACCACAGACACACAGTGGTTGGTGGTTGATCCGATGTACGGCAAGAATGGCAACATGATGCTGATGGCTTGCGGTGAACGCATGGCGCTCAGTTGTGATTATCGTCTGCCAGATGTCACCCAGGCAGGCACGCAGGGCGGCATGATTGCGATCATCTGTGATTGCGTTGAGGCGTTAGAGGCTGGGCCAATATCGTTCAGGCGTTGGTCTGGCGATGCTTGGGAAATGCATCACAACAGGCTTGACGTGTTAGCTGATGAGCCTGATTTTGACACGGCACTTGTGCAGACCATGAGCAGGCTTTTTGAGATGATGGACGAAAGGGGAGTACAGATCGAATGACTTTGAAAAAGAAAGAGAGCAGACGCAGAAAGCTCAAGAAGCTGATTGATCGTGCAGGCTGGACGCATGACGAGACAGCCAAGCAATTGAAGCTAAAGTCAAGGGTGACAGTCAGCAGGTGGGTGTGTGGCATGGAGCAGATAAGCGAAAGCAGGCTTGCACACCTTGAGATCTTGGTTGAGATGCATGAAGCAATGCAGCAGCTGAACGACACCTTGGGCCTATAGATGAAAGGCGTGGCGGCTACGGCTAACCATAACCGCCACAGATTTGCAAATTGAGGAAAGGTAAATCGAGGCGACTTGACGCTATCCTTTTCCACTAACGTTGTCTAATTAAGGGAGATCCACAGATGGTTTCAGGTGCATACAACCGGCAAAAAGGCGCACAGTTTGAACGTGAACTGGTGCATGAATTTCGCAAAGTCTTTCCAGGTGAAGACGTCAAACGCGGCTTGCAATATCGCAGCGGTGTTGAGTGTCCGGATGTCGAGTGTCCACTGCTGTGGATAGAAGCCAAACGCATGGCAAGACCCAACATCAGAGCAGCGTACAAACAAGCGACTGACGCATGCCCTGCAGGACGTTGGCCTATTGCAATCACAAAGGCCAACAGGGATGAAACGCTCGTTACGATGAGCCTTGAAGACTTCAAAGACCTGGTGTCTGTCTATTGGGCAAAGGTGAACGAATGAGAGTTCTAATTGCGTGTGAGTTTTCAGGCATTGTTCGTGATGCGTTCAAGGCTCAAGGGCATGACGCCTGGAGTTGTGATCTGCTGGCAAGCTGGCAAGCTGGCAAGCACATCAAAGGTGATGTCTTGAAGGTGCTTGACGATGGCTGGGATCTAATGATTGCACACCCACCATGCACACACCTTGCCGTTAGCGGCGCACGCTGGTTCAAAGACAAGCAAGAAGAGCAAGCGCAAGCGCTGGACTTTGTGCGTGCTTTGATGGATGCGCCGATTGGGATGATCGCGCTAGAGAATCCAGTCAGCGTTATCAGCACGCGCATCAGAAAACCGGATCAAATCGTCCAGCCTTGGCAGTTTGGTCACGGTGAAACAAAGACCACTTGCCTGTGGTTGAAAGGCTTGCCACTGCTTCAGCCCACAGACGTGGTTGACGGTCGCGCAAATCGCATCCACAAGATGCCACCAAGCGCAGACAGGTGGCAAAAGCGCAGCATGACCTATCAGGGCATTGCGAATGCGATGGCTGCGCAGTGGGGTGGATCATGATCAAGCACTACGCACTTGTGCAGAACTCGCACAGCGGCAGGTGTCACATGTTGCACGCCAATGGTCTGCCGTATTGTGGCACCAAGCTGCATGATGACGACAGATACAGACACAAGTTTCCAAAAGACGGCATAGCATGTGGCTCATGCTTGCGCGTCAGGCGTCGCATGAGACGCGGGAGTGATGGCAAATGAAAGATTACATGAGTTTTGGCGGTGGTGTTCAGAGCACTGCTATTGCGCTGCTTGCGATAAACAAAGATCAAAGGCTGCTAGATGTGACAGGCGGCAAGGTTCCTGAGCTTTATGTCTTTGCTGACACAGGTGATGAACCTGCAGAGGTGTACGAGAACGTTGAAGAGATGCAGAAGCTTATTGAAGCAAGCGGTGCAGAATATCGGACGGTTGTTTATGACCATCCAGAACGCGGCAACATGGCGTTGAGTGAGCATGTGCTCACGCGATTGAGAGCAGGCTTGTCAGGCATTAGTTTTCCGCCATTTTTTGTGCTGGACCGGCAGGGTGTTGCGGTTCCCATCAGGCGAGGATGCACGCAAGACTTCAAAGTCAAAGCGATAGACAAAGCGGTAAAGATTCACTTTGACATCAACCCAAGAAAGACCAAAGAAGCGGTGTTGCGTCAGTGGTTCGGCATCAGTCTTGATGAGGCGTCACGCACAAGAAACAGCAGCGACAGATGGAAGTCTAACTATTATCCATTGATTGAAATGGGATGGAGGCGCGGCAGGTGTTTGAACTATATTGATGAATGCAAGATGTCAGTTGCGCGTTCAGCCTGTGTGTATTGCCCATTCCATTCAAACTCAGAGTGGAGCCGTATAAAATCACAGCCTGCTGAGTTCAAAAAAGCGGTGGACTTTGAGAAGGCTGTTCACGCTGTTTGGGATTCAGGCATCAAGGTTGGCGCACTATCATCAAAGCCCTATCTGCACAGAAGCAGGGTTCCAATTGATGAGATTGACTTTACTGGTGGTCAGATTGATCTGCCGTTCGGCATGGACAATGAATGCGCTGGCGTGTGTGGTGTCTGATGGTTGATAAAGCACTGTTCGCAAGCGTCAAGCAGGACTGGAACACGCCAGATGAGATCCTTGAACTGGTGAGAAGAGTCAACCCAATTGGGCTAGATCCATGCTCAAACGGCAGTTCACTGGTCAGCGCACCTGTGCAATGGGATAAGCACAGGGATGGCTTAGGGCAGCCTTGGAGCGGCTTAGGCATGGCCTATGTCAATCCACCATACGGACGCGAGATCATTGATTGGATGGCTAAGTGTCACTATGAAGCAGCGCACGGTGTTGAGTTGATCGCACTGGTGCCAGCCAGGACAGACACAAGGTGGTTCCAGAACTACGGATTTACAGCACAGAGGATCTGCTTCTGGCGTGGTCGCATTCGATTTGTGGGCGGCGCAAGCTGCGCACCTTTTCCGAGTGCGCTTTTATACTGGGGGCCACAGGCGGAGCGCTTCTCTGAAGTGTTCACGGCAAGTGGCGTTATTTGTGGGGTGAAGTGATGAAGATAGAAGATCAAGAGCAGTTAGACACCAGAACAAAAGCAATCCTGATTGCGCACAAGATCGACACAATTGGAGCGCTGATGCAGCCACTAACACTGATGCGGATCAGAACTCTCAAGGGCATAGGTCGCAAGGGCTATCAGATGATCTGGCAGTTGGTCTATGATTTGACTGATGATGTGCGTGATGAAAATCCAGACTGTGATCTCTGTCAGTTTCTTGCTGCAAAGAACAGAGCGCTGCAGGACACGATCACCCACATCAGCATTGGCGTTGAAGCCTGTGACGCGTGGCGGATCGAGCCATGAGCAGCAGCATAGACAGAGAATCAATGCGCATGTGGAGACACAAGCACAGGTTGACGCAGACTGAAGCGGCTGAGTTGATCGGTGTAACGCGTGTCTCATATCAGAACTGGGAGCACGGGCACCACCAGCCACAGCCAAAGAACGCAGCCAAGGTGATTGCAGCAATGTCGCGTGATGACATCCGGGCAGGCAGCTATGTTGAGCCATATCCGCAGGCATACACGTTGAGTGAATCGCTTGCGCGCTTTAAGTTGCCAGGGTTCGACATGAGATCAGATCCGGTGTTTGGCCCACTGGTGCAAGTATTGGCCAAGCATCGCGATACTGAGTGCCAGCAATGCGCGGATGGTGATTGTCCGGTTCGAGACTTTGAGAGAACGTGTGCAGTGCTGCGCGCTAGCTTTGATGAGCCATCACTAGATCCGTTTATCGAGGCAGGCACTGGGCTTGATTGGATCATGGTTACAAGTAACAAAGATCAACTCAGTACAGACTGAGATTGAACAGCGGCGGCCATGGTGGTCAAAGCTGACTAAATTGTTTTGCAAAAAGAGGTGAATTGAATGAGTTGGGATAAAGCAAATGAGATGCAGCAACGCTATTCAGGCGGCAGCAGCACAGGCAAGTTTATCAATTTGAAAGACGGAGACAGCTTCAAAGGTGTTTTTTGTGGTGATCCATTGGTTAGGCAAGTGGTGTGGAATGGTTCACGCACAGTGCCATACGATCCAAATGAGCACATTGAGAAAGATGCTAAACCAAAGTTTGCGCTCAATGTCTATGACACTGAGGCCAAGTCAATGCGCATCTTCGAGATGAGCGGCACCACCTTTGGTGAGCTTTCCAAGGTGCACAAAGCAAACGGTGAGACCCTTGACAACATCATTGTGAGTGTGTCCAGGCGTGGCAGTGATAAAAGCACGATCTATTGGGTTGCAAAGGTGGATGATATTGGTGCTGATGACGCTGCAAAGGTGGCTGAGATCTATGCGTCTGATGGCTTTGATTTAGAGTTTGAATTTGAGTTGCCAGCAGGCACAGCCATTGGCCCAGGTGGAATTAAAGAGGTCGAGCCAGCCGCGCGCGTGGTGAGTGCTGAGACCATCAAATCAGGATCTAGCCTGTTCTAAAAAGGGTAAACGATGGCAATGCTTGAACAGGCATTGTCTTTGGCTGCGTCAGGCTT
>Ga0114906_1001607_pt1 | contig 11725 bp, 17 predicted proteins | sample MalvirDeepMed_M9_FD_89687 | JGI IMG/M metagenome (GOLD analysis project Ga0114906, IMG submission 89687) | Marine viral communities from the Global Malaspina Expedition - Malaspina viral metaG DeepMed_M9 | ecosystem: Environmental > Aquatic > Marine > Oceanic | place: Mediterranean Sea... | reverse complement strand
CTAAAGGGGAGAGGCCGAAGCCCCTCCCGATTGGTTATCTGATGATGAATGGGTCGTTAAAGTATTTAGACTTAGAGTGTTGGTAGCCATTGCGATACATTTCTTTGATGCAGTCATCCACCCAGCTAGCCTGACCGTTTCGTATCTTCGTGGCTAACGAAGACATTTGTTGGAGTTCGTAACGTCTGAGCTGCCGCTGCTCGTCACGCTCTTTCTTTTTCTTAGTCATATCGTTCTCCTTGTGGGGGGCCGAAGCCCCCCGGTTGATTATGGTGTAGCTACTAGTACGAAGTAGAGCAAAGCTACAAAACCTAGTGCGCATAAGTACTCACATATACGTTGCATTACTTCCTCGCTTTAAATCTTGTTGATTGGATACTAGCCATTGCTTGCACGTGACGTTGCATCTCTCGTTCAAGCGCCTCTTTTCGTCGGTTTTTGCGGCGAACCTCTCTAACGTGTTTGTCCTCACGTGGTGGCATCGTCGCTGTTATACCGAGCCATGCCATGAACCCAAGTAACAACACACTTATCGCAATAAACGCTATCATAAACATATCCATTGTCTTGCCTTTCGTTGTGGGGGAGCCGAAGCTCCCCCGGTTGATTAGATCCCGAGTTCATCGAGACCGTGATTACTGTTGAGCCGAGCACATTCTGCGTCGGCCTCGTCCTTAGTCTCGTAAGCCTCACGACGCTTACCAGATTCATCTTCGATTACATACAAGTACTCGCTTGTACCATCGAACCATCGTGTCACTGAGTAGGGTGCTAGATTAATTCCAGCCATTGTCTTACCTTTCGTTATCGCAGGACTTGATTGCCCCGTTCGATAATTATAATATGACAGGTTATCACGTGAATTACAATAGATGTTCTGACATTATTTGCTAGAGTATGACACTATTTGATAGGAATAGGTAGGGGGGTCTTTTTCTAGGGCGAAATATTTTGGACCCTACCCTACCCCCATGACCCCGTGACAGCTTGGGACTCCGAGTACTACTATATAAATACTATTTCAGACGAAAATTCTGTACTTTTTTAAGTTTTGGCTATTCGGTAGCAGCGTTGTAGTCTTCGTTTTTTATTTCTTCATCAAGAGGAGGGACTATATGTACTTCTCTGGTTTCTACATCTACATAAGCCATACGGACCCCTAATAGTTTCTGAAGGGGAGTAAGTACTCTGTATATTCTGTTTTCTTGACCGCGTTCCGGTACGTATCGTTTAGCATCTTTCTTGGCATCGAAGAGGTATATTTTACCCTTTTCGGTTATTGCTACAACATCTACAGGCCCAACAATTGCTGATGCTGGGTAGACATACATATTAAGGCGCAAAAGATATTCTGCGAGAATTGTTTCACAAATTTGTCCTTCCGTATGCCGTTTATCCATATAGAGAAGACCCCCCTTTGGAGTCCCATACCTCCGGTTGAAATAAAAGATCTTTCTGTTATAATTATATTAACGGTTTGCCTATTAGCTACCTGCGGAAAATTAATGCCATTAGTTATAGAACCAGAATTAGGAGTTCCATTCTCCCCTAACACTCCTTATATAGACCTACGTGAACGTGCTCAGTACGCGTGTAATACGGCTGCAAAACTGGCTGAACACGGTTTAGACGTAGAACCAACTACAGAAGATAAGGATACAGCAGCCAAGTTAGCTTTAGCTTACGCAGATAATCCTGAGAAAGTCTCTAAAAAAGTGACATCCAGAAAAGCGGCTGCTTTAACCCCTGCATCACTTCTTATGACAAATAGTATATTACAGGAGTTTGGACAGTCTGTTGTAGATAACGCTGTACAGATAAGACATCTGGTAACAAACAAGCTCGTACTGGAAGCAGAGAACCCTGACCCACGGGTACGTATCCGTGCATTGGAGTTGTTAGGTAAGATTTCTGATGTCGGTCTTTTTGCAGAAAAGTCAGAAGTTACAATAACGCATCAGTCTACGGAAGATTTAAGGTTAAAGTTACGTTCTAAGTTAGCTAAACTTGTAAACCCTCCAGAGGAAGATACTGATGGTGTTATAATAGACGGCAAAGCTATGGACGTTAATGAAGAACTTGGGTTAGAAGCGACAGAACCGGATGACAACGACGACGCAAAGTAGAGCAGAGGACTTTACGGGGCATGAAGTTCAAATCATGCTGGATAACCTCGACAAATATTCTGCCGAAGAGGTTGCAGAAATAGACAGACTTGTAGATGAGCTGTCTGTTCGGAAATATAACGACAGTGTACGTGAAGATCTTATAGAATTTTGTAAACATATGCAGCCTGATTACAAGGTAGGCAAACATCACCGTATGTTGGCTGATATGTTGATGGGTATAGAGCAGGGGATTAAAGATCGTATCTGTGTTAACATCCCACCTCGTCATGGTAAGTCCCAATTAGTCTCTATTATGTTCCCCGCATGGTATTTAGGGCGGAATCCGGGCAAAAAAGTGATGATGGTGTCCCATACTACCGACTTGGCGGTGGATTTTGGGCGTAAAGTACGTAATTTGATCGCTACAGACGCCTATAAAGCTATTTTTCCGACTGTTTCACTCGCTGTAGACTCTAAATCGGCTGGTAGATGGAATACAAACGCTGGTGGAGAGTATTATGCGTGTGGTATTGGCTCCTCTATCGCTGGTCGAGGTGCTGATTTGTTGCTAATTGATGATCCACACTCAGAACAGGACGTAATTAACGGTAATTTTGAGGTTTTTGAGAAGGCTTACGAATGGTTTACCTACGGTGCTCGTACTCGTCTTATGCCGGGGGGTAGTGTAGCTATAATCCAGACCAGATGGCATATGGATGACCTGACCGGGCGTGTTGTTACAGATATGTCTAAAAACGATAAGGCGGATCAGTACGAAATAGTTGAGTTTCCAGCTATATTGGAAATACCCGATAAAAACAGTTCCGGCTATATACAGAAACCTCTGTGGCCTGATTTTTTTGACTTAGACGCATTACTCCGCACTAAAGCGTCAATGCCTACGTTGCACTGGAACGCTCAATATCAACAAGAACCAACGGCAGAAGAAGCCTCTATTGTAAAACGGGAATGGTGGCAGTCGTGGGGTGAAGATAAAGCGCCTATGTGTGAGTACCTGATAATGTCTTTGGACGCAGCTGCTGAGTCTCATAACCGAGCTGACTTCACAGCACTCACAACATGGGGCGTTTTCTTAAACGAAGAGACTGGCGCGTACAATATTATATTGTTAAATAGTATAAAGAAGCGTATGGAGTTTCCTGAGTTAAAACAGCTAGCTATGGAAGAATACGGAGAATGGGAACCGGATTCGTTTATTGTGGAAAAGAAGAGTTCCGGTACAGCTTTGTATCAGGAAATGCGTAGAATGGGATTACCTGTGCAGGAATATACTCCCCATAGAGGATCGGGAGATAAGATGGCAAGGTTAAATTCTGTTTCCGATATTGTAGCTTCTGGTTTAGTGTGGGTTCCTGCTACACGTTGGGCAGAAGAAGTGGTAGAAGAAATTGCCGGGTTTCCATTTATGAGCCACGATGACTTAGTTGACTCTACCATAATGGCTCTTATGAGATTTAGGCAAGGCGGTTTTATAAGACTGCCTTCTGATGAACCGGAAGAAATACAATATTTTAAACGTCGTGCTGGCGGGTATTATTAGGAATGTATTATGGCTATTGAAAAAACAATGACACCGTTACCCGAAGGAATAGAAGAACCCGAAGGTGAGTTAGAGATAGAAGTTGTTAATCCTGACATGGTTACTCTTGATGATGGTAGTGTTGAGATAACTCTTATCCCCGGCGGAAAAGATGGGGGCGAGAAAGACGTATTTGACAGGAACATAGCCGAAGATTTAGAAGAGGGCGAATTAGCAAATATAGCTGATGAACTTATAGGATTGGTCGATGCTGACATTGATTCTCGCAAGGATTGGGCAGACACCTTCGTTAAAGGACTCGACGTGCTTGGATTTAAGTACGAAGAAAGGACGGATCCGTGGGAAGGCGCGTGTGGTGTTTATTCGACGGTGCTTGCGGAAGCGGCTATCCGCTTTCAAGCGGAGACTATGAGTGAGACTTTTCCTTCTGCTGGTCCTGTAAAAACCAAGATACTCGGAGAAGAAACAAAAGAAAAAGAAGAAGCTGCTGCCCGTGTAAAAGCAGACATGAACTATGAACTTACTGAGCGTATGATTGAGTATCGTCCCGAACACGAACGACTCTTATATAGTCTCGGGCTTTCAGGATCTGCCTTTAAAAAAGTTTACTATGATCCAAATATAGATCGCCAGACAGCTATCTACATTCCAGCAGAAGATGTTATCGTGCCTTATGGCGCGTCTCATATAGAAAGTGCAGAACGTGTTACGCATATAATGCGTAAAACAAAGAATGACCTGAAAAAACTTCAGGCTAACGAGTTTTATAGAGACATAGAGTTACAAGAACCACAACCGTTTCATACTGATATAGAAGAACGTAAAGCCGAAGAGGGTGGTTATTCTATAACTGATGATGATCGGTATGCAATTTATGAAATACATGCTGACCTAATCATTGATGGTATTGATGATTCTGAAGATGAAATAGCAAAACCTTACGTAGTTACTATAGAACGCAGTACTAATGAAGTGCTTGCTGTACGTAGAAACTGGGATCCTGAAGATCCGCTTATGTTAAAACGCCAACATTTTGTGCATTATGTATATGTGCCGGGGTTTGGTTTTTATGGTTTAGGTCTTATTCACATTATTGGTGGGTATGCCAAAGCTGGTACGAGTATTATTCGGCAATTAGTAGACGCAGGTACGTTATCTAATCTACCGGGCGGTATAAAATCTCGGGGTCTTAGAATTAAAGGCGATGATACGCCTATCGAACCCGGCGAGTGGCGTGACGTAGATGTACCGTCAGGCAGCATACGCGATAATATTATGCCGCTCCCATATAAAGAACCCAGCAATACACTTCTCCAACTTCTTAACCAGATTACAACCGAAGGCCGTCGTCTTGGTGCTATCAGCGATATGAATATATCTGATATGTCGGCTAATGCACCTGTAGGCACGACACTGGCTTTACTTGAACGCACTCTCAAACCTATGGCTGCGGTACAGGCTCGTGTTCATTACGCAATGAAACAGGAGTTTAAACTTCTTAAAGAAATAATGGCCGAATATGCGGCTGATTCATATGACTACAAACCGTTTCGCGGAGAGATAAGCGCCAGACGTTCAGATTACGATACTGTAGACGTAATTCCTGTTAGTGATCCTAACAGTTCTACTATGGCGCAACGAGTTGTACAGTATCAAGCTGTCCTTCAGATGTCTCAGTCTGCACCACAGATATATGACCTGCCACAGTTACACAGGCAGATGATCGAAGTGTTGGGTGTTAAGAACGCGGATAAACTTGTTCCCACTAAAGATGACGCTATTCCTACAGATCCTGTTAGTGAAAATATGGCCGCATTAGTTGGAAAACCAATGAGAGCTTTTATATACCAAGACCATGATGCTCATATAGGAACACACATGGCGTTTATGCAAGATCCTATGGTTGCTCAGTTGATTGGGCAAAACCCACAAGCACAACAAATTATGATGTCGTTGCAAGCACACATAGCAGAACATCTAGGGTTTAACTATCGTAAACAGATAGAAGAAAAACTTGGTGTTCCGCTTCCGCCACCTGACCAACCGTTGTCTGAAGAAATTGAAACTGAACTTTCAAGGCTTGTTGCTGACGCAGGTAAACAACTTACTGAAACTCATAAACAAGAAGCTGCTCAACGAGAAGCCCAACAAAAGGCACAAGATCCTGTATTGCAACTACGACGTGAAGAAGTAGCTATTAAACAGGCCGAAGTACAACGTAAGACCCAAAAAGATCAGGCTGATTCTGCGCTACAACAAGCGGAGTTAATGCGTAAGGCACAAAAAGATCAGACTGATGCGGCTACAAACGCACAACGAGTAGAAAATGAACAGGCCGGTATAGTTATAGACGCACAAAAAGCTAAAGTAAAAATTGATGCGGAGGTAAAGAAGGAGTCAGATAAACTAGATTTAGAAATATTTAAAGCAGTAACTACTCCTCCACCTAACAATAGAAGAGAGTAAATATGCCAAGAACCGTCTTTGACGTGCTTAAAGAACGCATCGGGGAACAAAAATCCTCTGCTGTAGAATTTCTTACTGGGGGAGGTCCAAAAGACTTTGCTGAGTATAGAAATGTGTGTGGTTTGATCCGGGGTCTCGACACCGCACTTTCACATATAGAAGACCTCTCGCGCAATTATTTGGAAGATGATGACGATGAATAGCACAGCAACAGAACTTAAACCTGTATCTGATGAAGATTGGGAAGCACAATTACCTATACCATGTGGATATCATATATTGGTAGCTTTGCCTGATATTGATGACTATTACGGAGGAGGTCTTCTGTTAAAAACAGAAAGCGAAAAACATAGGGAGTATATTACTTCTATTATGGGTATCGTTATAGACATGGGCAGCGGTGCATATACTGACAAAGAACGTTTTCCTGATGGTCCTTGGTGTAAGGTTGGTGATTACGTTATGTTTCGTATGAATACTGGCACACGTTTTACTGTTAATAGTAAAGAGTTTAGATTGATGAACGACGATTCTGTTGAGGCAGTTATTCCTGATCCTCGCGGTATCTGCAAAGCATAGGAGGGTATTCATATGCCTTTTGAAAAAGTAGAGTTTAGTTTCCCAGAACCTGATAATGAAGAAGAAGCAAAGATTGAAGTAGAATCTTCTAGTGCTGTAGATGTTGATCTATCTGGTAGCATAGTTGAGGAAACAAAAGAACCTTCCAAAAAAACAGCTAATGGAGCTGATGATTTTGAAGTTGAGGTTGTGGATGATATTCCTGAACAAGACAGGGGGCGTAAAGCATCTGAACCTCCTGAAGAAGTGACCGATGAAGAACTTGAAGATTATTCTGATAAAGTTCGTAAGAGGATAAAGCATTTTAGTAAAGGATATCACGACGAACGTAGGGCAAAAGAACAAGCTCTTCGTGAGCGTGAAGAGCTTGAGAGGTATACTCAACAGCTTGTAGAAGAGAACAAAGGTCTTAAAACATCTGCTACTAAAAACCAAACAGTGCTTTTAGATCAAGCTAAACGTACAGCAGATAGTGATCTGGAAAGAGCTAAAAGTGCGTATAAAGAGGCTTACGAAGCCGGTGACTCAAACGCAGTCGTAGAAGCACAAGAACAGTTAACTTCTGCTAAGATACGATCAGATCGCTTAAACAACATACAAATACCTTTACAGGAAGAGGGAACCCCTGTAGAAGGAGATGTACCACAATCCGCTCCAGTGCAGGTTGATGACCGGGCTAATGAATGGGCGAAAGCTAATACATGGTTTGGTTCAGATGACGAAATGACAAGTTTTGCGCTGGGGCTGCATAATAAACTTGTCAAACAGGGCATAAGCCCGCAAAGTAATGACTACTACGACACTATAAATGGTCGTATGCGAGAAGTATTCCCCGAAAATTTCGAGGATACTGAAGAATTAGATAGAGAAACGCCTAAACGTAAGAAGGCTAATGTGGTTGCCCCCGCTACGCGGAGCACAACACCTAAGAAGGTGAGATTAACGCAAACACAAGTAACCCTTGCAAATCGTTTAGGAGTCCCTCTTGAAGAATACGCCAAACAGGTTGCAATAGAGATGAGGAAAGATGCTAATGGCTGATAATAGAATTAACCGTGAGCAAGAAACACGAGAAAAAACGACCCGTAAACGAGCTTGGACGCGCCCCGAGGTGCTTCCCTCACCTACTCCCGAGCCGGGTTATGAATTTCATTGGGTTCGTGTAGCGACGTTAGGTAACGTTGATGCTACTAATGTTTCCTCAAAACTGCGTGAAGGTTGGGAGCCTGTTAAGGCAGAAAACCACCCAGAGATTACAATGGTTACGATTGAACAAGAAAGGTTCAAGGATAATGTTGTAATTGGGGGGTTGATGCTTTGCAAAGCTCCAAAGGAGTTAGTTGAGGAGCGTAATGCTTATTACAATAAGCAAAGCAAAGCTCAAATAGCTGCTGTAGACAACAACCTAATGCGGGAGAATGACCCTCGTATGCCGCTTTTTAATGATCGGAAGACGAAGGTTACTTTTGGTGAAGGATCTTAACATTTAACTCGGGAGTATATAAGCAATGGCTTATCCTACTATCTCTGGTCCTTATGGACTAAAGCCCGTTAAGATGCTTGACAATTCTCCGTACAATGGTGCTACTCGGCAATATAGAATTGCCAGTGCATACGGCACCAACATATTTTGTGGAGATGTTGTAAAGCTCGTAACTGGCGGTACCGTCGAGCGGGATACCGCAGACGCTGCCATGACACCTATTGGTGTCTTCATGGGGTGTACTTACACTGACCCTAGTACGTCTCAAATCACATTCAAACAATATTGGCCCGCTAGCACAGTCGCTAGTGATGCTATGGCATATGTGGTCGATGATCCGAATGTGTTGTTCAAGGTTGCAGTTGTATCTTCTGGTACGACTATAGCTGATCTTGCTATTACTGACATTGGGGCAAACCTGCAAATGGTAGACAATACCGGCAGTACTGTTACTGGCAACTCAAAAATTGCTGTTGATGATACTTCTGCTACCACTGCTACTTTCCCACTTCGTGTAGTAGATGTAGTGACCGACACTAAGACTTCCGCAACGGCCTTCCCCGAAGCGCTCGTTAAGTGGAATGCTGGTCACATGCTAACCAACACAACCGGCGTTTAGAGGAGTAATGTAAAATGGCTATATCACGCGCCCAATTACTTAAAGAACTCCTCCCCGGCCTTAATGCTCTGTTTGGTATGGAGTATGCGAAGTACGGTGAAGAGCATAAGGAGATATTCGAAACCGAGTCTTCTGACCGCTCTTTTGAGGAAGAAACGAAACTGTCTGGTTTCTCTGCTGCACCTGTCAAAGACGAAGGCTCTGCCATCGAGTATGACAATGCACAGGAAGCATGGACGGCTCGTTATACACACGAAACCATTGCGATGGGATTCTCAGTTACTGAGGAAGCCGTTGAAGATAACTTGTATGACTCCTTGTCTGCTCGTTATACGAAGGCTCTTGCCCGCGCTATGGCTTACACAAAACAGGTCAAGGGGGCAGCTATTCTTAATGATGCCTTCTCCACCACTTACGGGGACGGCGTAGCGCTTTGCTCTACTTCTCACCCACTTGTTTCTGGTGGTACCAACTCTAACACTCCTTCGACTGCTGCTGATCTTAACGAGACTTCTCTTGAAGCCGCCGTTATCCAGATTGGTGGTTGGACGGATGAGCGTGACCTGTTGATTGCTGCTCGCCCACGTAAACTCGTTATCCCATCTGATTTGCAATTCGTTGCTACTCGGTTGTTGGAAACTGAGGGTCGTGTAAGCACAGCAGATAACGACCTGAACGCCATTAAGAGTAATGGTTCGATCCCTGAAGGTTATGCAGTCAACCACTATCTAACGGATACAGATGCGTGGTTTGTTATGACTGACGTACCTAATGGCTTGAAACACTTCACTCGTACAGCAATGCAGACATCTATGGATGCTGACTTTGATACGGGTAACAGTCGTTACAAGGCACGGGAGCGTTATTCTTTCGGTGTCTCTGATCCACTTGGAATTTTTGGATCACCCGGAGCGTAGTACCGCGTATTAAGGGGGGTACTTGTTACCCCCCTTTCTTTATTGTATAGTAACTTATCCCTGACAGTCGTATTGTGCGGCTGACACTAGCCAAGACAGGAGATACACATGGCTAATACGACTTTTAACGGTCCCGTCCGTTCTGAAAACGGGTTTGAGGTAATTAACAAAGCAGCTAGCACGGGTGTTGAAACTACCACCTTTGACGTTGCTTCCACTGGCATTGTTACGAACAAATATGTAAAGCACGTTGGCTTTGCTACAGGCGTTACTGTTAACACCACGGCTGGCGATAGCCCGGCTATCGGTGAGTTCACGCAACCCGCCAATACGATCATCACCAACATCAAAATATTCTGTGTTACGGCTCCTGTTATTGGAACTGGCGATATTGGTTATGAAGTTGGAACCTCTAGTTCTGGCGCACAAATTGTAGCGGCTGTTACTGACCAGATTCTTGATGGTGGAACCACAGTTGTAGTCGGAAACGTAACTTTGCCTTCGCTAGTTCTCCAGACTGAGAGTGGCACAACTGCCCCAGCTTCTGTTCAGTATGCTTCTGCTGAACGTACCATCTACTGTAATATTACTAACACCGTAGATGCAACTACTGCTGGCTCCTTCACGTTTATTATTGAATATGTGCAGGTTGCATAGTTGGGGGTCTGTTTTTCTAACTACTATAGGGAATAAGATATGTCCTCTGATATTCAATCTACATTTATAGAAGCCGCTGCCTTAGATGCAGATGGTATTTCAACAGCAGCGGCGGTTGGTGATGGTGCTAGTCTGGTTATAGGAGGAGCTTTAGCCTCTGGAGGATCAGTTACTTTTGACCAACCCCGTAACGTCACTATTCTTAGCGCTGGAGATGATTCAGGTATATCGTTTACAGTAACGGGAACTGATGAGACGGGGTCATCTGCAACTGAGTCTATAACAGGCGCTAATGCAGGTACGGCAACAGGGTCTGCTTATTTTGCAACTGTAACGGCAATTGCTGCAGTAGGAGATCCTGCTGGGAATGTAAGTGCTGGTTCTGGTACGGCTATTGCCGCTCCTATGTTTCGAGGCCGAATGAGGCTTCGTGGTATGTATGTTGTAAATACTGGCACTGCAGGTACGACTACTTTCAGACAAACTTCTTCGTCTGGCGCAGTAAAAATGCAGTTTAATACTGTGGCTTCTGCAAATACTACACAGTACCCTGATGTTCCTGATGATGGGATTTTGTTCGCGGGCGGCGGTTATGTTTTGTATACACAAACCACTCTGTCTTCCATAACGGTGTTTTATTCATAGGGTAGTTTCATGCGCTCATATTATAAATCTGGGGGTAGTGTACGCAAACCCGATAATATGCCAGCAAGGAACAAGAAAAACTTTAGGTCCACTAAGTCTGGTGCTGGTATGACTAAGGCTGGGGTAGCTTCGTACAGACGCAAAAACCCCGGCAGTAAGTTAAAAACAGCGGTTACGGGTAAAGTTAAACCCGGAAGTAAAGCCGCTAACAGGCGTAAGTCTTATTGTGCTCGTTCCGCAGGGCAGATGAAAAAGTTCCCCAAAGCAGCTAAAGATCCTAACAGCCGTCTTAGACAAGCCAGAAAACGCTGGAGGTGTTAAGTGCGTAGAGGACAACTTAGTATAAGACAGAAAAAAATGTTAGGTAAACATGCCAAACATCACACATCAAAACATATGGCAAGTATGAAAAAAGCTATGCGTAAAGGTAATTCGTTTAAAAGTGCTCACAACAAAGCTATGAAGAAAGTAGGTAAATAAGATGAAGAAAGATAAGAAAGTTATGAAATACCAAGCCGGTGATATGGTAGAAGCACCGCAGGAGTCAATGGGCGCTATGATGGGCGCTTTGGGCGCAGGTGCAGGTGCAGGTGCAGGTGCTACGGAAGCCGGTATAGAAGGCGCTTTAGCAGACGCTAAAATAGAAAAAATTAAACCAAAAAAGAGAAAGAGGGCAAAGAAGAAAAAAGT
>Ga0114906_1001606_pt1 | contig 11725 bp, 10 predicted proteins | sample MalvirDeepMed_M9_FD_89687 | JGI IMG/M metagenome (GOLD analysis project Ga0114906, IMG submission 89687) | Marine viral communities from the Global Malaspina Expedition - Malaspina viral metaG DeepMed_M9 | ecosystem: Environmental > Aquatic > Marine > Oceanic | place: Mediterranean Sea... | reverse complement strand
TTTTTAACGTTGTTCTTCGATCTGGACTTCTTCCAGAAAATCGGCTGTACTCTCTTAAAGTATTTATTACATATCATTTGAGGTATTAACATTTGTTCAGCTGATATGTGGAAAAAGAAGGAGCCGTCTTCTTTAAGTTTCTCCTTACACTTTTTAACCAAAGGTTCCACAAAATTAATATATGTTTGATTAGATTCCCAAATATCTGAAAACCCAACTTTGTTATCTGGATTTAAAACATACTCCTTTTGAGTGTTAAAAGGAGGATCAAAATATATTGTCTGAATTGTGTGATTCTCCACTTCATTTAAAAGAGATAGAGAGTCGCCTTGTTTAATTAAGTTCATACAATTCTTACGTTTTTAGTGGTTTTAAGGAAACTAGTTGCTACACTATCTTGCTGTATTTTTATACTTACACTAGAATTTGAATTGCTTTTAGAGAGGCCCAACAATGCGCCTACGCCATTGTTCGGCGTCACACGGATTCTCAATCCTATGTTGTCGTTACCAAACATTATTTGTCTCGATTGTTTTGCATCTTTTGGAGCAACCAGGGTAATTGGTGTTTTGTTCACATAGTGTTGATACAGTTTTGAGTCTCTCATCTTCGCACAGTACTTTTTATTTTCTTTCACATCGCTAATTAAAATCAGTAAGTCTTTAGTAATATATGGAAGAATCACATTCTCCTCTAAAACATCCCACACTTGATCAGATGTCATTTCACACAGGATTTTATTCGAAGCTTCATTAAGAAGACTTCTAACTTCTTTTTTACTGCTCTTTTGATGAAAATATTTATTTCTTACATCTTTGTACAAAGCTTTAATAGGATCGAATGCTTTATTTTTATTTGGCTTTGTTGAATTAATCCAATCAAAGCTTCCATTTTCAGTCCCTTCCTTCTTTTTTACGGAGATGAGGTATTCTTTGGATCCATCTAAAATTTTAATATCTTCTTTATGTGTCGTGCCCCCGACGTGTTCAACTTGATAACTTTCTCCTAGCGCAGCATTAATAATTTTTGCAGCTAGCTGCTTGTCTTTTTTAAAATCTGCAGTAAGTTGTTCTTCATGCTTAACCGCGGCATGATGTACGTTTTTTTGATAAGGCACTTTTCAAATCTCCTTGGTTGGTTGATGTATATACTTTAAATTAGTCATTTAAGAAAGTCAATAAGAAAGTGAGGCATCTGTAAACCCATGCCTCCCTGCGGTACAGAACTAGCCTAGTAGTTCAGAAAAAGCCTTATCAACTTGTGAGCCGCCTGAAATGTTGGTGACTTCGACTTCCGCCTCATCCGCAGACTTCAAGAAACGGTCAAGAATATCTTGAACCTCCTGTGAAGTTCTACGAGCAGCAGTAAAGACCTCATCAAAATCAGGCACATTGCTCATAAGCTCTGCGGCCTTCGCACTATCCTTATGAAGCGGTGAAGACTTACGACGTGGAGTAATCTTCGTCTCTGGGAAAGACGCTCCTGCGGGCTTAGTATAAGTAATAACCAAGTCCGTTCCAGTCTCCGGATCTGTAACATCGCCATACTCGGGATTGAGGACCAACCCAAGTAGAGTTTCGTAGGCACGCTTTCCGAAACCCCAAACCTTCACACCTTCGTGCTCTTCTCCACGAACGACTACAGGAGCGAAGAAACGCTGGCGCGCTCCAAGCTTCCGAGCCATACGTTTTGACTCTTCCGAACCCTCCTTCCAGAGAGCGCGGACGTAATTATCAAGAGGGCAATCCTCTCCAAAATTACGCTTTGGCGAAAGAAAACCCTTCTCATTGCCCACTTCGTAATGGAACCAATAATCGCGGAAGGGATCTCCATCAGATGGAGTAACAATACGAACTGTCTGTTCGCCCTCTTGAGGACGCCAAAACGAATTGTTTCCCTCACCCTTGTTCTTAAGCGCCGTTTGACGAGCACGCATTCTATTCATATCAATAGCCATAATTAATTTTCTCCTTGTGTTAAAGTCGCCTTGACAAATCTCTCAAGACGCTAGTTTTTGTATTAAAGTGCTACTTTTCTCACAGTAAGCATAAAGCTTATCATATTCAGTTGAATAAACCGAATAAGTTGTTTTCATTTTATCATGTTCTTTTATGGTTTTTACATTATTTTGTATGTTTTCCATTAAATTTTCATCTTCTTCCAATTGTTTGTTTGGAACTCCATAATAGTAATTTTTTTCTCTTGGAAAGTCAAGCGAAAAAAACATTTTCTCTTCATTATTTTCTACATCCAGCAAACCAATGGTGCTCACACGCGCAGTATTAATACGATTAGTTACCGTGGTGAGTACCGGCTTACTATGTTCAAATACGTTAATCATATGGTATGTAGAAGCAATCAAGTGGTTTAAAGCGTCCCAATACTTCATTATTGGAACTGCCCCTATTATATCAGATATATTTTGGTTGTCAAGTAAAAAAACGCGTTTAAACAGCGCTGAGCGAGCATATTCTTGAAAGACGTTAAAAAGTAAATTATTCTGAAGCTTTTTGTCGCCCGATATAGATTCTTCTTTGGGTACAATATACATTGTAGAAATTTCTGTTTTATCTTTAATCTTTTCTAATATTGAAAGAGAAGCACCAGACACCAAACCACAACTGGTGATAAATAAAGTTTCAGGCATCACCTCCTCCTGTAAATATTTTATCATACCTCGCGGTAGTTTTTCTTCGTACAGCTCTGGAGATGTCTGGTGCTTAAGACCAAAAGATGTTTTGGTCTTTCTTAATCCAGCGTCAATTTTTATTATTTTATATTGTGGGTATTGTTTTAATTGGTCAGCAATATTACAACCGGCTTGACCTAAACCTATTACGGTTTGCATTTATGCCTCTTCTGGTTTTACTACAGTTCTTTTATCAAATTTGCCGGAAATATATCGGCCCAATAATTTTGTCATATCTAAATCATTTAAAGGCATAGTATCCGGATAGTTATTTAGGGATTTAGCCAAATCCTTTAAAAAATTATCCTCAATCGTATCATCTACTATGGCCGCTACTTCGTCATCTATATTTAGTTTATCTAAAGAAGTATTTGTTTTTTTCTCATCTGGCTGAGAATACATTGGCTTAACTAAATCAAAAAGAGATTTAATTGTTGCTGCGCCGGGAATAGCATCTAAAATGGCGCCGGCCGCTATATCTTTGGCCGCATCAATCGATTGTCCAGCTTTTTTACTCATAATAATTCTTTTTAAAGCTTGACGTAAATCACCTATAGTTTGAAAAGGATCATCTTGTTCGGTGATATAACCACGCCAATTCTCCATTAACAGTTTCATATCACTCATTATTTTAAAGTTTTAACCAAAGCCGGTATTGTTTTTCTGTATGCGTTCATAACAACAAGTTTGGCTCCCTGTACTTGCTGAGCGTGTTTTAAAATACTATTTAACAATTGGTTATATTCTACTTTATTATCTACTTTTGCGATGTACTGAAGCACTCTTTGTACATCTGATTTTTGATCCGGTGCTGCCTCTGGTTGAGCCTCTTGGCCCTGTTGAGCTTGCTGTTGCTCTATTTCTTGTAACTCTTCTAAAATTAAACTTTTAAGCTGGGATTTGGTGATCTTCATATGGTATATCTCCTTTATTTAATTAGTTACTTAATCATTAAGGGTTTCATTTCTGCCCAGTTTTCTCCACCGAGGCAGTTAATGCGTAAACTTCCAAATCTTGTATCACTAAATAGTTTTTTCATTTTATTAATCTCGTACTGATCATCTACATGCAAATCAATCATAATAGAGTCATGATTACAAAACTTAATAAAACTTTTTTTATCTTTTAGGAATTCCCAAACCGCATACATCTGTTCAAAGACCATATCGGCCGCTGTTGATTGTACCAAATAATTAACAGCGTGATCTTCATCACATTCTATTTCTCTTTTAAAAGGAGTTATTACTTTATTATCCTTAAAATACAAAGTTTTAAGTTTATTTCGGTCGTAAATCTTGCTAACGGCGTCATCCTTGTTATTTGGATTATAAAGCCAGGAGAATATCCTTTTTTTAGCATTATCGCGATCTTTTGCCCTAGTAAATACATTAGCAAGGTTCCATGCGTGAAGATCCTCTTCTGGTTGACCATGACCAAGTAGAGCCAGAGCCGTTCTTAATTCGCATGCATTAAAATCCAATTCATATAACCAATTGTTTGTGGGCGTAAGTACACGTCTGTATTTTTTAGCCAAAGTCATTACTGGAAAAGATCCTTTTTTGGTACTTAAACGCCCCGTGACCGTTTTGATCATATCGTAGTCTATAAAAGGTTTATTTTGAACAAGAAGTTTATGAGTGTTTCGGTCTTGAAGCGTGAGACGCGGCATTTGAGAAGCATCTATATTTAATCTTCTATATTTAATATCGGCAATAACTTTTGTGATCTTTAGCAATTGTTCATAATTTTTTGGTTTTTCGTAACCGTTAAAGACATTCTGGCATATTTCTGTTTTAATATTCGCCCAAGTTGCTAGTAAATGCCGCGGCATTACCTCATATATACACATGGTGTTTAAATCTAAACCTGTTTCATTACACGATTTGATCACTGCTTTAATTTTAGACTGAACTTCAGCAAACGCTGAGCGTCTTCCCGAAGGGCATAATTCTTCTAGTGACTTTTCCAATATATACAATGAAGCATATTCCACCTCTACGTCACGCAAATAAGGAGCATAAGACCATGTTTGAGTACATGTAGGGGTAATGGTTTTGTGAAATCCAGATCCTTTATAAACCATAAAACAATCTTTTTTTTCATCAAATGTTTGAAATATCATTAATATCCAGTACCAGTTGTGCCTGTTGACGAAGAGGCAACCTTATTAGTACCCATCTTAGTAGATGTTTTTTTGGAAGTCAAGCTTTTTTTAGATTGATGTGTGTATTTGAATAATATATCAAACAAAAACAAAGTAGCGTCGTAAAGACCAAATCTTTGAAGTTTATATATTACCCTTCTCTCTATTTCTTTTAAGCGCCTGGATGATAAAAATATTTTATTTTCCATTAATCTTATGTGCAAATATTTTTTTAACAAATAAGCATCAGAATAAATATTCGTAAATTCTTCAAAAGTATAGCCGCCGCCAAATTGATTAAATTCAACAGGACGTTCTTCAACGCGACGTTTTGTAGTAAATGTAGAATTCATAGTATTTGCTTTCATACAATTAAAAACCGTAACTCTTTCCACGAGAGGTGCAAAGGTAATAAAAGAATTGTAAGACGCAAACATATATTTTTTAAATGAAAGATAGCTGATATATTCAGCTTGGAAAAAATTAACATTAAAGTTACGGCTAGCGTCCTCTATTTCATATTTTTCCATATATCTTTTCATTCCTTTGGAATTTAAATTAGCCACAATGGACCATGGAACGTTCTTATCTATATAAAAACCAAACTGCGCTGCTTTTCTAATATAATCAGAGAAAAAATCACTTGATAAATATTTTTTCCATTTAAGGTTATCGCGATCATAAGGGTCTTTAGAAAACTCTATTATCAACCCGCTGCTCCTATTGCTCACTTTATTAGACGCCAAATAACCACTTAAAGTATGAGGAAAAGCTACATTCATGGACACATAAGCAATGTAATCAGTCAAATAATCATCAAAACTGTTTATATCGTTTTTTTGTTTAAAGGTCAAAAATTGATTCAAAAATCCCTGATCGACAATGTTTATAAAATAATCATAATAAGACAAAGGCACGCTTTCATGAGCTTTGGTGGGAGCATTTACATTAATTATAGAAGTCATACATGTTCTAATAGAGGCCGCGGCCAGATTTACAAATTCTACAAAATCTGCATATGCATCGGCAACAAAATTAATTGTACGTAAATCCCTATAGATAGGCTTTAACGCAGCTGGATTGGGATAAACATAGCGTTGTTGAGTATCAATCTTGCCAAAAAGAGGTTTTTCATACCACATATCAATAGGCTTAGGAAGATTAGGATCTGAAGGATATATTAATGTACTCGTGTGGTAATATCTTCTTTGAAAAAAAAGATAATCTGCTGGAAGGCCATTCTGCGCACATGGTTGAAATTGTATTTTTCTTGGCATATAATAATTAGCCCCTTAAACAATTATGAAGCAGTAGTAGACGATGGAGAAGCTGAAACAGTCTTTCTCATCCATCACGTGATGGTATCTTCATGCAACGCGGTCACGAGCAAGGGCTGCTTGGTTATGATCATATACGGTGCATCCCGCATCGCTCGCGTTGCAGGCTGCGAGAGCGTCACTATAGCGCTTGGCGGCGTCTGCGTCTGTTCCGGCGGCGACGTCATCAGCCGGCGGCGGCGGAAGGGCATTCGAGCCGGCCGGCTCTGGTACTCCCACAGGTAGAGATCCAACATTTTGTGAAGCTGCTGGGCCAACCGCTGGTGGCGCGGCGGCCAGCGCCGGCGCTGCCTTTGATGCAGGCAATGTAGTTACAGCCGCATCTCGGCTCGCCTGAGAAGAATATTGGATCATTCCTTCAATAACAGTTTCGTAGTGGCCTCCTGCATTATATGAATGTGTGAGCGTTTTAATTAAATAATAGCCTTTTAAGAAAAACCATTTACTAGCTGAACTCATGTTTATTGTAGGAGCATCTAGATAAAAAAGCATTCCTACTTGAAAAAATGGTGTACCAATCAATTTTATAGTGGTTCCAAACAAAGCCGGAAGATGCGCGCCCTTCGTACTCGTTTGTAAACGCGAAAAAGCAACTTTAGCCAAATCATCAGTTAACTCACTGACTTCTATACCTTTTGTCGCTCCATTAGTATATCCTCCAAAGAAAAAATGAGGAATTCTGTTACCTTGATTACTTTCATAAGTATCATCAAGAGACGATGGGTCTTGCGAGGTATCGCTAACAGTTAATATTACCCCATGTTTAACATCTTTTGATGAAAGAACTTTAGTACTTATTTTAGTGCCTCCTTCGTCTACAGCACAAGGCAAGTATTTAACTGTAAACGGATTACTCACTGCTTTATTTAGCAAACTGCCTTTTCGTTTTTGCGAAAGTCCAACAATATTCATTATTTCCTGAAGCAATTCAAATAATGTAAACGTATTTTTTAAAGTGCCACGCAGCCTATCAGAAAACAGTTTTTGAATTTGCAAAATTGATATAGGAAGTTTATATAATTTCTTGATTATCGGATTGGCGTCGGGAATTCCGATAGGCTTTAATGCGATATCAGTTAAATAAATAAAAGTTTCTTCTATGTGCTTTCGGGCACGTGGACTATCAGCTTGTTCTTGAAGTCTTTGCACTACTAATCCCAATAAATCTCCTAAGAAAATATATTCAATAATTTTAGTGTCATTTAAAGCTCGTTCAAGTTCGGATATAGAACCTAATACTGAACTGTTTTGAGTTAAAGCGGTTCGTTCCTCGTTGAGTTTCTTAATTAATTCACTATTTTCGGCGCGCGTTTTTACAATGTCTTCTCTCATCTGGCCTACGGCTGCTGAACGTGCCTGGTTCGCTGCTCCGCCACCGCCGGCGGCGCTGGTTGTATCGACGCTGCCGTGTTTTTTCTCGAATGCTCTTACCTGTTCGTTCACACTATCTTGCTGTGTCCTGGCCGCTTGAATTCTCTTGTCTAGGTCTTCCATTTGTGCATTTGATGCACTGGTTCCAGGTTGAGGAGATTGACCCGCTGGGACCGTTACAGTGCTTCCTGCGGCACCGGTGCGGGTACTGTTAGGGTCAACTGGTTTGGATGTCGCACGATCTACTGCATCATTACTAAAATAACTTTTTGTCGCATTAGCTATAACGCTTTGTATATAAGCTTCAAACTCTTCCGATGTTAATTTAATTTCAAAAAACTTATCCACGTGTTTAAAAAGAGTTTCTTTTAAAGCTTCATTGATTTGGCCCATGCGCATATTTTGCAATTCAGCCTCTAATTGTCGCTTTTTGTCTTCCTGTGCTGTTCGAAGAGTTTGAATGTTTGCTTCCATGTCTTCATTAGCTTGTCTAACTTTATCCGCAATGTCAGTTTGAGCACTGAAGTCACCTCTATTTTCAATACCCCCAAAAGCAGTATCAGAAAGATTTTCTCCTGCTTTATACTTCTCATACATCGCCTTGGCTATAGCCCGGTTTGCTGCCTCTCCCATGCCGCTTTCTGCGACTTGACTAACATGAACCGGGCCAGTACCCATGCCTGTGACCATTCCCGTCTTTTCGTTTATTTGAACGTTCTGATATCCCGGTGTTGCGCGCAGCGCATTAATCATGGCCGTGCCGCGTTCAATCGGCTCAATGATTACCGCGGTGGCCGAACCCGCGCGGCCGCCCAGTCCGCGGCGCCGTTGAGCATCTGACGGACTATTCAAGCCCTGAACTTGGGTTAAAATATCGGCTTGTGATAGTGAAGCGGCTTCCACCAGGCGTTTATTTGCGCCGGCTGCGCGGACGAGCTGAGAACCCGACAATACCGCTTCTTGAGATGACGCTAGCGCCAGGCGATTTTTTTCCATTTGCGCGTCCAAATTAAGATGAAGAAAATCAAATAAGCGTAAATTACCTAACATGGATTCTTCGTATCCAATAAAACTTACATCTACTTGAGTTTGTAAATTTTCTTTTACCTGCAAATTAGTTTTAACCAAGTCTAAATAACTACTGAAAGCTTGTTCTGCTCCATTTAAGCTATATTTCTCAACCAGATGAGGAGGTCCAGCATAAGAAATGCTTAATTTTAATTTATGAGTATACTCCGCTCCAGCTGCCTGGCCTTGAGATCTAAAAGCATGAGCATATGTTAAAGAAGTCCCGGGAATATTGCTAAAAAAAGTATTAAGAGAGTCCCATATTAAACTCAAAGAAATATTATAGATTTTTCCACTCACTGGGGTTGTATTACCATCTATTTTCATTTCCAAGGATTTTAATCCTACTGTTTTTGTAGTATAAAACTCTTCTGCTGCCAAACCTCCGCGGATATCTGAGGGCCCTGTTAATGGTATTGCTACTTGATCACCAGTATCAACATTCACATAAAATAATTGAATACTGGGAATTAATTGAGCATATTCATTAGGGGTTATATTATGGAGCCACTTAAACATCCCCTCACCGTCCATTCTTACCAAATCATTAAGGGATGGTCCGCGAAAAGGGGCCTCAAAAGGCACATTATTCATGGTGTTTTTTGGGCCTAACGCAGCAAAATCTCCTGCAGCAAATTTATCAATCAAATACATTTGATTATTAAATAAAGCTAGCTGGTTAGAAGGACTCGGCGGTGTAGACGCAGCAGTACCATCGGTAGATGGAGCCGGTGGAGTAGTTGTTGTTGTTGTGCCTGCAGGATCACCCGCCATATTAAATCTCCCAAACGCTTATTATGGCCTCTAAAGGTATGGGTATAAACAGCTTCTGGCCTATTTTAACATCAGTTTCTAAGGGGGTGTTGTTAAAAAGAGCTATTACCCACCAATAAACAGAATCTCCATAATATTGGCCGGCTAGTTTATAGAATCTATCAGAACTAGACCACACATGAGTTTCTATTTGTAAATTAGGAACATCTTTTAACTTTAAACTTTTAAATTTTTCAAAAGAATATTGATCAGCATAGCGTATATCTCTCTTTTTAAATATTTCTGTATATCTGCTATCGGCGTTACGTATTATTCTAGTTTTTCTATATCTTGATATCGGCATTGAATCCTTTTCCTTTATTCACTAGCTGCAGCTGCTTCATTCTCCGCAGTGCTGGTCCCTGCTGCCGTAATTTCTCCAGAAGTATAATTAACGGGAAGCTCACTTAAATCTTCTCGGAAACTTGAAACTGAAGTATCGCCGTCAGCGCCCGTCATACCAGCAGCTGCATTTGTCACAAACGATTGTCCCCCTGTGGCGCCTTCTGATACAGCGCTAGCGGCTCTACCCTTCGCTGCAGCAGTGCGCGTTGTTTCTCCAGCTGAAGTAAAAATAAATCCAGAACTTCCTCCGGGCTCAGCGCTTCCATAATACCCCACTATGTACGAATGAAGCACCATCATGGTAAAGCCGATTGTATATTTTCTCTCAGCAAAATTACCAGAGTTGCTTACTAATGGAACTACACCATCCGAAGAGCCAGGAGTAATAGTTAAGTCTTTAAGGTAGCCTTCCATAGAATTGTATAATTTTCCACGTAATACATTTATTGTAAAATAAGGGGGCGCCGATAAAGCAACTCCTACCCCAACAGTAGAAACGTACTTGGGATATTGAAATTTCATCAATTGATCTACGTTCGATTGCAATTGTATAGCTTCTTTCAAGGTAGTAGCTACCAGAACAAAATTAAATGTTGCAGTTCTGTCTGTGTGAGAAAAAGCGGATATAGGGTCCATTTTACCATAAGCATATTCTTCAGACCAATTAGGAGTAATCTTTTGATCAATAGACATGTCGACACAATTCAGGGAAATGGTCTTATTAATATGCATCGCCTTTATAGAAACATTAGTAATCGCGCCTTGTTTATTAGTATTACTCATTAACTAAACCTCATTGTTTGTGTCATGGTATCAAATGCAATTTTTTTGGTGTGGCGCGCCAACACATCACCATCTAATTCTAATACAATATTAAGCGTCTGTTCTATGGGAGTACCTGCGCCTGCTCCAGCTTTACCCTCTCCCCTTAATCGATTTACGTTTTCATTTGTTACTACATTGCTACCTTGTGGCAACGTTACAAGTTCAGGACCGCCTTCGCCCACAATAGCGGCGCCGCCTCCGTAATTAGTCACACCTTCTTCAAAACCTATCGCTCCTAATATAGTAGCCTTCCAGCCTCTTACATCACCAGCAAAATCAGTACCTGAGAAATCAATGCCTGGAACAATATCAGCCAACTCTGCAGCCTGCTCCATCACTAAATCTATAGCCTCTGCAATGCCCAAGGGAATTGCAAAAATAACATCAATAATTGTTGTTGCTATTACTCTCGCAATCTCTACTAAACCATTCAAAAAACCATCAAATAGGCCGGTTAAAAACTCTATCCCAGTATCAAATGCGCCCACGATCTCTTCCCAATATTCATATATCATTAAGAACGGTGCAGCTGGCCAAAATAGCGCGGCGACAAAATAAGTCCAATTGTCCAAAATCCAATCAATGCCTTGATTAAAGTACTTAACAATTGTATCCCAATATTCATATATCATTAAGAATGGTGCTGCGGGCCAAAATAACGCTGCGACTAAATAAGTCCAATTTTCTAAAATCCAGTTAATGCCGATTTCAAAAGCAGCCACAATTTCATCCCAATAAACAATCATAAATGCAATAACGGCGGCAATGGCCAAAATAGTTAAAGTAATAGGCCAAAATGCAGTGTTAACCATAAGCCCAGCCAACATACCGCCTTCTCCAAATAAAGCCATGGCAAATGTTAAACCTTGAAAACCCATCTGAACAGCTGCTATGATCGGGCCCCATTCCGCTAGCATGGCTTGTATACTGGCCATAGTCTCATGAAATTCCTTCATTACACCGCCTAGCTCGCCCATTGTTTTTAAACTCGCTTCTTGAGCAGCTGCTTGCCTTTGTTCTACTGTGGTATTCTCTTCTGCTTGGCTAGCTAAAGAGCCCATTGCGCCGGCTTTGTCTTGAATAGCTGCTGTGGCTTCTTCAATACTGCTTATATTATCATCACTAAATAATTTT
>Ga0114906_1001604_pt1 | contig 11733 bp, 7 predicted proteins | sample MalvirDeepMed_M9_FD_89687 | JGI IMG/M metagenome (GOLD analysis project Ga0114906, IMG submission 89687) | Marine viral communities from the Global Malaspina Expedition - Malaspina viral metaG DeepMed_M9 | ecosystem: Environmental > Aquatic > Marine > Oceanic | place: Mediterranean Sea... | reverse complement strand
TCAATATAGTTCAGACCGGTATCGAACAGGCTACTTTCCCCAACGTTATCAGGGGTATGAGACCAAGAGGTGTATCCACCGGCTTCGCAGTATCCGTACTCGCCGGTATGGGCCGCCTTGTATTTCAGGGCGTGGCAGACGGACTCCGTCATACCATAGAACAGGCTAACTCCAAGTTCGCCCAGCTCGTAGAAAACAAGATCAAGGGACGTATAACGGTTCATGGTCGTACAGATGTACATTCATTTGATCAGGCCATAGAACCTGACGATATCAGGGGCTATTACGAGAATACAGTCCAGGTAAAGGCCGAAGCTCCAGAGGAACGGGAGCGTGAGGCTCTCCTGGCCATGAGACTCTTCTCAGCAGGCATAGTATCTCTTTACGAGGCCCAGAAACGGGCCGGTATTATAAATCCACTGGAAGAACAGTTACAGATCCGTGCTGAACAACTTATGAACTCACCTGAGTTTATGCAGGCACAGGTACAGATGTTAATGGAAAGAGTTGGTCTATTACCCCAGATGGCCGAAGCTGCTGGAGCACCTATGGGTGGAGGTATGCCTCCGGTTCCAGGTGGTTTTAATCCAGGTGCCATGAATCTGGGAGGTCCTCAACTCGCACGGCCAGGTGAACGGAACATGCAGCAGGCACGGGTAGCTTCTAACCAGGCCCAACCCAGCGTATATCCGGAAGGTATGGGCGGCATTGACCAGCTAGGAGCTATACTTGGTACACCGCAGGGCGGCGCACAGGGTATGCCGTCAGGACAGACTATCAGACGATAACGGAGGCGTGTTATGCCAAGTCGTAAACGTGGCGATATAGACCAGGTACAGGGTCCTATTAATCTTGCAGTGAAATTATCAGAAGGACATCTTGACAGGATAGCAAACCAGCTTATGGGTCCTGCGCGTCAAGAAAGAGTAGATAAAATTGATAATGTTGATTCTCGTCTTATCATAGATGAAGTGGTCAATAACGCAATGATCGAATACGAGTCGATGGCTAATCCTATACCACAGCAAAATGTTTCCGCTCCACCAGTTCCGACTATACCTGCCCCTGCTCCTGCTCCTGCCCCATCACCAGATGAACTTCCATCTGACTTATTAAGGAATATCTAATGCCTATTAGAGATGCAAATACCAATAAGCAACTTGAACTAAGCCAGATTAATGTAAATGATATTTTAGCGTTTCCTCATAATGGGATTAATAGCTTTGCTGAACTCATGGATGTACATGAAGGGCGAGCACCAGATCTATTTGTTACCTTAGATCGTAGATCTGGTAGATATGCTACTACGCCGTTTAATGTTGGGATAGCAAACGAAGATGTTTTGGTACCATCTAGTCGTCGGTGGCCGCCACCTGCATGGCAAGAGCCTTTTGTTCCACCACCCACCAGCCAAATATTTCAGAATCTTATAGGAGGGCAAGCACCACGCAGCAATGATGAACGTGAGATACTAGGACTCCCTCCAATTTCTCCACATTATTACGGCACACCCTCTTCTGCAACAAACCTACATTTTGATCAAAGTTTATTACGGAATATATTCGGAACAACAAATCCTGAACTATTCAAAGGTCAACCTGGCCTTCCCGCGGACGCACCAATACTAGACCTAACTGGTTTTCAGGATACTGAGAATCTTAAACAGACTATTGTAAATACTGCGAATAATAATTCTGGTAACGATGGTAAAATAAAGGAAGACTTAAATAATTCTGAATCACCAAATCTAGTTACTGATGTTGCAGACTGGAAACTTGGAGATTCATTAAGTGCTGTTGAATTCCAAAATGCATGGAATATGGTTATGGAAACCGGAAAAATACCTGTAAATGCTATCCGGTTTATTGAGGTTGAAACAGAAGATCCTAACAATAAAGAAGAAAAGCTTATACAAAGAGTCTTAAGATCAGAAAGTCAGCAATTATTAAGTCTTCAGCAAAGTTTTCTACAGGAACGGCAGTTTGCCTTACAACTTTACGGAGTACCTGAAGATCAGGCCGATACAGCAGCAGGGACACTGGCATACAGGACATTCAAAGAACAGCAGAGGAGTGCCAAGGCACAAGAAACATTGCAGAAAAGGGCACTATCTGAACAAGAGCGTGGTACGCTTATAGCAGAAGAACAGGCAAGAGCAGGACTTACAGGTTATCTCCCAGGTTATCGACGTAGAATTGCAGACGCACCAGATGGTACTCCTCAATATGAATTTGTAGAGGCAGAAGAAACTCTTGCAGCAAAGCAGTTCGATCTAGAGTCATTGTTACGACAGGCTGCTTTAACCGGTACAGTACCAGGTGTTGAAGATGCAGAAGATCTAAAAACTGTTGAGCAACAGGCTCTTGATCTTAATACGTGGCTTCAGCAGGCAGGTATTACAGGTGCATATCAACTTGAAGGAATGGAAACTCCAGCACAGACGATGGCTGCACAACAGTTTGCACTTGAACGTGCATTAGCTGGTGGCCTTTTACCAGCCGTAGGTGATGCTCCTGCTCGTAGAAGCCTGGAAGCACAACGTCTTGCGGGAAGACTTCAAGGTGAACCTAGACTACTTTTAGATGCATATAATAGGCCAGTTTTAGATGATCAAGGTCAACCAATATATCAAACTCCACTTGGAGACCAGACTCTTGAAGCAAGGATAGCCGAATCCCAGATGGACCTTGGGGAAGCTGCAAGTACACTTGCTACTCAACGTTTAACTGAGGAGCAAAGACAGTTCAATCAAAGACTGCAACAGGAACGTGACCTCGCTACGGGATATACTGATTTCGGGCAGACAGTAGCTTCAAGGCAACAAGAGGCACAAGTAGAGATGGCACGTCAGGCATTAGAAGCACAACAGGCCCGTGCCGCGCTCCAGGCTATAACAGGAATGAGCCAAGCTGCGATGCAAAGTCCATACGGATTCGGCGCGTTCCGTGCTCTTGGCGGTCTTGGAGGTGGGACACAACAGGCACAGCAACAGATAGCGCAGCAACTTTCTCCAGTAGGATTTCAGTTTCCACAGGGAGACCAGGCAGTTCAGGCAGGAACACCTACTCCAGCACAAAGATTCTTTCCTACCGGAATACCTACACTGGGATCTATGGCGCAACTACCAAGTTCTGGACAGGAGCAGTTACAGGCTGTACTAGGCATGACGGGAACTTCTCCAGGTCAGTTCGGACGACTCGCAGGCAGTATAACACCGTCGGTCAGACCGCAGGAACAAAAAACCGTTAAAAGGCGGCAACAAACAACTACAGGTGGTGCTGCGATATGATGAAGGACCAATTTGGCTCATTGCCATACGTTCCTGTGCCACCAGTTGTTCAATTTGGAAAAGATGAACCAAGTTTAGAGCAACTGATTGCGGCTGCAAATAGAGCAAGACTACAAAATTTAGCTGTCCGTGGTTCTTATCTTGTACAAGATCAGTATCTAGAACCAGGAAGTCATCCTTCGCGAATACGACATCCTGCATTTCTACAGGATGATCCTATAAGAAGAGGACCTCCTATAGGACCGGCTGGCGGAGTAACTCCATCACCGCCACCATCTCCAGGGATGTTTAGAAGTGCACTTGGCAATATTCTTGGTGGCCTTGATAAAGCACAGACAGTTTTTGCGTCAGATCCATCAGGTATGACACCTTACCCTGGTCCTGACTGGCTACAAACATTATTAACGTATGATGCAGCTCAACATCTTCCTTGGGAAAGACGTAGTGTTCCTGGTATTTCTTACACTGATGATCAAAAAGAAAGACTTGAAGAGATAAAGATACGAAGAGACTCTGGTGAACTTAGTGACTGGCAAGCCGCGGAAGAAGCACGAAAAGTCCATGAAGAATTACCATTCTGGGGAGAAATAATAAGAGAGACTCTAAATCCTCTTGGTATAGTATCAATGGGTATGGGAGGTCCTGCTGTAGCAGGTACAAAAGCGTTGTTTAAACAAGGAACTGCACAAACTAGAAGAATTCCTGGAGTTGGTCCAGGTCTGGCAACAGGATTAGAAACAGCCGGTAGAGTTCCTGGTGCCATATTAAAAACTCCAGTTACTGCTGTAAAGATGACAGGAATTGCGAGACACTTTAAAAAACCAGCAACTGCTGCACAGATAACTGAAGCCCAAAAAGCAGTAGGTGGTATTCAAAAAACTGGCAATGTTACTCATGTTGCATCTATAGATACCATGATTAACCAGATACAACCTGGTGCTGGTGTTCTTCCACGGATGCCAGGAGAAACTCTTTTCGAGTATCCAAAACCTTTTCTGCCATTACCAGGAGTACCTGATGTTTCTGTCTTTCTAGGTGAAAGTTTAAAATTCTCTGGTAGAAGAATTGCCATGGTACGTCTGAAAGATGGCACTTTCCAACCATTTTATAAACGTACTGGTGGTGGTGGAATAGCACCAGAAGGTGCCCAACCAGGAGATTGGGCACCTTTTGATGGATATGCAACAGATTTCATGGGAGGATGGTTTAATAAGGCTGCATACACAAAACCCTGGGACGGTTCTACTATACCTTCTCACTTAATGCGTTGGGGAACTGAAGAAAATAGAAGTATTGGACAAGCTCTGCGAAAGGTTGAAGATACGATTCAACCTGCTCGTAATATTGAAGATGCAGAGGAACTAAATAAATGGTTAGGAACTAAGAATCTAATTGGAGAGCAAGGGCCTAAAATAGCTGATGAGTTTGGTGAATGGGATCGAGTGATCAAGTCTGCTCTTGTTCCAGATATTCCTGCTACTACTGGCACATCATTTATAGCAAGACAAACTAAGAGAATACTTGATAAATATAATGTAAGTCCTGAGTGGCGCAGACGTATTTTCTTTATTAATCCTTATGCTGTAGCAGACATGCAGCATCCTATCGAAAAGATTCGTGTTTTATTGAGTAGAGGTGTTGATGATGCTGAAGCTCATATTGGACAGCTTATGAATAGAATAAATGCTGTTGGTAATATAGATCGTCTTTTTAAGTTAGATAGATACGGTATGGTTCATGCTCCTAATATTATTGCGTCAGCAGCCGCTGGAGGTAAACCAGTTTCTAAAAATGTTGTTTTCCAGAATCCTGAAAAATATGGTCTTACCCCTGAACAGTGGGCACCACTTAACGAGTGGTATGAACTTGCTGATGATGCATGGCGTATGTTGCAAAAAGAAGGAGTAGATCTTCCTACTAAAATTCAAATAGGACGATATTTTCCTAACTATTGGAAAAGAATGACGGATGATAAAGGGAAGATTATAAAAACTCAATTCGGAGAACAACAGCTACCTTCGCGTTTACGACCATTTGGAATACAAAGAAAGAACCCGCTATATCAACGGTTTTATCAAAATGTAGAAGATGCGGCAGAAGCAGGTCACTATTCAGGTGCCAGTGCCAGGGAAGATATGACGACTTACTTCCGGTTTATATACCAAACTGCGCTTGAAGAACGTGTAGGTAAAATTGTAAGAACATATTCTAAAACTCTTTCACAGAGAACAGTTAAAGATCTTACTGAGCAGATAGCTGTAGCTAAAACAAGAAGACAAGGATTGTCACTTCTTAATGCAAATTTCAAAACAATAATAGATGCACAAGGCTGGCTTATGCCTGGGACTAACTGGCGCAATCGAGGGCTTTTTGCAAGAGAAGCACCAGAACTTCTTAGAGAACTAGAAGATCCTAAATGGCTTAGTGCTACTGTTCAAGAACGTCAACAAATGCTTCAGAAAGTAAAAGCACGACTCAAAACTCTGCAACAGGAAGCAGCACACGAAGAAAAATTAAAGAAAAATGCTCAGGTGAATTTTAAGCGACGTGCTGCGAAAAAAGTCTCTGAAATGAGTATGCCTACACCAAGGCTAAGAGGACAAATTTTTACACCAGAAGAATTTGTTAATCGTTATTCTCCCACGATGGATCTTAATGATGTTAACTTTTTGACTAATGATGAAATAAAAAGACTTACTGATCTTTTTGAACCTCATCAAAATGCCCTTTTACAAAGTATGACAAATATAAACCTTGCAATTCGTACAACAATGGCTGGTTTTGACTTTGGTGCTGGCCAGATACACGGTGCACTTATGATGTCTACAATGCCTGTTCAGTGGGCGAAAGTACAGGCGGTTTCCATGAGAGCACTTTTTCAGCCTGAAATTCTTGCCCGCAAAATGAAAGAGCATCAGTCTACAGTAGATATTCTGAATAATACTGGTAATCTTGACGCGGTGCAGTCCGATTTTGTAGAAGCAGTACGTCCAGGTGGTCTTATACATAAACTTGCTTCTGGTCTAGAAGCACCTCTTGGTGTAGATATTCCTGTATGGACAAAAACAGTCGGTAAAGTACCACGTCTTACTATCGAGGCATTTGAAAGACAGTTCTCAGGCTTTATAACATACGGAAAAGTTATGGCATTTGAGGCACTTCAGGATACAGCGATAAGAGAAGGTGGACCGGATGCATTGGTAGAGCTATCACAACATGTCAGCAAGATGTTTGGAACGCTTTCAACACGTAATCTTGGTACTGTCCCTATTTTTGAACAGTTTCTTTCAGCTATTCCACTATTTGCACCCAGGTACAGGATGGCTACATGGGGACTTATGCTGGACGCAACAAGAGGTGGTATGAAAGGCGAACTTGCTCGTGATGCTCTTGGTAAACTAGCTCTAGTAGGAATAATGACACATTATGCTATCGCCAAGGGACTCGGCCAGGAACCAAAGCTAGATCCTACTAGAGGAGACTTCCTTACTGTTCAGATTGGTGATCTACGTGTTGGCTGGGGAACAGCTTACAGGTCTACTGTGCGAATGATCCTCGCAACAAGTCGTCAGATGGCAGAAGAGGGTTTTGTCGAAGGTGTAAGGGTAGATAAATATGATAATAAACTGGGACGTGCTATACGTTATTCCACATCACCAGTAGTTGGAACAGCCTGGGATACTATTACAGGACGTAGTGCTCTTGGTGATCCTATTGATACTGTTGGTGATTTTATAGGAAAGGTTCCAGACTGGACATTCCCATTCTGGCTTTCAGGAATGATGGATAATCCACGTCCAGGGTGGCACTATATGCCGTTAACAGCTTTTGGGGCTAATGCTCATGCGATTTCTGACTGGGATCGTTACAAGCAGGCAGTAGAACTTACTGCCGAAAAAGAATGGAATGATATAGGAAAAACTGAGCTATCACTTCTTCTTATTGCTAATCCTGAACTTAGAGAATTGAAAAATAGAGCACAAAGTTTCTGGTCTGACCGTGGTGTAGAAGATGACTGGACTGAGTGGAGTAACAAATCTGATGTTGCAAAAGATAGTTATAACTATGCATTGGATGAAGCTGTACAAGAGATATATGCCGCGTCACTAGATGATGATGATCTGTATCTAGATCAAGGTAAAAACTTTAGAGAGCGTGTTTCTGCTGCAAGTGGTTCACTTGCTATGGATTATCGTAAACGTGCAGATGAACATCCTGATCTTGTAAAGATGATGAATGAAGTTTCTAGTGATCCTGATGCTCCACTTCTTGATCATGCTAAAGATGAATACATGCGATCAGTTGTACTTGGCACCTTTGATATTATGAATAGTGAAGGTGAATCTACTGGTGAATTTAATTACGAAGCATATAGAAAAGCTAAGAATACATTTATCGAAAAATGGGGAACAGAGATAACTACTAAAATACAGGAATCTCTTAAAGGAGATAAAAGAAATCCACCTGTTTTACAGATGATGAACCAAGATATAGATGATATTAAAGTGTACTGGGAAGTAGGTGAGGCGATTATAAAAGCAAGTGGCGATACACATCTTCTTACTGAAACAGAAGGTAAACAGATGAGTATCTGGTCACAGTATTTAAGTGACAGATCGCATCCTGATGCAAGAAAAAGGTTAGAAGCAGATTATCCATCTCTAAAGGATATATATAAAGCACAGACAAAAGCTCGTATTCTCTTGAGAGAGAGAGGAGATGGACAGCTTGAAGAGAAACTTATTCGATGGGGATATGTGAATACTGCAAGAAATCGAAATAATATGCTAAAGCCAATGTCAGAGCTAAGAAAGATTCCACTTGATTATGGGAGAGCGCGGCCTACTCCTACTCCACACAAGGAAGAGTAGATACCGATGGGATCAGATCTTCCGTGACGGAAGAACTAAACAAAAAACTAATAATATTTGACATGGCTATTTTATAATTTGTACGATATTCGTTAATTGGCTAAAGCTAGGAGTGATAGATTGTGACTACAAGTGATCAGAATACACCAGATGATGTAGTAAATAGTGTTGTTGACAGTATCAGTCAGGACCAGGATAACCTCGACCAGGAGCAGAATACAGCTACTCCAGTTGAAGGTACACCTGTAACAATGGAGAGTATGCAGGCTTTCTTTAGCCAGCAGCTTCAGCCCTTACAGGCACAGGTATATGGTTTGCATAACAAGGTTGATACCGGTCTTAATGCCGTGAGGCGTGATGTTTCACAGGAAGCCAAACGCCTCGTGGAAAACGTGACGGACGGTCTGTCGCGACAACAACTCCTCGCTAATGTTGATGAAGATCAGCGTCCCATATTTGAAGCACTCTTGAATCACGTAGATAACAGGACTGCACCGACTCAACCTATACAGGAACAGCCGGTGCAGGCACAACCAGTATCGCAGGACCCATGGGAGCAAATCTACCAGTATGTAGAAAATCATGGTATATCAAGATCCGCTCCTGGGATAAACTATACGGTACTAACCAATCAGTCCCTTAATGATCAACAGAAGGGGCAGGCGTTCAACGAGTCCATATTCCAGGCTCGACAAGCCCAGCTACAGGGGCAGGCAGGCATACAGCAGCCTCGGTCAGCCCAGCCGGTATCGTCGAATGGTCAGGGAACGGTAAATCCTCCGGTTGAACGGAGTGGGGGTCTCAGCCAAAACCCGCTTCGCACTCAGGACCAGGTAACAGATGCATTTCTGGCTGGACAACTAAATTCACCCGAAGATCCCGACGGTGCCATGGAATACAAGAAACGCATGGCGGCATTGGGCTAAGGGTTTGAGGTAAATAATTATGGCAACAGGATTAACTCTTTCCAGTACATCGAATCTGTCTTCAGGACAAAAGATTCTCGTAGCAAACGCTAAACTGGCATTTGAGCCTGCCGCTCCAGACCCCGATCTTGTATCAAATGAACGGATACCACAGGGGCACAAGCAGTGGGACATTCTTACATACGCACGACTCAGTGATGCCAGTGCTTTAACAGAAGGCGTTGACCTCGCAAGCAGCCAGCAACTGGTGACCGCATCCACATCCATCACCCCGTCGGAACACGGCATTATCGTCACGTTGTCCAAGCGTTTACGCAGAAGGCAAGGTGATTCTAATGTTGTATCCGTAGCTGGACAACAGATGGGTGGAAGTATGCGCCGCCGCATGGCTGGTGACGTAGTTGCTCTCTATGACGGCTTCTCGAAGTCCGTTGTAGACGCAGGCAATACACTCGATATCACGCACTTCCGTGGCTCGGTAGCATACCTGCTTACCGATAACGATAGTGCATACGGCCCTGCTCCCCTCCCGTTACACGCTTCCCTGCATATAGAGCAGATCAGCGACATTATCCTCGACATAACTGATCCAGGCGCAGTAGTAAGCTCCAGGTTCGGGATGTCAGCGGAAATGCTGCAACGGTGGTGGAAGGGTTCTGATCGCCTCTACGGGGTACAGGTATACCACTCCGGTATCATCGGGAGGGACTCCTCCGACGACTCCAAGGGCGGTCTCTTTGCCAAGGAAGCACTACATCTCGTGATGACCAACGAGGCTGAAATGTCAGTCCAACAGGCTGATATCTCCCTCAGGGCAGACGAGTTCGGTGTGTTCCAGGAATGGGGTGAAGCAGAACGTGCAGATCCCCACGGCGTAGAAGTTTATTCAGATACTGCGGCTACCGTCTAACAAGATGGTAACCAAGATTGATGAACTCGGGCGTGTCCGTAACGTATCGCTGGACGATTATCGGCGTGAGGTTGAGCAGAACAGTTATTCCACCAGGATAACTATGGACGAGGGGAGCAGGCTACAGATCTGGGACTGCATAGACCAGACCTGGACCAAAGCTCTTCCCCGTGGTCAGGCGTATGAGAAATACATGCGTAAGATCGTATCGAAATGCTCTGCTTGCAAGTTCGCCTCGATTTTTCCAGGCGATGTACGCAGTCACTTGAACACTGTGAGACAAGCGTCCGAGTCGCATCAGAACGCAAAACTATTACCGCTAGAAGATGGTACGGTTCGCTGTACCGGTTGCGGTGCTCCTTTACAGGCAAGAAAGATGCAGGATCGTCAGCACATGGATAATATCCAGGCTGCCGCACAACTGCATAACAAGGTGGAGTTATTAACACTACTCCGCTACAGCGCGCAGCCTTCGGAGCCTGTGATTCTCGGCAGGGAACTCCTTGTTGATGTTGCAGGACCTCAGGCTAGCGAGGTGGAAGTGGCACCGCCGCCACGTCAGCGCAGACGAAAACGGCGTCGAAACAGGAGAGGGCATGACAACAACCGTCGATAAAAGCCTTATGATACCGTGGGACCATTTCCTGACCCAGCAAGCTGGTAAAGCAGGATATGAAAACCTTCGGGAACACATAGAGGTCTTCAGGCATACTGAGTGGCCCAACATTATCCGTGATCTAGCCCGACAACCCCACTGGGGACCAGGCCAAGAGCCTACATACTGGGAGATAGCGGATAATCTGGAACCCCACTGGGTAAGTTCTGGGAAGGCTATCTACTGGCAAGAAAGACAGGTGCGTGAGCGCCGAATCATTCGTACTGACGGTATTCCAAGCGTTGAGATAACCTGGCGCTCGGAAGGCTGGCATCCTGCCGGTCCGTTTCCTGCTAATAATGCAGGACAAATTGCCCACTACCTGGCGAAGGGCTTACGCCTCCGTCCACCCGAACAAGGTGTGACTGCTGAGGCACGACTTGAAGCCGCCATCCCCTCCGAAGGTTTTGCGCCAGAACCAGAAGAACCTAAACCACAGTTTTTCTGTGAGCGTCACGGGCTGAAACCCCGTGGTTTTCTCACATGGAAGGGCTACATAAAACATTGCTACACGTTCAAGGAAAGGCCGACCTTGATGCCGCCTGACGAGGTAGCGCAAAGGGCTGCAAAGTTTCAATACTTCTGCATGATCCATGACAAGGGCTTTAATCATGCCCGTCACGCCCAGCAGCATCTCACAGCGGAGGTGCGGCGTAACAAGAATGGCGGGCATCCCACAATCGAAGAAATGAAAATTCAGAACAATAGTTTGTCAGGAGGCTCGTAATGGCTTTTACATACGGAACGATCTGGGGTGATTACGGTGACGAGAAGGTTACCGGAACCACTCAACTACACCCATACGGGACAAGAATGGTTTTGCCTGATGGTCGAGTCTTTTACTATGGGCAGACCGACGGGGCGCAAACCGCAGGAGCTATATGCCAGAGTGCAGTTGGGATAGCCAACCACGACATGGACCTGGCTACAAACACAGCATCCGCTGGTGACAAGAGTGTCACGGTAACAGTGGGTGGTACAGCGGCCACGGCAAACCAGTACGCCGATGGATACCTGTATGTCAACGACGGTACAGGTGAGGGTCACATCTACAAGATCAGGCAGCATGACGCTATTAGCAC
>Ga0114906_1001603_pt1 | contig 11735 bp, 15 predicted proteins | sample MalvirDeepMed_M9_FD_89687 | JGI IMG/M metagenome (GOLD analysis project Ga0114906, IMG submission 89687) | Marine viral communities from the Global Malaspina Expedition - Malaspina viral metaG DeepMed_M9 | ecosystem: Environmental > Aquatic > Marine > Oceanic | place: Mediterranean Sea... | reverse complement strand
TTTTTATAGATGGCAACAATCTTAGCTCCCTGCATGCGGGCAAGATCTTCATAGGCTACTTTTACCAACGTTCCTGGTTGAATTGCGCGGATCACCGCAGCCGCCTCATATAGGGAGACATCCAAACCTACATCATCTAATGTATTTATGCGCGCGGACTCTGCCACAACAATAGGATTATCCTTCGTGCCCTTTTCCTGTAGCCCCAGACATCGACTTTCGAGCTCAGGAATAAGAACCTTATAAACATAAAATAAGGGATATTTGGTTCTGGCGACCTTATTGCCGGCAAGTTCGAATGACTGAGATTTTCCGGTGAGGCGTGGGTTTTGAGAGGGAATGCTAGCCAAGACAACCCCAAGAAACTCATCCTTATCTTTTAAGACGTCCGCCGTGAAATGCTTGGTTATCATCTCCGAAATCGCGTTTGTAGTCGAGAGGGTGCGGCGATAGGCAAGAGGAGAGTCGCCACCGATATCCAAATCGTTTAACGCCCCATACGTGGCATTAACATTTGCCAAACTTATAGGCTTGTCTGCCACTAGATTAACTCCTTAGAAAGTTTATTCATCTTGCCGCTCTTCATTCAACAAATCAAATAGCTGTTCCCGATCGGCTGTGCTCAAGCCAACCTGATTTGAGCTTTGTCGTTGCAGCAGCACCGCTAACTTTACCATCTGTTCGTTCGAGCGCTGAAGATTTTCTACATATTTGGCCGCGATCGAGCCCATCTCTCGTCGTGCAGAGTCCGACAATTTCATATCGTTCATAGCATCCATCAATAGAGATTTAGCTATAGCTCGATCTTCTCGAATATTGGTGGTTGTTTCCTCAATATAGTCTTCTAGATTTCGCCGTTTTGCCATTTAGTTTTAAACACCCTATAACGTTTTCTTAATTTATTGAGATTATTTACGACCTGTTTGGTATTAAGCCCTGTTATCTCCCTTAAGTATAAGTAAATAGCTTTTTTATTGAAAATTTCAATTGTATCGGCGGACTCTAATAAAATTCGAACCGCCATCAACACTTTCTTCTCATTTTCTTTTAACATAAAGGAATCCCACGTGTCTATTTCACCATTTAGAGATTCCCAAAATTCTGCTTCTTGTCTTTTTTGAAGATAGCCCGGATCAGAAGAAATTAAATTCTCTTCAAGTTCGTTGAGAATGTCTTCCATGAAGACTTCGGTTCTATTTCTTTTTTGGGTAACTTTTACTTTATGAATAAACCAGTTTTTGGTCACAACCGAAAAGTATGAAAAGGCTTTTGACCCCTTGGAGGGATCGTATTTGTTTAAAATTGTGGTAAGCCAGACCTTACAGTCTGCTTTTAAATAATCTATATTTGGTAAAGTGGTAAACCTATAAGTATAAATAATTTTATCAACCATCTGATCAAAAGCTGGTTGTATATATTCAACATACAGGCGGGACCTGAGTTGTCTATCGGACGTCGCGGCGTATTTGACTATTGCATCTTCATGTACCTTAGTAAAATAGTGATTTTTCTTGTTAGTTCTCTTCTTCCTCGGTGGCATTAAGTTCTTCCTCTAGTTCCTCGTCTAGCGTATAGGCGAATATATCTCTAAAATTTTCGATTTCATCGGTTACTTGCCCTATTCTTCCTACAAGTTGCTGAATCATGGGCTCTCCATGATATGTATCCATACTATATAAGTTAGATACAAACACCTTAAAAGCCGTAGTGGTAAGAAACAGATCTGCTAAATTTTCAGATATAAACATAAATTTTCTCAGTATTTTGATTATGTACCATATTAACAATAGGTTTATAAGCAACGAGAAGGCGAATAATAAATAAAATTCCATTATTTTTTATTTTTCAACTCTCTTTTTTGTTGTTTGAGATCCTTTTTCGCATCTTTAATAAAGGCCTCTGTTATGTCGCCTGTCGCGATCTTGGTAGTATTTTTCTTATTCATCATAAAATTGGTGAGAAGTTTCTTTAGGCTGTCAATTGCCCCACATGCCGGGCACTCCTCAGCCGTTTCATCAGAAAGGTGGACAACCGTCATCCTATCTTTGCAGACTACACAAAGATATTCATAGCGCGGCATTTCACTTCTTTTTCTCTAATCTAACCAATCGCTCATGAATATTCACGAGATGCTTTTCAAGATCGCGCGCTTGTTCTGCCATGGCTTCTCGAAGCATCTCGTCGATCAGTTCCCTAACCATTCCCTCTCCGAGAGAGGCGCCTCTGGCATATTTTCTATTTTTTCTATTTTTTGCAAACATTTTACTCCTCTTCCTCTTCTTTGGTGTCGTTGTCTTCTACGGTAACCCCTTCAAAAGATACGACGGGCGGATTGGTGACAACCAAGGCTGATTGGCTTTGATCGCTCGGATCAACCTGGAAGTTCATCTCTGTTAAAACTGGAACAATATCGCTTTGTTCCATTAGTGATTTTTGTAGTGCCATCATAATGGCTCCTAACGCTTGATTTGATAGTTTCATTTTATTTTTCTCCTTTACAAAAACATCTATCGATACCTTCAAAAATTTTATTTTTCGGTTCCCACCCAAGATCTTTTAAGGGCTCTATATTAGCCGCCGTTGTTAAAACATCTCCCTCGCGGGGTGGATGATATTCAAAGACCAGGTGGGGATGGTATTTTAATACAATTTCTTTAATCTCATTTAGAGAAATATTTTCGCCGGTGCCGACATCAAAATAACGACCCCCAAACTTACTCTTATATTCCATAGCAAATATATTAGCTGCTATAACATCTTCTAAGTGAGCCATATCTCTTCGCTGTTCCCCGTCGCCCGTAATAAATGGGGGCACCCCTTCTCTAATGGAATGCATCCAATTCGCTATAGCCGTTGCGTAAGGACCGTCAGCCTTCTGACAACGGGAATAAACATTAAAGTAACGCAAGGTTACTGTATCTATTTTGTACAGCTCTGAGTAGAGTCTACACTCCATCTCAGATACTAATTTTTGGAGGCCATAGGGGCTCTCGGGGCCATGGCCATTTCCTACTACCGAGGAGGATCCTGAATAAATAACTCTTTTGGCCCCCACTTTTCGAGCGAAATTTAGCACGTGACTGGTCTGAATCACGTTATTAATCATTGTTTCGACGGGTTGCTCAACACTGTAGACCACGCGCGGAATGCACGCTAAATGAAATATATACTCGGGACGGAATCCTTGATACAGCGGATGAAAGCCTCCGTCAGCGTCTTCTTTAAGAATCTTAGATACATCTTTTCGGGGATCGTTTTTAAAATCTATGCCGATCACCTGGTGTCCAAGTTCTTCCAGCGCCGCGAAGAGTTTCGACCCGATGTATCCTTCGTGCCCCGTTACCAAACATTTAGCCATTTTGTGCCTCCTCTAAATCTGCATCATACATCATCGTGGCCAACTCTTCAAGACTAACGCGCGGTGTCCACTGCAATATCTCCTTTGCTTTTGTCGCATCTCCCAACAAATAAGGCACCTCATGGGGGCGCAAATAACGAGCATCAATGCGTACATAATCGTGATAATCGCCTAGCCCCGCATAGCGAAAGACACAGTCTAAAAATTCACGTACTGTGTGTGAGTGCCCTGTGGCAATAACGTAATCATCGGGCTTCTCTTGCTGTAGCATCAGCCACATTGCCTCCACATAGTCTCCCGCAAAGCCCCAGTCTCGTCGAGCGTCAAGGTTTCCTAGCCACAGCTTCTCCTGTAACCCCAAGCGGATACGTGCTGCTGCCATTGTAATCTTTCGCGTTACGAAAGTTTCACCACGGCGCGGTGACTCATGGTTAAAGAGGATGCCACTCGAAGCATGCAGGTTATACGCCTCACGATAATTTCGTATTAAGTTGTGAGAAAATAACTTAGCACAGGCATAAGGAGAAGCAGGGGTCATCAGCGATTCCTCGTTGAAGGGGACAAGCGGATTATCTCCATACATTTCCGACGAGGAGGCTTGATAAAATCTAGCTTCGGGACAAATTTGCTTATAAGCGTTCATTAAACGAAGGGTCCCCATGACGATTGAATCCACGGTTTCTTCGGGAACATCGAAGGAAACCCGAACATGAGACTGGGCGCCGAGGTTATAAATTTCATCTGGTGCGTACTTTATTAGCAGCTGCCAAAACCGGCCGGCATCATGTAAGTTGCCATATTCCAACCTAAAGTTCACATGATTATAAAACTCATCTACTCTATGTGTATTAATCAAGGAGGTGCGGCGCTTCAGGCCTATAACTTTATAGCCCTTAGCTAACAAAAACTCAGCTAAGTATGAGCCATCTTGGCCCGTAACTCCTGTTATTAATGCTGTTTTCATTTTATGCCTCTAACCTTTGGATAATTCATTATAAACCATTCTACCGTATTTCTTAATGCTTTGTCAAAGTCGGTATAATATACCTTATAATGAGCACGAAGTTTAGAATTATCTGAAGGCTTTCGGTGTTGGCCGCCAGGAAGTGCAGGTTGCCATATAATATCATTATTATAACCTACCATAAGGGCTATTTTTTTTGCTAATTCTTTTATAGATATCTCTTGAGTGTTTCCAATATTAATGGGCCCCTCCTGATCATAATTTTCTAATAAAACCAATATGGCGCGCGCGGCATCAAGAGCATATGTAAACTCCCTTAAGGGTGTTCCGTCTCCCCACAGCTTAACTTTTTCATTTTTTAGGTTAGCTTCGTGCATTTTTCTTATAATAGCAGGAATTACGTGGGAATCTTCGAGATGGTAGTTATCGTTCTCCCCAAAAAGATTATTTGGAATCGCAGTTATAAAATTGCAACCGTATTGATCTCGATAGGCACGAGACTGAACATCTAACATTCTTTTAGCATATGCATACCCATAATTTGAAACATGTGGGGCGCCTTCGTGTATTTGGTCCTCTGTAAGGGGGTATTGGACATCGTCAGGATATATGCACGTACTCAAAAGAGACAACACCTTCCGAGTTCCATGAAGCCGGGCGGAGTCTAGAACATTTGTGTTGATCAGAATATTGTCCCGAAAAAAATCTCCCAAATTATGCATATTGGTTTTAATGCCCCCTACTTTAGCCGCCAAATGAATTACCGCGTCTGGCTCGTGGTCCCTGAACATCCGCATGCTTTCCGCTTTATCTGTGAGGTTGTAATCGCAGGATGAAACAAAAATCCCTCTAGGATGCAGATACCGAAGTGCGGTCCCCACAAGACCAGTCCCCCCAGTTATTACTATCCTCTCGAATTTTAAGTTATCTGTTATCATAATCTAGCAGGGGTAGAGCTCTATAATGCCAGCATCAGCAAATTTTTTAACAATTTTTTCTTCACTTTGGTTAGAGTGACAATCTGGTATCGAATCCCGAGGGGGATTAGCTTCCATAAAATAATATAATCGAGCCCAACTAGGAGTCTGCATTTCTCGACAAAAGGTAAATCCAAAACACCCCACTTTAGAAAAATACTTTAAAGCCAATAGTATCGAAACAAATCCATTCGTCGCATGTGTTCCGATAAGAGAGCTGGCATCCTGATAGAACGCGTCGCTCATAAACACTACCGTATTATTGTTTTTTTCTACTTGAGCGATTTCTTTTGCGAAGAGGGTCCTGTTTACTCCGTGCTTCACTAGGATGATTTCATCTTTCAAGGAAAACAACAAATCTTCTTTAAAAGAAGGAAAGATTTTTCTCATCCTAGGAAGGAAGCTTGCATGAGAGGGGGGAGCGGTTCCCTTGAGGGCCGTAAAGTAATGCGAGTTTACTAAGCGTACGTCTGTCGACGATCCAACATATTTCTCATAGCCTGTGGAGGGGGCCTGATTGCATCGTATAATAATGTCACACTCATCAATTAAGGGGCCATATTCGTGGTCCAACATTGCCCCGGCACTTCCGACAACAGCGCAAGTGCTGCCGGCATATAAATCGTGCAACTTTTGATCAATATCTGTCGCTGATTTATTTTTTATTACTTCCATCAACTCTACGACATTCATATCTTCACCCTCTTTTTTAGGTGGCGCAAGAAAAGCTTTATTCTAATAATCAATAAACATGTCCGCTCCGTCATTAAAAAAGTCTACTGACGTACGGACCGAGAAATTTCCTATATCGTTTCCAATTCTCACCATCTTCTTCAGGGGGCCCTCGGGTACCGTGATAATGTCGGTGCCGCAAGCTGCAGCGTCTAGAATGTCGCGGGTTCGCTGGCAGCCGGCCCACAAAGTTTCAATATTTTTGTTACTGTCAAAAGTTTTATTGGTGTATGTCATAATATCAATGGCATCCACACCAGTATCATTAATCCGGCCGCAAAACACCGAAACGATAGAAGTATGCTTCAAATTGGCTGCGGCGATCTCGTCGACTTGAGACTTGGTATACACACATGTTATGTTTATCTTAAGACCTTCATCAGATAGTCGCTTAATTAAAGGCACAGCAGATTCGCCACTTGGATACACAACCGGAATTTTTACATATACATTATCCCCCCATGATACAATCTCTCTAGCCTGTCTTTCGATTTCTTCAGGAATTGGGTCAAAAACCTGAAACGAGATGGGGCGGCCGGCCATAAGAGGAATAGTGCTCATTGCAAAACTTTTATAGTCCCTAATCCCCGCCTTTTTCAAAAAGGATATGTTAGTGGTGACCCCCACCACATTGGCAAAATTGCAAAACTCTGCCACACTTGATCCATCATAAAATACTTTGATATTCATCTTTGTTCTCTTCTCCTAATAATATTTTGTTAAGCCATACGGTGGCCATGAGTAAAGCAAATATACCATGTTTCAGGCCTCTTTGCAATCTGAACGGCATAAATCTAATAAAGTACGTTGACATATAGAAATATGCTTTCTTTAGAGTAATTTCTTGGGATTCTTCAATAATTTCCTGCCACAGCTCTATTAGTGTCGAGGAAAGGTCTCCGGCGGGACTTTTGAAATAGGCGTCTTCTACAACAAAACTCTTGTTCGCTACATTGATATCAAATATCAATTCATCGCCGGTTTTGTTTTTCCAAGAATTATAATTTGAAAAAATCGATTGTGATAACTTACCTAGATCCAACTCCCTTGCATCAAATAAGCGAGAGCCATCCATATCAATAAGTTTAATATCTAAAGTTCTGGGATTATACATAATATTTTCTAACGTCAAATCGCCATGAACCACCGAGATAGAGGAAGGGGACAGTTCTTCGTACGGAAGTAAGTCAAATAACTTTCTCAGGCCAATATATTTCTTACCATTAATAAAAAACTCTTCACTTTCTATTATAAGTCTAAATTCATCTCTTAGCAAGTTAAAATTATCAAATTTAGGATTTATTTTTTGACTTAAAAAATTATGCACCCATATCAAGCCATCTACCGGCTTGGACAGACTGTACACATTTTTATTCAAAATTTGTAGAATATTAATTAGAAGCTTGGACTTTTGTGTTTGTTCATCGGCTTCTGACAGCATTTGGTGCTCTGGTAGGTATTCCATGTCATAGTAATATTCTATATCGCTGTCGCATTCTTTAATTATCTTCGGACACACTCCTTCTACTAAAAAATTGAGCCTCTCTAGGTCTGTTTTTTGTCTTTTTAATATTTCGTAGTGTTTCGCACCAACCGATTTTAAAATGTGCTTTCGAACAAATTGCACACCATCCTGTTGTATCAAATATGTTTTTGCAAAAGAGTTGGCGCTCAAATCTTTTAGAACGCGAATATTGTTGTTGGCTATAACAGCAGAAACATTCAAATTTTTTAAGCCAGAGTCTCGTTCGGTCTCTAGAGCTGTTGCTTGTGGTGTAAATATTTTCGAGGGCTTACGATCATTGATTAAAATTCGAGGGCCAGTGGGTAAACTCATAATAAGATCATCATAGTGAATTCCCTTTTTTTGCATCAAGTTCTCAACCTCCTGGCGATACTTTTCATTTCTAGCAGTCGTTAAAATAATTCGATGGTTTTCGGCGCCTAACTTCCGCAACTTAGTAAACCCTTTGAGGACCGAGTTATTTTCCACATCGGTAGTTGAGTGGTTGTGGTGTTTTACTAATACTCCATCAATATCACAAAAAATTGTACACTCATTTCTTCTTTTTTCTATGCAATCCTCCAACATTATAGGATCTCCATAAAAATAAGCGTTTCTGGCGTCAGATAAAATAATTTTTTTCCCGCGATTAAAGTGATCAGAAATTATTTCATAAAAATTACAAAGAGAATCCTGGGATTCCGAAAACAAAGAAAGACTATTGAAATAAATACACCCAATAATACCCTTAACTATATATGTTTTAAAATCCACTGCTTCTTTGTTCACAAATTTAATAATCCTACTTTCTTGCAAAAGGATTTTTGACCAGTTATGTTGAATTGCTTCGGTGATATCCCACGTAGGAATAATGATATCGGCAGTTGGGTGGCTCATTATTTTCTCAAATAAGCTATCAACATCAATTGAGTGATCACAGTCGCATACTATAAAAGGCGTCTCTGACTCTGCCGCCTTTACATACCCTTCATAAAACGTCTGCAATGGGCCCGCGGTCTCTTTTTCTAGTATTGATACAACAATCTTTTTATCTTTAAATAAAGATTCCAAGCGATGAGTAACGTTGTGATCCCTTTCTTGTTGTCTTGTTATGATAAAGCGGTAACTCTCTATTAAGTGTTGCCACTTTTGGAAAGGCTCGCTGGCCTTTTCAATGAACGTGGTGTCTCCAATCTTTAGGAAAGGCTTGAATACATTTCCAAACCTCTCAGCGCTACCAGCACAAGGGAACACAACATCTACTTTAAAACTCATTTATATCCTTTTAAATCGTTTTCAGAATATCTCCACCTCAATAGAGAATATTCAATAAGGAGCCTCCATGGAAAAAATTTAAATTTATCTCTACCAACAAATCTTTCCATTTGTTCCCAAGCGGCTTTAGGGGCCTCAATACTATAATCTGATATATAATCATATAAGGTATAAAATTTATCTATCAACTCTGAATCACCTAAAAAGAACATGTCTTGTAGTGCATACTCATGATCTGGTCTTAAGACTGCTCCGTTAGTTCTCTGAGAGGCATAGAAATATCCCTTCTCAAGCTCCTTCAAAGGAAAAATCTTATCAATCCACAAATCAAAGCGGCTGACAATGACAAAATCATACTTAAAATTATTTTCTTCTTCGTATTCTTTTTTTATTTGTACAACTCTTTTTCTACTATACCATCGGCTGCGCGACCGTTCTGCGTGAAACCGAAGATCATCCCAGATAGCATCACCATAATGCTCCCACAGCCCATCATATCGCCTATCATTTAGCAAATCATCCTTGGTGTTCAAGGGATAGTTGTATTCTTTTAGCCAATCTCCTGATTCTGGTTTCCACACAATTTGCTTTTCATATATAGTCTTTTTTGGCAGGTATAATGCATCTAGCTCTTGTTGCCTTTCGGGGGACCAACAATGGACAAAAGTGTCAACATCATAGTGATCTAAAAGACTCCTCTTCCAAAATTCAAACCCAACTGATGGATGAATATCGTCCCCGCAAGAGCCTCCTCCTCGGTGACTACTTTTTCCTCCAACGATCCCGGATAAACATAAAGCAACTTTCATTTTTATCTCCTCCTAATTTTTTCTACTATGGCAGAGAACAAGTTTGCGCTCTAGGCCCTCTTCCAAAATCTCACTCCCCCTATGCCACAAGTCGGTATCAAAAATCAAAAGTGTTCCCGGGTTTGCCTCTAGGTAGACCGCATCTTCCTGCGAAAACTTACTTTCCTTAAAAAGCCTAGCACAGTCGAGTACGTGTTCACCATCATATAATGTGTATTGAAGCTTGTTCTCTCTAAAATATTTCCCCTCAGCGTGACTAGTCGGCACCAGGCACGTGGCTCCATTTTGTTTGGTGGTTTTTCCCAGGTAGGTCCCAAATTTTAAAGATTGGAATGGATCAAAGTGAAAGGCGCCAGAATGATTGATGCCGTCAACCCACTCCTCGTCTCTCATTAAAGTATCATGGTAACCAAATGTCTGCATAAATTTATTGTTAGGAAGGCCATAATAAGCATCTAATATGTCATTTATCCATTTATTAGATATAAACATCGTCACCAACGCATCAAATTGGCTATATGAGCCCGGTCTAATTAGAAGAGCCTTGCCGGCTTTATATAAGTTCTTACGAGTCGTGCGGCCGCCTATATCAATATTACAAATGTCTTTAGGATCCATGGTAGCCCAAACTTTATCCATCTCTTGTTCTAAGGCAGCTATCTCATCTTGGGCAAAAAAATCTTCCACCAGAGCAGCGCCGTGGTGCTTTAATTTGTGAAGCACCACGTCTTGAGGTGTGTCTTTTGTAACCAAAGCTTGCGTGATATCAAATTTCATCATTTTCTTCTCTCCATTGTAGCAACAATTTGCAATACTTTAAATCGAAATATGTGTCAATATCGACCGACTCATCCTCTGGCATTATCACAAAATCCACTTTTCCATTGGTTAAATCATGTGTATTTTGAAAAGCCTGCGCTCGGGTGATATAAAATGCTCCATTTTCTTTGTAATAGGGAGCCATATCTTGGGTTCTTGGCTTTTTTCCTAGCTCATAATTAAGAGGCCTGCGATCGGCGCCCCAAAAAAACTCACGCACCTCACATACAGAAATAACTGAGTCGCTGTTTTCTATTTTTTGCAGACCTTCTTTAATATATTTCTCTGTAAGCAGCGGGCTTGTCGGCTGCATGAGCACGAATATATCAGTTTCTACTGCTTCTAAAAAATGCCTAATCGTATCTCGCACGTCGGAGCTATCCGTGGCATACCTCGAAGGTCTACTTATTATATGGGCGCCGGCAGATCGTGCCACCTCCCCGATTTTATCGCAGTCTGTGCTCACATATACATTTGGAGTAATCCTCAATGCCTGTTCAATACTATAGCAAATAAGGGGCTTTCCTGCCACTTCAATTATATTTTTATTGGGGATTCGCTTCGAGCCCCCCCGTGCAGGAATTAGTATATTCAACTAGTATTGCTTCTCAATCAATAAAGTTTCTGATAATTGTTCTTTTACTGAGTTGACTAAATCTTTCATCTCTTCTATTGTCATATTTGGGCTCGACTTACTGGAGAGAGGCTGTTGCAAACGTGTTGAAAGATTTTTGTTAACTTCGTTTTGGAGGACCACATAGCCCTCTTCGTCACACCGGGTATAGGGGAGTTCCTTGTCGGAGATTAAATCTTCGTTTAATTTCTCTCCTGGGCGCAGCCCAACAACTTCTATCTCCTCACAAACAATCTTTGCGAGTTCGTACATATTAACATTCTTCATTTTTTTACTAAGCACAAAAGCACTTCGGTGTGGAGAGGAGGCCATTTCAATAGTCTTTTCTATTAAATCGGTGGCTTCCGATGGTAAAAACATCAAGCGATTCATCCGGGGATCGGTTAGTTTAATCTTTTGGTTGTTTGATTTTAAGGATAGCCAAAAAGGTATGACAGACCCGTGGCTACCCGCTACGTTTCCAAACCGGCAACAAGCAAAAAAATTGGTCTCATTACTCGCCTCTAAAAACAACTTTTCCATTAACAGCTTTGTATATCCATAAACACAATCAGGCTGGCATGCCTTGTCTGTGCTAATCGCCACCGTAAGGGGCGTCCCGCAGGATTGGGCGGCCTTAATTATGTTGGCGCTCCCAACTACGTTCGTCTTGACGGCCTCTAG
>Ga0114906_1001602_pt1 | contig 11738 bp, 9 predicted proteins | sample MalvirDeepMed_M9_FD_89687 | JGI IMG/M metagenome (GOLD analysis project Ga0114906, IMG submission 89687) | Marine viral communities from the Global Malaspina Expedition - Malaspina viral metaG DeepMed_M9 | ecosystem: Environmental > Aquatic > Marine > Oceanic | place: Mediterranean Sea... | reverse complement strand
GTGATCAACCATACCGCCAATGGTACGGGAACCGGCACCGCCGGGTCCTATTACAGCAGCGATTCCCTGACCTATCCTATCTACAGTGGCAACGATTTCCACGCCGAATGCAGTATCAACGGCTCGGATTACAGTTCGGATGCCTGGCGCGTTCGCAATTGCCGCCTCGTCGGCTTACCGGACCTGGATACCGGAAGCGGCTACGTGCGCGACACTCTGACCGGCTATCTCAATCAGCTCACGTCGCTGGGTGTGAAGGGTATACGGGTGGATGCCGCCAAACATATGTCGCCCGGTGATATCGGCGCCGTCATCAATCAGGCCGGCGGCCCGCTGTACGTATTCCAGGAGGTGATCGACCTGGGTGGCGAAGCCGTCAGTGCCACTGAGTACACGGGTACGTCAGACGTCACCGAGTTCCGCTACAGCGCGTCCATCGGCAACGTCTTCAAGAACCAGCAACTGGCCAACCTCAACGCCTTTGGTGAGAGCTGGGGCTTCCTGTCCGGCGGTGATGCCGTTGTATTCACCGACAACCATGACAACCAACGTGGCCACGGTGCCGGTGGCAGCAATGTGTTGACCTACAAGGATGGTGATCTCTACAACCTGGCCAACGTGTTCATGCTGGGCTGGCCTTATGGCTACCCCAAGGTAATGTCGAGCTACGCATTTTCCAACGGTGACCAGGGCCCTCCAGCCCAAAACGTCTACCAGAACGGCACTGCTCAGTGCGGCTCCGCCTGGGTATGCGAACATCGCTGGGACTCCATTGCCAACATGGTTGCCTTCCGGGCTGAGACCGACGGCCAGGGCGTGAACAACTGGTGGGACAATGGCAATAACCAGATTGCCTTTAGTCGGGGCAATAAGGGGTTCGTCGCCATCAACCGTGAAGGCAGCACACTGTCACGGACTTTCAGCACCGGGCTGGCCGATGGAAACTATCGCAATGTGGCTGGCAACGGTGCCTGCGTAACGGTGCAGAATGGCCAGGTGGCACTGACGGTACCGGCGATGGAGGCAGCGGCACTTCATAGCGGTGCCCCCTGTGACGGAAGCGATCCCAATCCGCCAACAGCAGAGACGGCATCCGTCACCTTCCAGTGCCAGAACGGCACTACCACCATGGGGCAAAGTGTGTACGTTACCGGCAACAACAATGCTTTGGGTAACTGGTCACCTACCGATGCGGTAAAACTGGATCCAACAGCCTACCCAACCTGGAGTGGGTCGATCAATCTACCAGCGGAGACCTCCATCGAGTGGAAATGCCTGAAGCGCAGCGAAACCGATCCCAGCGCCCAGCAGCAGTGGCAGTCAGGGGATAATAACCTGGTACAGACCGCAGGTGAGGGCACCAGCAGTTCCACTTCCGGTTCTTTCTGAAGCGCATCTGCCACTACCACACCAACTGAAACGGCCCGCATTAGCGGGCCGGTACCGCCGACCTCGGTTACTCACACTCACGGTTTCATCGTATACTGCCTGACGACTTTTTCGGTATGCTGGATTCCACCGGCATCACTTCCCCGAACGATCAGGCTGATTTATGACCGACCCGGAAATCCCATCTCCACCGACCCACAAGCCAAGGCCCTGGGTTGATCTACTCGTGAGTATCATCATTCCCTCCGTCATTCTGATGAAGTTGAGCGGGGATGAATATTTGGGCAGTGTCATGGCCCTGGTCATCGGGCTTGCGTTCCCCCTTGGATGGGGACTGTTCGAGTTGGTGCGCTATCGCAAGTACAACTTTATTGCGGTGCTCGGCATTGTCAGCGTCGGTTTGACCGGCGGTATCGGCCTGATGGAGCTGGATGCCGGCTGGCTGGCGATCAAGGAAGCGGCTGTTCCCGCCGTCATCGGTATTGCCGTGCTTGTTTCAACCCGTACACGCTATCCGCTGGTTAGAACGCTGCTGTACAACCCGTCCGTGCTCAACGTGGACAAGATTCAGGCGGTGCTGAAAGAAAACGGAAGTGAGGAAGAGTTCGAGGCCCGCCTGCTCAAGGCCAGCTATTTCTTCAGCCTGACCTTTCTGTTCTCCTCCATCATGAATTTCGTGCTGGCCAAGTGGATTGTCACCAGCCCGTCCGGAACCCAGGCGTTCAATGAAGAACTGGGCAGGATGACCCTGGTGAGTTATCCCATGATCGCTATTCCCTCGATGATCATGATGATCGCCATTTTCTACTACCTCTGGCGTTCCATTCGCCGGCTCACCGGCTACACCCTTGAGGATGTTATGGCGCCGCACCTTGCGGCCCAGCACGACAACAAGTCGTCTGACACATCCACAGGTAACGGTAGCTGACGCCAGTCAGAAATACTGAATTCCTCTAAATAACTGAATTATAAATAAAAAAGGCGACCATTAGGTCGCCTTTTTCGTATCCCCGGATAACCCGGGTCCGATCAAAAACCCGCCGTGATCACACGTCCAGGTTGGTCACTTCAAGCGCGTTACTCTGGATGAACAGGCGCCGTGGCTCGACGTCATCGCCCATCAGGGTGGTGAAGATCTGGTCCGCCGCAATGGCGTCCTCGATGGTGACCTTCATCATGCGACGAGTCTCCGGATCCATGGTGGTTTCCCACAACTGCTCCGGGTTCATCTCACCCAGCCCCTTATAGCGCTGGATGTTCAGGCCGCGTTGGGCTTCCTTCATCAGCCATTCCAGAGCGCCCTCGAATGACAGCACCGCCTGCTTGCGCTCGCCACGCTGGATATAAGCGCCGTCTTCGATCAAGCCGTCCAGTGTCTCACCCATCCTCGCGATGGCCGCGTAAGAGGACGACTCGAAGAACTCATGGCTGAACACGTGGTTATGGGGAATCCCGTGCACATAAATCACCACCTTCGGCAGGTAGAGATTGCGCTCGGTGTCCTTTTCCACCGAGAAGGTGTACTTGGTGCCGGTGCGAGTATCCAGCTGAAGGCCGTCACCCAGGCGAGCCACCCAACGAGCCACTTCTGCCTCTTCTTTGAGGTGTTCCGGCTTCAGTGTCACGTTATCCAGCATTTGTTGGAGTACCTTGGCCGGGTAGGCGCGGGACAGACGATCAATCATCGCCATCACCGCCTGGTAGTCCTTCACCATGGTTTCCAGAGCGGAATCCTTGATAGCCGGCGCTTCCGGATTGACATAGAGCTGGGCACCTTCCAGGGCGGTCTGGGTCAGGTACGCTTCCTTGGCTTTCTCGTCTTTCAGGTACTGCTCCTGCTTGCCACGCTTGACCTTGTACAGCGGCGGCATGGCAATGAACACATGGCCACGCTCAATGATTTCACGCATCTGACGGAACAGGAAGGTGAGTAGCAGCGTACGGATGTGGGAACCGTCCACGTCCGCATCGGTCATGATAATCAGGGAGTGGTAGCGGAGTTTTTCCGGATTGAATTCCTCTCGCCCGATGCCGCAGCCCAGCGCAGTAATGAGCGTACCCACTTCCGCCGAGGACAACATCTTGTCGAAGCGGGCCTTCTCCACGTTCAGAATCTTACCCTTGAGTGGCAGGATGGCCTGTGTCTTCCGATCGCGCCCCTGTTTGGCACTACCACCGGCGGAATCACCCTCCACTATGAACAGTTCGGAAAGAGCGGGGTCTTTTTCCTGACAGTCCGCCAACTTGCCCGGCAGACCGGCAATGTCCAGCGCCCCCTTGCGGCGCGTCATGTCACGGGCCTTGCGGGCCGCTTCACGGGCGCGGGCCGCTTCAATCATCTTGTTGACGATCAGCTTGGCCTCGTTGGGCTGCTCCTGCAGGAAGTCCGCAAAGGATTGATACAACTCCTGCTCAACCGCGGTTTTGACCTCGGAAGAAACCAGCTTGTCCTTGGTCTGGGACGAGAACTTGGGGTCAGGAACCTTCACGCTGATAATAGCCGTCAGACCTTCCCGAGCGTCATCACCGGACGTGCTGACCTTGGCCTTTTTGCCCAGGCCTTCGTGCTCAATATAGTTGTTGAGCGAACGGGTCAGGGCCGCACGGAACCCAGCGAGGTGGGTACCACCGTCGCGCTGCGGGATGTTGTTGGTAAACGTATAGATATTTTCCTGGAAGGCATCGTTCCACTGCATGGCCACTTCCACCGCAATACCGTCTTCACGTTCCTTGATGAAATGAAACACGCGGTTGATCGGTGTCTTGTTGGAGTTCAGGTGCTCAACAAAGGCACGCAGGCCACCCTCGTATTCGAATACCTCTTCCTTGCCACTACGCTCATCCTGCAGGCGGATACGCACACCGCTGTTCAGGAACGCCAGCTCCCGCAGGCGTTTGGCCAAAATATCCCAGTGGAATTCAATGCTGGTAAACGTATCCGGGGATGGAATGAAGTGAACCTTCGTACCACTGGCGTCGGTGTCGCCAACCACATCGAGCGGCGCTTTTGGTACGCCGTTGTTGTAGGTTTGCTCGTAAACCTTGCCATCACGTCGAATAGTCAACGTAAGGGAGGAGGAGAGGGCGTTTACCACCGACACCCCAACACCGTGAAGCCCGCCTGAGACCTTGTAGCTGTTGTCATCAAACTTACCACCGGCATGGAGAACCGTCATGATAACTTCCGCAGCGGAGACACCTTCTTCCTTGTGAAGGTCGACCGGAATACCACGGCCGTTATCCCTGACCGTGACTGATTCGTCCGGATGGATGATCACCCCGATTTCAGAACAGTGCCCAGCCAACGCCTCGTCAATGGAGTTGTCCACCAACTCAAAGACCATGTGATGCAGGCCCGTGCCATCATCAGTGTCACCGATATACATGCCGGGCCGCTTCCGAACGGCATCCAGTCCTTTCAATACCTTGATGCTTGAGGAGTTGTAGTTCGATTCACTCATTAGGGTACTCCTGAAGGGTGATTTCCCGGCGTGAAGCCATTGCCGCTGTTATTTTAGAGCGATGAAAGTGGATCATCCGGGTTCCTGTTCTTCCGTCAATTTGCCATGTTCCACGTGGAACAATCTGTATTCCGGCATGGTGTGCCGCCATAATTCATCCGGCCTGGGCGCCTCTATCGATGTCACAAACACCTGACATCGTAATTCGTAGAGCTTTTGGGCAAGCATGGCCCTGTGGACGACATCCAGCTCTGCATTGATATCGTCCAGCAAAAAGGTAACCTGCTTTCCAAGATCGCTCAGCACCATGCCTTGTGCGATCTTCATCAAAATGACCAACGTCTTTTGCTGGCCCCGGGAGAAGGTCTCCGCCACCGGCCTTCCCTGGTATCGCAAGCGGATGTCAGCCCGATTGGGACCGTACAGGGTATGGCCCATTTTCTGTTCCTGCTCCCGGTGGGAACGTAGTACCTCGACCAGGGGTTGGCTGGCGTCCCAGCCCACGTAATAGTCCAGCTTAAGCCCATCAACCCAGGGGGCGTCTATCTCACCGAGTAAACTGTAAAAAGCCTTGGTAAAAAGCCGAAAGGTTTCGTTCCGGGCTTGCGTCAATCGCTCTGCCAACTCCGTATACTGTGAATCCCAGACCTTCATCAGAGCGTCATCTATTCTACCATTTCTCAGGATCTGATTCCGCTGTGACGTCACTCTTTGACACTGCTGCCACAACGAAGCAAACGAAGGTTCCACGTGGAACACTGCCCAATCGAGAAACTGCCGGCGTTTTCCGGGTCCGCCGGCAACAATATCAAACACCCCCGGATCGATAACCGAGACGGGCAGATGCCGGGCAAGCGATGACAGGTTACGAACTGCTTCCCCATCCACTCTAAGCGTGGTTTCTTTAGCGGTCACATCCCTGGAGATGCCCACACGATGGTTAAGCTCTCCAACCGGTGATTGTTCCCCTCCCGACATTCCCTGATCCAGGCCACCGAACACCGTCAGTTTGTGTTGGCCGTGGCTAACCACCGCCTGATGTCTACCTACCCGGAATGAGCGGCCAAGCCCCAGGTAGCCAATGGCTTCCAGAACGCTGGTTTTTCCACTGCCGTTGGCGCCATATAGCAAATTAATGGAAGGTGAGAAACTGACCGGCGCAGGCGAGAGATTGCGGAAATGTTCCGATTGAAGTTTAACAAGCGCCATAGGTCACGATAGGTTATTAACCAGCAGGAGACGGGGACAAAAAAGGCAGCGTGCCTTACCGACAACGCTGCCCCAGTGTACAAAACCTCGCGGGTGAACGCGATTAATGCAGCATGTTCAACCGCTCGTCCATGAAGACATCCATTTCCGGCACCAGTATGTGAACGTAACGATCGAAATACAGGAACTGTTTCAACAAGAGCGCAAACTCTCTTGGAAAATGCAGCCCATGGCCCTCACCAATCCGTACCATATCCATCAGGATGTTGTTCACGTCATCCTCGGCTTGTTCAGCCTGATAGGGCACTTCATCCGGCACCATGGTGTCCATTTGCTGGTAAAGGCGCCGCAAGTCGGCTGCCAGTTCAGCCACCTGAACCTTTTGATGGGTGATACCGATACGAATCATCGCGTCGGCCATGCCTTCAAAATTGCCGACCATGACCGTTGAAATAAAATCGCTGACGGCCTGCCAGGTATCCGGACGGATGCGACCGACAATACCGAAATCAATAAAACCAACCCGGCCGTCTTTCAACACCATCAGATTGCCCGCATGAACATCGGCGTGGAAAAACTCACACTGGGTGAGGCTGGAAAACCAGGTGTTCATTGCCGTAATCAGCGTGCGCTCCGGATCCCGCGCGTAACCCCGGATGCTTTCAAGATCCGTCAGAGGTACACCGTGGAAACGCTCCATGGTAAGAATGCGACGAGTACTGCAGCTTTCGTAGACCCGTGGCACGGTAGCATCTTCATTGTGGGTGTTATGGAGAAATTCCCGGAACACCTTTAGGTTGTTCGCCTCCTTGATGAAGTCGCATTCCTCCAGCATGGTGCGCTGGATTTCCTCCACGATTCCGGACAACGAAGTCCAGGATAGTTTGGGCGCTAGTGTCTCCAGAATTTTCGCCGACAGGTACAGGAAATTGAGATCCGTCAGCAGAATGTTTTCCACACCCGGCTTTTGCACCTTGATCACCACATCCTCACCGGTAACCAGCTTTGCGGCGTGAACCTGTGCAATCGATGCCGATGCCAAAGCCACCGGGTCAATGTCAGAGTATACGTCTTCGATTGGTCGGCCCAGTTCGTCCCGGATAATTTTCCGGATCACACTGAATGGCAGGCTTGGGGTACGGTCCAGACAGTATTGGAATTCCTCCACGTATTCCTTGGGGAAAAACGTGGGGGAGCTGGCAATAAACTGGCCGAGCTTGATGTAGGTGGCACCCAGGGATTCAAACGTCTGCCTGAGCAACCGCGGCGCGGGCGGTCGATCTCCCCGCACCCAATTCACTCCAGCGCGTCCCAACACCGATACGGTCTGACCGATTCGAAAGGCACCCTTGAGGCTGTTCGTCACCGTTCCCATGACTCTCTTCCTTACTGATCCGGTAAATATCTGGCGGCCACAACCAATCCGGCGGACCTACAGCCGCATCGGCATGACGACATAGAGGCAGCGATTGTCGTTCTCCGCCTCAATCAACGCACTGCTATTGGGATTCGCCAGGGTTATCTTGACCTGATCCTCATCCAGCGCGTTCATCACATCCACCAGGTAGCCTACATTAAAGCCAATCTGAAGTGATTCGCCCTGATACTCGACCGGCAGCGCGTCTTCGGCCTGTTCCTGATCCGGGTTGTTGGCAAATACCTGCAACTCGTTGGGCGCCAGGTTCAGGCGTACGCCACGGATGTTTTCATGGGATAGAATGCCGGCGCGCTGGAGTGTGTTCTTGAGGGTAGCGCGATCCGCCAGGACAACTTTATCCCCACCGCGGGGAATGACCCGGTTATAGTCCGGGAACTTGCCTTCAATCAACTTCGAGGTAAAGGTATAAGAGCCTACCGTCGCGCGCAGATGATTGTCTCCGATCACCAGGGTCACCGGGGTTTCCACATCATCCAGCAAGCGCGCCAGTTCCAGCACACCCTTACGCGGCACAATCACCTGGCGGGGTTCCGGGCAGCCGGTGGGCAAATCAAAATGCGCCATGGCCAGGCGATGGCCATCAGTAGCCACGGTGCGAACGTGATCCTTGTCGACTTCCAGCAACAGCCCGTTCAGGTAATAGCGAACATCCTGTTGAGCCATTGCAAAAGCAGTGGCGTCGAACATTCGGCTGAGTTCTTTCTGGGGCAGTTCCAGGCCGAAACTTTCCGCATCATCCTCAACGTTGGGAAAATGCTCCGCCGGCAAGGTCGACAGCGTAAAGTGGCTGGCGCCACAACGCAGATGCAGGCGGTCGCCCTCCAACGCCAACTCGATAGGCGCCTCATCACCCAACGCCCGGCATATATCAGACAGTTTCCGCGCCGGAACTGTAATGCGGCCTGGCTGGTCAACGTGCACCGGTGACACCCGGCCCACCAGTTCCACTTCCATATTGGTACCAGTCAGCGTGAGGGTATTATCCTCGGCCACCAGCAACACGTTGGAGAGAACGGGCATTGTCTGTTTTCGCTCCACCACACCGGCAATGGACTGAAGGGGGGTGAGCAGAGATTCTCGGCTGATCGTCAGTTTCATGGCACTCAGCATTCTTTTATTGGAAGGTGAATGTGTATTGGCTGCCGCTAACCCGGTCAGGTTGTCAGTAGCCGCATAAAGTTCTGATAATCCTCTCGGATGCCAGGATCCGTTTCCTGCAGCTCTACAATCTTTTTGCAGGCATGCAATACCGTGGTGTGATCACGGCCACCAAACGCATCGCCAATTTCCGGCAGGCTGTGATTGGTCAATTCCTTGGCCAGGGACATGGCAACCTGTCTTGGCCGGGTCACAGTGCGGGTACGCCGTTTTGACAACAAATCGGCCACCTTGATCTTGTAGTACTCCGCCACCGTGCGCTGGATATTATCGATGCTGACCTGCTTTTCATGCAGCGCCAACAGATCCTTGAGGCTTTCCCGGATAAACGGCGGGGTGATCTCCGAACCAGTGAAGTGAGCATTCGCTATCACTAGGCGCAGCGCCCCTTCTAGTTCACGAACGTTCGATCGAATTTTTTGCGCGATAAAAAACGCCGCCTCGCTGCTGAGTTTGACGTTCACCTGCTCCGCCTTTTTCATCAGGATGGCGACCCTGGTCTCCAGCTCCGGTGGCTCTACCATCACGGTCAGGCCCCAGCCGAAACGGGATTTAAGGCGCTCTTCCATATCCACAATTTCTTTCGGAAAGCGGTCACAGGTCACAATAACCTGTTGTCCGCCTTCCAGTAACGCATTGAAAGTATGGAAAAATTCTTCCTGGGAGCGCTCCTTGCGGGCGAAAAACTGAATATCGTCTATCAACAATGCGTCCACAGAACGGTAATAGCGCTTGAACTCATTGATGGCGTTTAACTGAAGTGCCTTCACCATATCCGCCACAAAACGCTCGGAGCGAAGATAGGCCACCTTGGCTCTCGGGTTGCGCCGTACAATGTCATTACCAATGGCATGCATCAGGTGGGTCTTACCCAGACCCACACCACCATACAAAAACAGTGGGTTATAAGCTCCACCAGGGTTCTCCGCCACCTGCATCGAGGCCGCCCGGGCCAACTGGTTCGATTTACCCTCCACAAACGTGTCAAAGGTAAAGCCTTCGTTCAGGAAACTCTGGTGCTTGATGTCACCCTCAACCTGAACCGAACGTCGTTCGCTGGTGCTCTTGGCCTTCACCGAAGGCGTGGTCACTGTGGCCGCAACGCCTTTCTCTTCTTCCGTTACCCGGCTACCCGCTTCTTCCTGCTCGGCGGCCACACCACTGACCGCGTTCTCGGAACGGACCACCAGGTCAGATGACCGTGGCGCGGAACCCACCTTCATATCAATCCGAGGTGCCTGGCCACCGTGCAGATCCTTCAGGACTTCTTCAATTCTTCTGAGGTATTTTTCGTTCACCCAGTCCATGACGAACCGATTGGGTGCGAACAGCATCAACTGACCCTCGCGGTGATCCGACTGCAAGGGTCTAAGCCAGGTGTTGAATTGCTGAGCGGGAAACTCGTCCCGGAGTACTTCCAGACACTGATGCCATATGTTGTTCGGCACGACAGTCTTGCCTCCGATGCCTCAGAAATTTCTCGTCACGGATCTCCATGACCCGACGAAAGAGATGACCAAGGATTCTAACCTGAGGGCCTCCCGAGTGAAAGAGCCAAACGCATTTAATAAACAGCCTGTGGAAATTTATTTTCTTTTATTTCAATTTTTTACAGACTTACCTACAGGCTTGTGTACAGAAATATCGTGCATAAAAAGTTACCCACAGACCTGTGTGTACAAAGCGCTCTCAACCCTGTGGACGACACCCCGATGTTCGGTGGATAAATCGCGATCTGAGCAAACCTCCAACTTACCCACATTTCCTGCCTCGGATATACACAGGCCTCATCCCCACTTCTCAACCACTTTATGAACCATCCAATCCACTGTTTCCAAATCAATTCCATCGGTTTTCCACAGAAAAAGGCCTGCCTAATAACAGTAATAATAATCCTTAAAGAGAATACAAAAAGACCTAATGAATTTATTACCTGAACCGTGAATCAGCGGAGATGGAAATAACCCGACACTGGTCTCGAATAACCATTGAATTCCACCGCCACATTGCATAGAATGCCGCTCCTGTTTTGGCTGTTCATTTTCCAGCCAACGATTGAATTTCCAACATCTGTAATGTGAGACCGACACCATGAAAAGAACGTTTCAACCAAGCGTACTGAAGCGTAAGCGCGTTCACGGTTTCCGTGCCCGCATGGCAACCGCCAACGGCCGTAAGGTAATTTCCCGTCGTCGCGCCAAGGGCCGTGCCCGTCTGTCTGCATAAGACATTGACCGCCTGATGAAGGCTTTGACCTTTCCAAAATCGTCCCGGCTGCTCAAGCCATCCGATTACGGCAAAGTCTTCGATGACGTACAGTTAAGGGTTCCGCACCGACATTTCCTGATCCTGGCCACACCCAATACTCTGGGGCACGCCAGGATTGGGTTGGTGTTTTCAAAGAAGAATCTCAAACTGGCTGTACAACGAAACCGCGTTAAACGCCGGGTTCGGGAAACCTTCAGGCACGAACGGGAATACCCTGCCCTGGACATCGTGGTTCTTGGACGGCGAGGATTGACGGAGCTTGATAATGCCGCGCTCAATGCTACCTTGACGGAGCTCTGGGCACGCCTCAGGAAGAAAAACCGCCAGCTCCAGAAACCAACCACATCGGAACTTTCCGGTACCGGCAAAGGAACGGGTTAATGCGCAAACTGCTGCTCCTGCCCATCCGAGTCTACCAGTACGCGATCAGCCCGATGATGGCCAGTCATTGCCGTCACTACCCCACTTGTTCCCAATACGCTGTCGAAGCCATCACCGCCCACGGCGCCATTAGAGGCCTTTTTCTTTCGGTCAAACGTCTAATGAGGTGTCATCCATGGGCAAAAGGCGGGTATGATCCCGTTCCGGGCACTGACGTTCGCACTGAGGTAGTACCTTCCATCTGCTGCGGGCCGGCCAGCCAAACCCATAACGCTAACCAGACCAAACAGTAAGTTTATGGATATTCAACGCATTGTATTATTTGCCGGCCTTGCCATTGTCAGTTACATGATGGTGCTTGCCTGGAATGAAGACTATAACCAGCCGCAGACCCAACCCGCTACGGAACAGGCCAGTACCAGTACCCAGCCTGC
>Ga0114906_1001600_pt1 | contig 11743 bp, 4 predicted proteins | sample MalvirDeepMed_M9_FD_89687 | JGI IMG/M metagenome (GOLD analysis project Ga0114906, IMG submission 89687) | Marine viral communities from the Global Malaspina Expedition - Malaspina viral metaG DeepMed_M9 | ecosystem: Environmental > Aquatic > Marine > Oceanic | place: Mediterranean Sea... | reverse complement strand
GTTTGTGCCGCCATTTGGTTACCCATTGCTCGTTGCAACGCTTGATTAGCTCCAGCTGCACCACCGTAAGAAACACCTAGTAGTGTAGCTTGTCTATCCATTTCAGCTTGTTGTACTAACGCTTCTCCACCTAACGTTGCCATTTGAGCAGCATTAGCACCTTGTCTTTCTAATAATTGTAATCTAGATGCCTCGCGTAACTTTGCTGCTTGTATTGCTTGTTCTTGTTTTCCTATATCTACAGAAACTTGTCTTGCTTGTAATTGCCCTTGCATTGCTAAAGCTTGTGCTAAACCAGCTATACCACTACCACCAGCAGCACCACGTAAACCTTGTAATATATTAGCTCTTTGTTGTGCGCCTTGTTGCATTTGAAACTCAGCAGCTTGCGTGTTAACAGTCATATCTTCGTAAACATTTTCTATACCACTATATACATTTTCTACATTTTGATATGGATTTTCAAATACAAAATCTCTATACTTTTGTTTTTGTATATCAAGTTTTCTTTGTTGTTCTTTTTGGAATTCTAATTGCTTACTTACTTGAGCATTAGCTGCTCTACGCTGTTTTCTAGCGGTTCTACTTGCGGAGGCTGCTCCGATTAAAGTTGATCCTGCGGTTATAGCTGCTGGTATGTATGCGGCTTCTAGTCCCATGTTTATAAATTTTTAATAATTTCGTAAGAAGGTTTTTTGCATAATTCCCAGTTTAAATCTTCATGTATGCTTATCAAATGCTTATTACTGCAAACGGTAAACATGTAAGAATATCCCATGTTTATACAAGTTTCTTCTATGTTACTAATTAGTTTTTTAATAATTTTTCTTCTATCTTTTTGTTTGTACTTTGGGTTAGAAACAACCCAACCTAAAAAAGCAACCTTTGAATTTGTTACGTATAAAAAACCACATGCTATTGGTTGGTTGTCTTTTTCTATCATAAAACCACTTTTTCCATCATCTGGAAGAAAATCTTTTGGCAATGATTTTTTAAACCAAAAATCCCACCAATCACAAGCAGTCTTATAGTCTCTTTCATCAAGAGGTCTAAATACTAATTTGTTTTTCATAATTTAATTTAATTCTATGATGTTATAATCACACTTTTGAGTGTGTTTTTACATTAAGCTCCAGTCATAAAGCTAGGTACATCAAGTATTAAATTAAAACTACTGTCTCCACATCTTATTATTTCTATATCACCTGTGATTGTAGCGTTTCTACTAGTGTTTTCAACGGTTAATGTTATACCATTTTCTAATGTTTGAGCAGCGCTAAGTGTCCAGCTACCAGCGCCGTCAGCAGTAGCGCTAGCTACAGTTGGATTAGCGGTACCAGCAGCTATACCAATACCACTAACAGTAGAAACATTTGCTATCGTACCCTCTCTATCTGCAACTGGTACTGTTGTGCTATTACTAACTCCAGACGTTGTAGTTGTTGTTGGTTTTGTTAGTTCTACCTTTAAGTTTGTTACTTTTATTTCCGTGTTATGTACACTCTTAGTCCAATTTAACCCTTTACTCATAAAATGAACGCCTTCTATTAAACCCTCTACAGCTAAATCAACTTTTTGAGGTTCAGAAAATGTTATAACACCATCTTGACCGGTGATTCTACCATTAGTTATAATTGGTTTTATACCAGTTGTATCTAAAGCTGGGTAACTAATATTAATATCTTCACGTGTAATTTCAGTTAAACTACCATCTTCGCCAATATTTTCTACTGTGTATATTGTTGAATCTTCAAATGAAGCAATAGTACCTGGCATGCTACCACCAGCTGAAGCTAAAACAGTTGGATTAGTTTCTGAGTAGCCACTAGACGTTTTGTGCCCAGATTTTAACCCAAGTATGCCAGATCCACTACGTGAAGCATCAGTTCTAAACCTTCTATAATATGGAGCGTTAAAAAAAACCGCAGTTCCATCACCAATAGTTACGGTTTTATCTAACTGAACTTCAGAAGTGTTGTCACCGTCTGGGTTGACATGCGTAACTAAAGTTATTTCTGTATTTGGGGCACTACTTCCTCCACTACAAGAAACTACTTCTCCTGATGTAGTATAACCAGTAAATCTATCGCCAACTTGAACTTTACTAGTCACAACATTACCAGTTACAACAATTTTGTTTTCTTCGGTAAATGAATCGGCTATAGCTGTTGCCAACCTAGTTTGTCCACCCACAGCGCCATTACTAGTTTCTCTACTTGCTGCTTCTGCCCAAATATCTTCTCCTTGAATTAAATAAGGATTTGTATCAGCAACAGCAGGAGTTAAAAATTTGAAAGCTACTGGAATTTCTTTAAAAAAATCTCCCTCTTGAGGTTGCCTAAGTATTTGCATTGCTTTAGTAGTTGGCGCTTGAACAGTGCAAGAAAAAGATGTTTTTATAGTTTTACCTCTACCCACAACAATGCTAGCTGCAGCAAAACTACTTAACCAATCAACAGCGTTTCCATTTTCAACATTCATATAAGGGTATATCTGTATAGTTGTATCTGTGTACTGATATATTATTTTTTGTACTAAATTAGAATTAGAACCTACAGTAGAATTAATATCTAAAGTATCATCGCCAAATCTAACTTCTGAAACTGGAACATGCTCAGTATCATAAGCGCTTTCAGCCCAAAGATATATATCATAATGATCATTGTCTGTTATGCTAGGAAATATAATATTAGCGCTATACTCACCGTTATTACCTATAATCTGATTTTTTAGTTTAGATTTAGCAGCAGAAAATGATTGTGTTTTAAAATTGTAACAATGACTATCTTCATTTTTAATTTCTAACGAAAATATAGAACCAGCGTCTCCTACTACAGTGAAAGTTCTACTTCCACCATCCGCGGCCATATCGCCAAAATCCATATTCAATTGTCTTATTATTTTTGCCATATTATAATTTATTTACTACTTTCAGTTATTTCAGATGCTACAGAAAATATTTCAGCATTACGTTTAGAATTATTTTCAAATTTAACATTTGCATAATATCCTTTTAAGCTTGTTTTGTTTACAACTTGATTTTTTACAAATAAAACATAATCTTTTTTAGATGGAATAATACCACTATCATCAACTGTAACAGTGTTATTAGATAAACCAGTTGCAATACCAACCTTTTGCAAGTTATCAGCTTCTAATCTTGTAAAACCAAAAACATCTCCAGGTAAAATCCTTTTAATAGACACTTGTATTGTTGCACTATTAGTAATGCGAGCAAATATATCTGGTGTTTGTCCATCAGATGTAAAATCCTCCGTGTATCTACCGTCAGAAGTTCTTCTAGCACTACCACTTACCCCGGCGTTATGAGAGATACCAACGGGATTTGTTCCTGTATAATTAGATATAGTTAATGTTAATCTGTATCTTTCACCTTCTATAAAATCAATTTCTGATGGATTACTAAAATAATATGTTGGATGACTATTTCCGGTACCAGTAGCATTGCTACTATTCCATTCTACAGTGGTATTATTAGTTATAGTGAATCCTTGAGCAACTTCATTGGGTCCAGAAGCATTAAAATCTATTAATTCATCTCCTAAAATCTCTGATGGTTTTTCGTAATACAAGCAATCACCTACTTGTAAAGATGAATTTATAGTATTAGTAAACGTTATATCGTGACCATCTATTTCTTCAACAATGCCTATACCTTGTATATCAAAGTCTCCAAAATTAGTATTTTGATCTATATAATGGTAATTTTCATCAGTTTTAACTCCTTTAATGTAATTAAACCATTTACCTTCTTTTTCTATAAATTCAGGTAAACTACCTTTATCTTTATCTGTTGTAAAATCACTTATATACCAACCATCCTTAGGCATAGAATTAAAATGATTAACAGTTTCTTCTTGTTGTTGTGTTGTTATAATATCGCCATCTTGCCAATCACTAGCATTCCAATCGTTAAATTGGCCATGGGGTGTAAAAGTTCCTGAAGCTACTGTAGGATAATAAACTGATATTATTCCTGTTTTTATAAGTATATTATTTCTATACTGTTTTATAAATGGAGTAATTTTTCTTGCGCCACTAGTAGTAGTGCTCTCAGTTGCGCCTGTAAAATGTTTAATATAATTAAAGTCTTCTTCGCTTTCGATTTCAAAGTATCTACCAGTTGGCGGTGACATAACTCTTCTGTTTACGGTAATCATTTTAATACCTTCAACTCTAGAGTCACTACCTTCGTAATTTAAAGTGTGGAAAGATTTTATACTTCCAGGTGTATTGTTTAATATAACGTTTAAACTAGAGTTTGTGTAGTTGCCATAAAAAGTATTGTTACTAACAGCGTTTACATGGTGTTGATATAACATACCATTTTTTATAGTAAAATAATCATTAGCGCAACTTAAAGCGTTTTCAGGTACAAAAGATTTAAAACTAACCCAACCGTTAACATCTTCTCTAAAAGTAACTGTAGTTGGACTTGAAGAGTGGATAGTTAAGTTGTATTCATCTTGTCTATCGTCATAACTACCAACTAATTTAGGTTCTATTTTTATTTCTTCTATTATTAATCTAGTAATAGGCACAGTAGCTCCATAAAACCAATTTTGATTATTATAATCATTACCATCTGGAATACCATCATTATTTGCGTCAACAGCTCCCGCGGCAATTCTTTCACCATTAACCCACTCTCGTACAGTTTGTAAAGTTCCACCAAGAACAGTATAACCCGGTAAATTCATCTCTTCAGGTTCAATAGTGGTGTTATTGTTGACATCAAAGTCATGTCTACCGTTTACTTGGTATTGATTAATATTTAAATCTTTTCCTTGAGCTATAAATTCTTTATATACAAGTTTATTATCTTGTTCAGTACCACCTAACGTAAGCATTCCACCGCCTTCACTAGTAAATGATAAAAATAATTTTTCAGTTTCTCTAGTTGTCTCTTTTGTAAAACCAGAATGTACACCGGTTTGTAAAGTTATTCTATATTTTTTACCTACTTCAAAAACATTTTTTTTGTATAATCTAGCAACTTTACCATATTTACTACTATTTATATCATTATTATAATAACCTATAATAGCTTGACCATTTTCTATCTTAACATTTGATGAGCTATATAAATCCCAATTAGATTCTGATGTTAATATATCTTCACCTAATAAATTTATTCTAGATGTAGAAATATTATCTCTAAACCAATCTTTCATTCCATGATTAGATATAGGTGTTAAACCATCTCTTGATAATCTCATAACCGCACCTCTCTGTTTATCCGTAAAATAAGATCTATATGCTTCGTAAACAAATGATTCTGGATTTTTAGATATACCGTACTCACCCACAAAAGGTATTGTTTGACCTAAAACGTTTTCAGTAGCTGTTAACTGTAAATTACCATCAGCATTAAATACAGCATCTTTGTTAGCCATTATTTTTAATACTTTATCTTCGCAAAGCGTAATTAAATCAGTGTCTCTAGCGTGAAGTTTTTGTATACTACCGTAAACTGGGTTTATATCTTTTGTTATTTTTTCAGCTTGTACAAATTGATTTAAATTGTTTATACCGCTATTATCGTTATACACACCAGAATATATTAAGCCGTATTTTTTACGCTCTTCTTTGTACTCCTCAAACACAGTTGAAACTTTAACCCCAGGAGTAATTTTCATAGTATTAAAAGTATCACCAATTCTATTAGACTCAACGCCATTTCCAAAAGCAAAACAATTAAACCAGTTTAAACTACGTCTAAAATTTAAAGTGTTAAACACATCTAAAGTTAAAGTATCTGTAAACCCAGCGTTTACATTTATATTAGAATTGTTATTTGTACCGATGTTAAGACTACTTATTCTAACATATACAACTTCTCCATCTCCCCCTTCTGACACGGGTGGATGTGTAACTTTTATCCAATCTCCATCTTTAATTAAATCTGTAGCCATATTTACACTTGTATATTATTTTTAATAATTTCTTTTTTACCTACATAGTTACACAATGGAATACCAACTAGCATTAAAAACTTACCTAATAAATTTCCTTTGTATTTTTTTGGTTTTTCTCTATGTGCCATTTCTTTTGCCCAAGCAACGCCAAAAGGCCTTACTATTTGAGTAAATATATTTGATTTTCTCATTAGGTTAACAATAGGTATTGCACATTTCCAATAACCTATTTTAGTAGTTAAATCTATATTATCATCAGAGTGTTTGTGGTCTAAATATATTACTTCTTCTGTAATATAACCTTGTTCAAAAAGCTCTGTACATATTATTTTACTGCCACCACCACCATAAGGAATAGGTATTGTACCCGGTGTAAACCCAAAAGATTGTAACCATGCTAAATAAACCTGACCAGCTGGCAACTCTTCTACTTGTACTGCTTTTGATAATATAATACGCTCTGTAACAGGGTCTACGTCAATAACCTTAGTGTCAAAAGGTATTCCATCGCTACCCTCATGTTCTATTTTAGAACCAATAGGTATTAAATCGTGTATATTGTCTTTTGTTAATTCTGTATATATAGGAATACGCCCCGAAGCCTCGTGGTATATATCTAGATCTTTAGTTTCTAAATCTTTAGGTTTTGTTTCCCAAATTGCTGGGTTTTCCGGTAGTATTTCTTCTTCAGATCTAGCTGATTTTTCTTCAACAAATTCTATGGTATAACCAACAGCATCAGTACCAGCTTTAGTGTCACTAGTACCTACACCTTCTCTAAAGAAGTTTAAGTTTTTAGCAGCGTTAGGGCTTAATCCATTCATTGGGTATTGAAAGAAACTTAATGTATCACCACTTTGAACACCCCCTGGCATAGTGCCTCCAGCTGTTCCAGTAGCAAAATCTTCAGATCCATCATAAGTTTTTAAATATATAGTATGAGTACCTGAACTTTCTGTTATTTTAGTTACAATAGCTGGTGGGCTCAATGTTTTTACATTGTTACTATCGTTACTATCTATATAAGATTTTAATACCATACCAACTGATAATCGGTTTTCATTTGAACCGCCACCTGTAATACTTGCTGTTTGCACAGTGTTTTTAGTTGCAGTAGCATTAGACGTTACAGTTATAGGTACTGAATTACTTATTTCTGTGTTTGTATCTTCAACTGGATTCCAATGATCACCAAAAGCTCTGTTAACTCGTATCCTCCAATTTCTAGTATAATTACTAGCTCGCAAAAATGTATTTGTCTTGTAAATTGGCTGGCTCTGCGCACCCTCTATTTTTGTGTGGTCATTATTATCTTCAAAACTAACTTCCCCAAACACGTTTGAAACTTTTGTTGTTCCATCAGTACTTTGCATACCAGACGCTTTACCAGCAAGAGCTTGAGCGTGGATAGGGGCTAAATGTGTTGGTCTTAACTGATTCTTGTTGTAATCATCTGCTACTTCAGGTCGAAAAAATTCTGTGGTAAAAAAATTCAAATTTTCGTATCTAATTTTATATATATTATCAACAGCATTTATAGTATAAACAATTTTATTTGGATCTTCTTTAAATCTAAATTGACTACCTATAGCTATTTTTTCTATAAAATCTTTTTCTTTTTCTGAGTAATTGGTATTTTGATTTTCTAAATCAAAAAAGCTAGGATCTGTTTGGAATTGCTCTTTACCTTCTATCCATTTTATTGGCTGTACACCACCAAAAGCTAGTTCAATTTGAGAGGTGCCTTGGTCTCCTGATCCATAAGATTTTACACCAATGGAGTTTTCTTTAAAGGCACTTGGAAGAGTTTTCCAACCTTCTTGCTTATAAAATTCATCACCAGTACCAAGTTTTTGTGAATATGAAAAGTTACCATTGTGTCTAGCGTTATCTATAAACCAAACATCTTGAAATTTTTGTGGATCTTCATTTGTATTGGCAACATCTACGGCGTCGACTCTATATTTTGCTAAAGTATTATTATTTAAATACACATTAACACCTCTAAAATAAGCATCGTAATCTCGCCAAACTGTAGTTTGACGATTTGCTTGGTTAGTAGTCCTTATACTTATACCAGATTCATTTCTATACGTTTGCTTTGTTTCGTTTAAGGTGCCTAAAAATTTACCAAAATTATTTGTTACAAAATTATAATTTCTCCAAGAGAATTTTTCCTGTCCGCCAGAGAATGTTCCTGAGGTAATATTACAAACATTACCATTTAAACCAAGTGAAGTTGTATCATTTTGTATATTTTTAAAAGCTTCTGGAGCATCTACGCTAGCACCTGAAGCCGGTCCAAGTTTTTCTATACGATTACTATTAGGATTACTACTATCTGTTTTTAAAGAATATATTTTACGACTTACACCAGTACTCTTATATTCTGGTTTAATATCGCTAATAGGGTCTTTTAATGCTTTTGTAAAAACGTCATCATTGTATATCTTTACAAAAAATCTACCGTCAAATTTATATGAAGCTGAATTATCTACAGCTGTTTTATATATATTTAAATAAGTATCATCAATTATCTTTGAAGAATTTACACCTGATTCATCATTTGTAAAATCGTTTATTTCAGAATTAAATGGCTTTTCTAATGTAAAACTCCAAGTAGGTGTGCCACTAGTATTATCCCCATGTAATCCTATTACTTTATATCTATCCGTTACAAGATTTGTACTTGTGTTACTTAAAGATATATAATACTCTATACCTTGCCCTTCGTTTTTATCAAAGTCTTTGTGTATTTCAGCATAAGAAGAGCTACTTATTCTATTGTGCTCAATAGAAAAGTTTATATCATTAAAAGCTGGTATATCATTATCTTTAAAAAATTTATCATTATCTAAATGTCTTTCAGAAACTATTAAAGTTTCTTTTCTTTTTATGTAATCTGGCGCTTCGTTTTTTATATCTAAAACTTTATATTGCGCTTTTTCTTTTATCACGCCTTTAAATTCACCAGTTTTTACATCTTTACTAGCGCTACCAACTCCCTTTTTTAATATTAAATAATCATCAATATCCATTTTATTTCTATCGGTAGATGGGAAAGCTAGCCATATATTACCATCTCTAGCGTCATAATACCTATCCATAGCTAAATTATAATAATCACCTCCAGTATCTTTTACAAAAAACTTAAAATATTTCATATTAACAGGATGCTCTCTGTTAATTATTTCAACAGATAATTCGTTTATAGTAGAAGCGTTTATTTTACTAATTTTTGTTGTGGCGTTTGTAGTGGTTAATATTGGTGTTTCTCTACCATACTTATCTCCAAAAACTACACCTACTTGATAATCTCTTAATGATTTTACAGATTTTTCTCCAACTCTAGAGTTATTACTACGTGTTTTTTTACCAAGTTCTAATTGTATTTTGTAATCGTTATTATTACTAGTTACTAAATTGTAATTTTGTAAATAATTACCATAAACAACTCTACTACCAACAACCTCTTGCGCTAATGCTTTTCTAGGTACATTATCATAAGGACGTAATAATTGATTGGATGGTAACGCGCCACCTCTAATAGATTCTGCTTTTACTTCGTAAAAAGAGTATGTAGTTGAAAAATCTTTAACAGAATCAACAATGTATATGTTAGGTGAATTTTCTTCTTTGTATAATATATCTATACCTGAAACATCAGGTGGTAAATCTTTATTCTAATCTTTTATTTTTAATGTTTTTATATTGTTAAACATACCAAGTTTATGCCCTTTTTTAGGATGATAATCAAAAGTAGAAGCTGAAAAAACTACATTAGAAAATGGAGATATAGGAGAACATTCTCCATCTAAATATTTATACCTATAAGCAAATCTACAAAATTTATTTTCAAATAATTTTTCTTCGTCTTCTTGAAATAAATCTATAGCATATTTTAATTCAGATTCTCCTTCACGTGTATTTTCTGGTGTTCCATCTATAGAATCTACTTTTATTTCGACTCTAGCTACGGTTTCATCAAGCTCTTCTACAGATACATTACTTATAGACCCGTTAAACCCAGGGTTCGTTTTTTCTTTTAACGAAACAAATATATCTGCTTTTGGTCCTTGTGTAGTTGATAAACCACCAGTTCGTTGAACTTGTAAATCAATTTTACCATCACTTGTAGCTGTAAATGTTTGTGTAACTTGACCACCTAAACCACTCCAAGAATCACCACTAGTCGCTTGTCTAAGATTAGAACTAGAACTAATTCGCCCTGTACCAGTTGAGCTATCAACTCCTTGTGTAGCTTTTACGCCAATAGCTTGCCAATTACTACCATTAAATTCTACATTACTAAATGTAAGTGTTAGTTCATATTTTGTGCCATTTACAACATCAAGATGCTGTATGTTATATAAATACGCACTAGAACTTCCCGTCCAATTAGCGTTAAGATTTGCATGGTCAAAAGTTACTTTATTACCTAAAGAAGATGAAACACCTCCTACTTGCCAAGTGTTAGGCACCGGGAAAAATGATTGGCTCCCACCTGGATGAAGAGGGTCACCAGGTGCAACAAAAGTTTCAATGGCTCCAAAAAATTGTCCCCCGCTAGCACTTACACTACCTGGGTTTGTTGTTACCGCACCAGATAAAGGATCAAAATTAATAGCTCCAAATGATATTAAATTAGAACCTAGAGTTTGACCAGCGCCTTTGGATTCAAACATAATACTATTTAAATACGAGCCAGTACCAGAACCATGTGGCCACTGGGTAGTGGCGTCAAAAGTAATTTCATGTTCGTAATCTCCAGCTTTAGTTTCTTGATTTGCAAAGTTTATAAAATAACCATCACCGTCATCACCTGTACCAATGTTAGCTGGATCTGCACTAAAAAGACGACCGGTAACAGAACCAGTTAAATTACCAACTTCTGGAGGATTTATAGTGTATTTTATTTTATATTTACCACCATCAACTATATCTCTATTTGTATTAGAATTCCATATTTTGTGATTTATAGATCCATTAGTACCATCACAAGTTATTTTATAATTAACAGGATCCCAAGTCCAGCGCGCACCACCGCTATTCCACCAACCGTTAACGCTCCATTCATCTGGAGCATTGCCACTACCGTTAATCATTTGACCGTTCTTTGTAAGTAAAAAGTTTGAATTAGTAAAGCTGTTTAGCCCCCAATCTGTAATAGTACCTTTTATCGTATAGTCTAAAATAGGTGTTTCTGGAGGAAGACCGTCTTCGCTAAATTCTTTTAACACAACAGAATCTCCAACCTGCCACTCTAAATTAAAATTATTTGTATTATTTATATCTGTGTCTATTATTGTGCTAAAAGTATCACCAACCTTTAAAAAGCTAAAATCATGTAATTTACCAATGCTAGAATTTAACAAAGAATTTTCTATACCAAAGTTTTCACTAATTTTAACAACACCAGTATACATTAAGTTATCATCTCTAAAGCCTAGAGTTTCTATAGTAGGCGCTTTTTTAGGAGATGGTTTAATAACAGTTATATGCTGTTCTTGCGCTACAACTTTATCAGAATAATATATGTTTTGTTTTGGATTTAGTGTGTAGGTGGGTATATTACCATTGGGATTTGTACCGTCTATGCTGCGCTTTATATTTATTTTCTTTGGCTCACAGTTATTATCTGTCCAGAACAACATATCGTCTATTATATTAATCCCAGTAATTAAATAGTTTTTATTAAATTTTAAAACGCTATTATCTGAATCAACAAAAACCGGAATAACTTTATTAGTTTTAGTATCGTATTGAAATATGTAACTAGCACCTAAAGTTTTTATAGATATATT
>Ga0114906_1001598_pt1 | contig 11748 bp, 15 predicted proteins | sample MalvirDeepMed_M9_FD_89687 | JGI IMG/M metagenome (GOLD analysis project Ga0114906, IMG submission 89687) | Marine viral communities from the Global Malaspina Expedition - Malaspina viral metaG DeepMed_M9 | ecosystem: Environmental > Aquatic > Marine > Oceanic | place: Mediterranean Sea... | reverse complement strand
TGTGGACATTAGGTAGTTATAGTATACTAGTAACAGGCTTGTGTCCACTTTTTAAATTTGCGCTTTACTATGTAATTATATACACATGGCAAAACAAAAACTATCCTTAAAAGCAAGAGCTGCAAAAGCAAGACGTGATCTCAAGGCCGCGAAGACTCCGGCTCGTCGTGCGAAAAAGGCAGAAAATCAAAGAAAACGTAGAGCAGCTACAAAAGCTGGTAAAAACGTTAAAGGTAAAGACTTTGACCATAAAGACAGAAAATTTAAATCCGTTAAAGCTAACAGAGGTAATGACGGTAAAGGAACAAAACGAGAAGGTAAGAAAAAATATAAGACCTGCTCGTGTAAGAAATAGGGAAAGACCCTATACCAAGTCAATATTAACCAAAAACAAACCAAAATGACTTATTTATACTACAAGACCAGTACATATAATACTGGCAACCAAAAACCGAATGAAGAAACTATTAAAGAGTGGGAACATTTAGCTAATAAAGCTAATTGGAGAATTACTCAGCTTGCTAATGGCTTTTTTCAAACAGAATGTAAGCATGTAAAAAATGATACATGGCAAGACATCACGCGTAGAGAAACTATAGAAGGTGCAGAAAACGCAATTGATGGCAGTATCAAGCATTTTAATCAAAAATTAGAGCTTTCTAAAGGCCCTAAAGTTGTAAAAACATTCAAATAAACTATAAACTAAATAAAATTTAATTAAATGGAATATAATAATCCCAGTTTAATTGTCAAAGACTTAAACTTTGGCGATGAAGCTAAAAACAAAGTAATAACGGGTGTAGAAAAGCTGGCGAAAGCGGTAAAATCTACTCTAGGAGCATCTGGAAAGTGTGTAATATACGAAGATGCTAGAGGCAACCCGGTCATCACAAAAGACGGTGTAACAGTAGCAGAATCTGTTGTCTTATATGACCCGGTTGAAAACATGGGCGCTACGCTTGTTAAAGAATCAGCTAGAAAAACAGTGCAAGAAGCAGGTGATGGTACTACTACAGCTACCGTCCTTGCTGAAGCATTGCTAAAAGAGGTTAACAACGCTGAGTACAGTGACATTTCTACAAGAGATATAAAAAAAGGTATATTTAGTGCTCTTGCAAAAGTAAATAATTACTTAGACGCAAATGCAATAGAAGTAGAAGGTGACATGCTAAATAACGTTGCATCAATAAGTTGTAATAACGATAAAGAGTTAGGTAAGATTATATCTAAAGCATACGCTAAGGTTGGTAAAGATGGTGTTGTGTTTATGGAAGAGTCTGAAACAGAAGAAACACATGTTAACGTTGTTGAAGGTATACAATTAGACAATGGGTTAACATCACCTCATTTTATAACAAATCAAGATAAGCAAAAAGCAGAACTTGAAAATCCTTATGTATTAATAGTATCATCTGAAATACCTACCGTTAGAAAAATACAAAGCATATTAGAGTTTGTTATTAAAAAAAGTAGAGCTTTACTTATAGTAGCACCAGTATCACAGCAAGTTAAGTCTGCTTTACTGATGAACAAGGTCAAAGGTAATATAAAAGTTAACATAATTGACTTACCAGGCTTTGGTCCTACTAAAAAAGATACTACTGAAGATTTAGCTATAGCAACAGGAGCTACAGTGATAAATGAAGAGTTGGGTGATGATCTAGACATTATAAGTGTAGAGCATTTAGGTGAAGTTGATAGAGCTGTAACTGATACTAAAACTACAGTTATAACTACAGGTTCTGATCAAGAAAAGCTTAATAATAGAATTAGATCTATTAAAAAGCTTATAACAAAAGAAAAAAATGCTTTTATAGCTGAAAAGTTACAAAAAAGAATAGCTATGTTAAAAGGTAGTGTAGGTATAATAAATGTTGGCGCTGATACAAAGGTAGAGTTAAAAGAAAAGAAAGATAGAGTTGAAGACGCTATATACGCTACTAAAGCAGCACTAAAAGAAGGTATTGTACCAGGCGGTGGTATAGCTCTATTAAATGCAGCTCAAGAAATAAAACCAACAAATGAAGCTGAAAATATATTGTTAAAAGCTATAAAAGCTCCGTACAATACTATATTAGATAATGCTAGTATACTTGAAGTTGTAGAACCTGTAAATGGAAAAGGTATAGATGTTATTACTGGTAAAAAAACTAACATGGTTAAAAAAGGTATTGTTGACCCTGTACTTGTAACTAAATCAGCTCTTAAAAACGCGGTAAGTGTTGTTACTACTATTATATCCGCTGATTGTGTAATTTCAAATATGAGAGGAGATGAAAGCAATTAACCACTTTATAGTAATAGACAAAATAAAAGACGAACCAACTGAAGTTGGCGGGCTTATAATAACAGAATCAATAGATACCGATACAAGATATAGTAGAGGAAAAGTAATATCAGTTGGTAATTTAGCCGAAGGAGTTAAAGAAAAAGATATTGTTCAGTATGACAAGCATGCTGGCCACGGAATTAGTGTAAAAAACACTCTATACTATGTAATCTCTATAAGAGATGTTGTTATTATAGAATAACAAAACCATAAACCATAAACAAAAAAAACCTTAAACAAGAAATTATTAATTAAAAAACAAAAAAAATGGACACATTCTTATACTTTGCAACTGCTGGAGGTGCTGATGCAGCGGCGGACAACATAGTTGTTCCTGCTAGCGAGCTTTTATCTATAAATGCAACCGCAGCTACTACTTGCAATATTTATTTTAAAAACCCTAGAATTTTAGAGGGTACTGACGCTGATTCTACAAAAAATTATGTTGAGTTAACTTATACTTCTGGATCATTTAAAGTTGTTGCTGAGGCTATTGTAAATGCAGCAGCTGGTGCTTTTGGAAAAGGTATGGTTGTTATTTGCGATATGAATAACAATATATCTATAGATCCTTCTATATCTGCTTGTATTGTTTCAACAGCTGATGACAATACTAATCCAGACGACTAATTTATTAACTTAAAAAAAATTCAATAATGAGACTAGCACAAGAACAATCTTATTTTTACTTTGCTGATCAAGCTGGTGATGGTGCTGCTGATGGTAATGAGCAGCTATGTGTACCTACTACTTCTTTAAGGGCTATGGAGCCAAAAGATGGTGGTGCAGCACTTTTGCTTTATTTTCAAAGTGCAAAACTTCACGCTGGATCTACTACAACAGCTACAACAAAAGTAGAATTAACAGTAGGTACTTTAAAACACAAAGACGTTATGGAAGCTATTATTAGCGCTATAAATAAGCCAACTAATGACACAGGCTTTATAGTTGTTGCTGACGATGAAAATAGCGTTTTTTTAACTTCTGATATTACAGCTGGTACTACTATAGTAACTGTATAATATTGAGACTAACCGCGCAAGATCTGCGTGATATGAATATCCTTAAGTATTACAGGCTCACAAGAAAGTGGGCTTGTAAAACTTACGGGATTTTAGACGCAGACTTAGAACTTTTATTTTATTTAGATTGTGAAGGAAGATTCACACGAAACGATTTCATCAACGGAGTATATACATTTTCTTGGGATAAAGCAAGGTGGGACAGGCTTAGACAAGATGGGTGGATAGACGTCTGGCGACACAGAAATCGTACAACTATTAAGTATAGTGTATATAAGACATCGTATCGATGCAAACAATTAATAAACAGAATATATAGAATACTATTAGGCGAAGAAGACATGCCTACATCTGAACGTAGTATATTCTATAATAACAAATCATATACAGATAAAGTTTACAATAAAGCTATAGATGATATGATTAAAGACAAAGATAGATAATGATAAATAAACTATTATCTGCAGGAGCAGCTAATCTTGTTAAAAGCGTGGGTGGAGTTTTAGATAACCTAACAACTACAAAAGAAGAAAAGCTAGATGCAGAAAGAAAAATAAACGATATGATAATGGGTTACGAAGCTGAAATGCAAAAGCAAGTAACAGAGAGATGGAAGCTAGATATGAATTCAGATTCGTGGCTAAGTAAAAACATACGACCGTTGGTTTTAGTGTTTTTAGTTGTAGCGACAGTGTTGTTAATATTTATTGACGCTGGTACAATAGCTTTTAAAGTAGAAGATAAGTGGACTGATTTATTACAATTAGTATTGATAACAGTGATTGGTGCTTACTTTGGTGGAAGATCATTAGAAAAAGTAAAAAAATAAATGGCTAGAATAAGTTCTTATGGTGTAGACTCTACCCCACTTAATTCTGATAAAATGCTAGGTACCAATCCCGATGGTACTGTAAAGAACTTTACCTTAGGTGATATAGCCAAACACTACTCTTATACTAATGCTATAGGTATAACGGGTCAAATAACTTACTTATACGAAAACCAAGGTAGTTGGTCAGCTTCTAATAGTGGTACTATGCATATAGCTACTGCTGATGGTACAAAAGCTTTTAGTACTGTGACTACAGTGAAGCTTAGTAAATTTCAATATAGTGGTAGTAATAGTTTAATAAACTTTTATAATGAATTTATTGATAAAGACATACTCATAGCTGATATAGAAAATCAAAACAACTATGGTGTTTACACGTGCACCGCTGTAGCTCAAGATAGTGGTAACACCGACTTTTACGACTTAACCTTAATATATAGAAGTGGTAATGGTAATTTAGTAAACGAATACAATTATACAGTAGTCCTTTTCGCTGGTGCCCAAGATAAGGATTTTACTTTTTTTCAAAACTCAGGCGCCGCGACGTGGACTATTGCACATAACCTTAATAAATTTCCATCAGTTATGATAACAACTGCTGCTGGCGAAAAGGTAGAAGCTGATGTCTCACACACAGACAAAAATAATTTAACAATATCGTTTTCCGGAGCTATTTCTGGTTACGCGTATTTAAACTAACAATAAAAATAAAAAAAAATGCCTAAATATTTAAATCATTTAGATCTTAATGGTAATCAGCTTAAAAACGCTAAGCTAGAAATTACCGATTCACCCTTAGCAGAAGAGGGTGTTATACATTATCACGACACCAATAATACAGTTAGATTTTACAATGGATCTAGCTGGCAAACGCTTGGTACTGCAACTGGTGATATTACAGGAGTTACAGCTGGTAACGGTTTATCAGGTGGTGGTAACTCAGGTGCTGTAACATTAACTTTAGATATAAGCGATAGTAGCTTGACAACAGCAACTTCTATTGCTCAAGCTGACTTACTCGCTTTTTCTGATGAAGATGCAAGTAACGATCCTACAAAAAATATAACGTTTTCTAATTTAGAAGATACTATATTTGGAAATGTTTCTGGTAACGCTACAATAGCGGCTGGTGGAGCTTTATCACTTGCTGACGATTCAGTTGATTCTGCTGAAATAGCTGATGGTGCTATTGACACAGCTCACATTGCTGACGATCAAGTTACTTATGCTAAAATGCAAGACACAGGAACTAACAACCGTCTTTTAGGAGCAGCAACAGCTGGTACTATTGGTGAAGTTCAGGTAGCAACAGCTATGGTTGCTGATGATGCAATTACTTACGCTAAAATACAAAACGTATCTGCTACAAACGTAGTTCTTGGTAGAGATTCCACAGGTGCTGGTGTTATAGAAGAAATAGATGCATCAGCTTTACGTACAATAATTAACGTAGAAAACGGAGCAACTGCAGATCAAACTCAATCAGATATTAACGGTTTATCAATTACAACTGTAGGTACTTTAAGTTCTGGAGCAATAGGTTCTGATTTTGGAAATATAAATATAGGTTCTAGTAATTTAACAGCTACAGGTACTATATCATTAGGTGCTACATCATTTAACGATAACAACATAACAAATGTTGGTGATATTGCTTTAGACACAATATCTAGCGATGGTAATACAATTGGTGTTACCATGACAGACAATGTAGACTCTGCTTTTGTAGTAAAACAAGGTAGTGACGAGTATATATCTATAGATACAAGAGATGGATCTGAAATAGTAGATATAGGTACTGGTGTTTCTGGAACTACTATTAACATTGGTCATGGAACTTCTACGGTTGCTATTGGTGATAATCTAACAGTAGCAGGTGATTTAACAGTTACTGGAACAACTGCAACTGTTAATCAAACAAACTTAGACGTATCAGACAATATTATAGGTTTAAACAGAGGCGCTACTTCAAACGCAAATGATTCAGGTTTAATTATCGAAAGAGGTTCAACTGGTAATAACGCTGCAATTGTATGGGACGAAAGTGCTGACAAATTTGTAATGGGTACTACAACTGCAACGCCTTCTTCTACTGGTAATTTAACTATAACAACAGGAACTTTAGTTGCTAATTTACAAGGTGCGGTAACTGGTAACGCAGATACAGCGTCAGCTTTAGCATCGGCAGTTAATATTGGTGGTGTATCATTTGATGGATCAGGTTCTATTAATTTACCTGGTGTAAACACTGCTGGTGACCAAAATACTACTGGTACTGCTGCTGTAGCAACAGCTGTAACAATTACAGATAACGAAAACACTAATGAAAATAACGCAATTATATTTGCTGCAGGTGGTGATTTAGACGGTGGTAATCTTGGTTTAGAGTCTGATGGCGATCTTACTTATAATCCATCTACTGGAAGATTAACTGCTACTCAATTGGCAGGTACAATAACAACAGCTTCACAAACAAACATTACAGCTGTTGGTACAATTGGAACTGGTACTTGGCAAGGTACTGCAATTGCTAGCGGTTATATTGCAGGCGATGCTATTGATGGAAGCAAAATAGCAGACGATGCTGTTGATTCAGAGCATTTAGTAGATGGTTCTGTTGATAATGCGCATTTAGCTAATAGCTCGATAAGTATTAATGGTGTATCTATTTCATTGGGTGGTTCGGTAACAACAGCAAACACTCAGCTTGATATTGCTAGTACAAGTGAAGCTGAAGCTGGTTCTGATGATAGTAAAGCTATGTCAGCTGCTAAGGTTGCTGATAGAACTGTTGTTGCAACTATCGATGTTTCTAACTCAACATTTACTTCAAATTTATATGCTGAAATACAACATGGTCTTGGAACTGCTGATATTATAGTACAGCTTTACGACATTAATACTGAACAAACTGTTGAGGCAGATGTATTTAGAACTGATAAAGCTGGTAGTGCTTCTACAGATAAAATTAAAGTTGTATTTAGTGCTGCACCTGCGGCTGCTAATGATATACGAGTTCTTATAACTTCTTGTAGAGGAGGTCAATCTGGAACTGTAGCGTATAGCTAAAAATAAAATTAAATAAAACAATATGCCAAAAATTTACTCTAGCTTACTGCCTGGGATCGACGATGCTGTCGATCTTGGGTCTGCTAGCAACCAATTTAAGACACTACACCTTGATGGTACAGCTAATGTAGATGCAATAAGCTGTCAGGGTGATATTGGTCTTACTGGTCACATAACGTTAAACACTACTAAAAAGCTTTATTTAGACGGTGGTAATAATACATATATTACCGAAAGCTCATCAGATACTATTAAAATGTTTACTAATGGATCTGTAAGGCTTACTCTTACTAATGGTGCTGCAACTTTTGCAGGAGATATTGACGGTGGTGGTGATATTGATTTTAGCGGTACAGCAACTGGAAATGGTAGTGGGCTTACTAATTTAAATGGTAGTAATATAAGCAGTGGTACTATAAACGCTTCTAGAGTAGCAACACTTAACCAAAACACAACAGGGTCTGCAGCTAGCTTAAGCGGTCTTAGTTTAGGTGATATTGTTGCTGGTGGAGAAAGTGCTTATACAAAAGTAAGTGGTAATGCCGCTTCGTCTAATAAGTTTTTAAGATCAAGAGGTGCAGCAAACACTGCTACAATACCTGCTTTCGAAACTATTAGCTCTTCAGATGTTTCTGGTTTAGGCTCTTTAGCAACTGCAAGCAGTATAAGCAATAGTAACTGGTCAGGTACTGACTTGAGCGTTGCTAATGGTGGTACTGGAGCATCTTCACTAACTGCAGGAAGTGTTTTATTAGGTAGTGGAACAAGTGCTATTACAGCTTTGGCTGTAGGTGATACACAAATAATAATTGGTGACGGTTCAGGCGACCCCACAGTTGCAACATTATCTGGTGATGTAACACTAGCTAATAATGGCGCGGTTACAATTGCAAACGATGCAGTTTCATTAGCTAAAATGGCTGATCTAACTCGTGGTAGTATTATAGTTGGTGATGCAAGTGGTAATCCATCTGAGCTAACTGTAGGATCTGACAATTATGTACTAACTGTTGACAGTAATGGAGATATAGGTTGGGAGGCTGCTTCTGGCGGTGCTTTAGATATTGATGGTCTTTCAGATATAAACGCTGCTTTAGTAGACGCAGATATATTTGCTGTAGATGATGGTGCCAATGGTACTAACAGAAAAGCTACAATGACTAGGTTAAGAACCTATATGCAAAATAATCTTACATTTACAACAAACACCAATACGATGGGTAGTGGTTTTGTTGTTGAAGATGGTGATGGCGATACGGTAACAATAACACAAGGAAAATATCTTAAATTTAAAGAAGGTGGTGGTAATGGTATTAATATAAACTTTAGTGATGTATCAAGTGGTACTAGTAACGATCAATATGATTTAGATTTTAATTTAAATATTAATGGCCTTGCTAACAGTTTAGCTACTAATTTATTTAATCACGATAGTTATATAGCTATTACAGATTCAGAAGATAGTGATACTACCCACAAAATGTTAGTTGGAGATGTTGTAGACGCTTTAGCTGGTGATGGTTTAGCATCTAACGGTGGTACTGGAAATAATGTTGTAGCATTAGATTTAGATATAAACGGTCAAACAGATCTTTTTAATGCCACGGCAACAGCTAGTTATAGAGATCTTGCTTTTATGCTTTACGACCCAAATGATACTTCTCTTAAAAAAGGTTATCTATATGATATAATGTCAGCGATGACTGTTGATAATCAAAGTTACGCTGGCGGTCTAACTGTTGGTAGTGGAACAGGCGGTACTAGTTCTCCAGGTAGTGCTACTACAAAAGTTGCTTTAGGAATTAAGCTTCATGGGACGTCTTTACAGCTAAGCTCAGATGGTTTAAAAGCCAATGCAGCTCAAATAGGTATAACATCTATTTATAACAACGCTTTAGAACTTGGCTATGCAACAAACTCTGGTGTAAAACTTGATTTTGCAAGTGATGGTGTAGTATTTAAAACTAATACTACTACTATCATGACTGTAAGCACAAATACCAACGCAAATCTTGTTGGTAACTGGACTGCAAATAACTTCACGGGCTCTGACAAAAGAATTAAAAAAGATATAGTAGATATTCCTAGTTACAAAGCTTTAGAAGTTGTTAAGAAAATGCAAGGTGTTAGATATAATCTAAAAGAAAAAAATGACCAAGGAGAGTTTCCCGAGTACCACAAAGACAAACCTAAAAATGGTTTGAAAAAAATAGGTTTTATAGCTCAAGAAGTTGAAAAAGTTTTACCAGAACTTGTAAGCGAGAACAATGATAACAATGATTTTAAAGCTGTACAATACGATAAAATGGTTGTAGTTTTAACTGAAGCTATAAAAGAACAACAAAAACAAATTGATGAATTAAACAAAAGATTAGATGGCTATACCAAGTAGTGGGGATATAGATATGAAAAAAGTTATTATGGAGCTGCAAGGAACTCCATACGCTTCTGCTGTTGCTAGTGAATTAGAGACATGGGATTGGAATGCCACGGTTAATGCGTGGTCAGCAAATTCAAACAGTGCCGCTCAACCATCAAACAAATACAGTTTGACTGATTGGGCTGGTTACGATCATTTTGCCGTTGCTTCTTTTACTGATGATAAAAGTTTTGACTTTGATGGAACTAATGATTATTTATCAACTACCACTAACTTATCATCTGCTATTCCAGTAACTAGCGCTTCTGTTAGTTGTTGGGTTAAGCTTGATTCAATGTCTGCTAACGGTTTTTTGTTTCAAATAAATGCAGAGTCAGGTACTAACGATCAAATTATATTATTATGGAATAATGCGGCTGGAAAAATAAGAGGTAATGTAAAACTAAATGGTTCTGCTAACATAGTTGATTCTGGTTCAGGTTTAGAAAACGATGGCAACTGGCATCATGTTGTATTTACTTGGGTTTCAGGAAGTAAAACTTCTTCAAACAATATAGCTAGATTATATATAGATGGCTCACAAACAGATAGTGATGCTATATCTACAACTTGGGGTGATGCTTCTGATCCAGCACACTTTACAATTGGTAGAAATCAAATACAAAGTAATGCTTATTTTAATGGTCATATAAATGATTATGCCATATTTAACATTGCACTTTCTTCCTCTCAAGTTTCAGCTATATACAACTCGGGATCACCTAAAGACGAGTCTAGTCATACTGGTTTAGTTGCTTACTACAAAATGGAGGGTTATAGTGATAATGACAGTACTTTAACTGATGATTCAAGTAACAGTTATACATTGGCGATAAACAATAGTTCTAACATAGATAGTACAGACACACCATAATATGGCAAGAAAATACGTAATAATAACAAGCGAAGACGTAAGCTCTGTAGATTTTACTAAAGTAGAAGAAACATCTGTAAACACACTTAGATGGAATATAGATAATACAAAAACTTTTGTAAAGTTTACAGGAGATACGCCTAGTTTTTTAAATAATAAAACACAGTATACATATGAGCAAATGCTTAGTATACTAAATGATGTAAGTGGTGAATGGTATATAGAAGACACCACAAGTAATTAACCGCTTTAAAACAAAATCAAAGCGTGTAATAATATAAATAACAAATTAACTTAAATTAAATAAAATGGCAAAAAGAAAAACACCTAAGGTTAAAAACCTTAAACCTACAAGTATTACTGAAGAGCAATTAAATGCTATTAAGAGTATAGTTTCACCTATAAGCAAAATACAAACAGAGCTAGGTAGAATTGAAACTCAAAAACATATAATGCTTCACCAGATTACTAAACTACAAGAATCTTTACAAGAAGAACAAACAGCTTTAGAAAAACAATACGGTAAAGTAAATGTAAATATTAATGACGGATCTATAACTTACCCACAAGATGAGCAAGCTGATTCGTAAAATATCAATAGGTAAAGATTATAAAAATGATGCCATGCACTATGCCGTTGGGCAAGAAGTGTATGGCGGTCATACCATATGCGATATAATTGAAGAAAAAAATAAATTTAGTATTTATATTAAAAAAGGTAAAGAAGTTTTACCTTGGAAAGACTTTAACAAAAACATGGCTGTATCTGTAGAATATAACTTACAGTACTAATGAACACTGTGTATGATTTTTTAATATCACCAGTTAATAACAAAAGATATAATAATGTTAAAAAAATAGGTGATAAAGAGTTAATAATAAATACAGAAATATTTAATCATCAATATGTAAATAGAGAGGCTATTGTAAAAGCAATACCCTTGGCATTTAAAACGCCTATAGAGTTAAACGATATTGTTTTAGTACATCATAATATATTTAGACGTTTTAACAATATGAAAGGCAAAGAACAAAATAGTAGGTCTTGGTACAAAGAAGATCAATATTTTGCACAACTAGACCAAATATATCTTTATAAAAAAAATAACAAATGGAAGTGTTTAAAAGGTTTTTGTTTTGTAAAGCCTATTATAAACACTGACAAATTTAATATTGAAAAAGAAGAAGAGCTTAAAGGTGTAG
>Ga0114906_1001595_pt1 | contig 11753 bp, 4 predicted proteins | sample MalvirDeepMed_M9_FD_89687 | JGI IMG/M metagenome (GOLD analysis project Ga0114906, IMG submission 89687) | Marine viral communities from the Global Malaspina Expedition - Malaspina viral metaG DeepMed_M9 | ecosystem: Environmental > Aquatic > Marine > Oceanic | place: Mediterranean Sea... | reverse complement strand
TTTTAAGAAATTCTTCAGGTAAATAAAATAACTCAGCAATCTTGCTAGGAGTTTTTTGTTTTAATCTTGCTTGAAATTTATCTATTCTTCTATTCAGTATATCTATACTCTTTTCACTGGGAGCATCACCATAATCAAAATCTTTACCAGTAACAGCTCTATACATCTTTTTATATTCACCCCCAGAATTAGATGTTAACTTCTTTGTCAAAGGATCATCAAACCATTTGTCTAATGTTTTATTTATTTTCTTTTGTAATTCTTTTGGTGTGCAAGCCATTATGGACAAATCCCATTTTCATTACCAAACCTATCTGCTGTACGTTTCATAGCCTTTCTATTAGATTCTAAAAATTCAGGGCCTCCATATATATCACCAGCAACAGATTCTCTTCTACCTGAAAATAAGTTCCTGGTATCATGTGGTTGACCATAGAATAATTTTACTTGATTCATCTTATGTCTAAAGTATGAATTTATACCATGTACAGGTGCTATTTTACCACTCATTGTAAGAGCATTTCTAGGTATTCTTTTCATCTCAGTAAGAGCTGACAAACTGGCTATCAAATCAAGACCACCTCCTGGAAGTTTATATGATATGTAATCAAGTGCTATATCACCTGTCAATCCTAAGACTTCAAGAACATCTTTGTTTATTTTTTCAAATTCTTTCCATTCAGTTAGATCAGCAGGTAAAGATTCATTAATAGATAATTTTGTAGCAATCTCATTTACTCGCTTGCCTAAATCACTTTCATACCCTATCAAAGGAGAACCACCTTCTGAATCTTCAAATGATAAAGCCTTATAATTTTTTAGGTCTATACTCTCAAATGAATACTGAGGGTCTATCTCACCTCTTAACCATGCTAATTGATTAGATATAGGTTTAGCAATCTCCATCATTAAATGGTCAGATAAAGTTGTATTAAGTCTTTCAAAAAACCTGAGACCTAATGTAATAAATTTTGTTTGACTATTAACTTTATCAAATCCAGGCATCATTGCACCATTATGATAAGTAACAGTACCAGTCGATATCTTAGGTGTCATAATTGAAAGAACAAATTGTTTACCAAGACCGGGATAACGCTCTTCCCATTTATAGTATAATTTTTCTAACTTATGTAATGATTCATTCATTATAGAATTAGCATCCATATCATCTGTTAATTTATTGTTAAAAGACTTCCACCATTTAGTTCCATAATCAGCTCTAAACTGACGCAGTTCTGTTTCCCATTCCATTGCAGTAGGTTTCTCTACAGTTGCAGGGTTAAGACCAACACCAGTTAATTTCGAAAGAACATTATATGTAGCAAGTATTTGAGCATAGTCATCTGAATTAACACCTCTTATATTTAATCCAAGTCTCTTATTCTTTGAGTCCCATATACTTGCAGCTATCCTTGACTTTATTTTCTTAATCGCTTTAAATCTTTTTCTTCTACTTCTTATCTTAGAAAAATCATGCTTTGTTCCAAACTTATCTGTCCACTGGCCACCTGATGCTAATGTACGATAAATCTGCCTTAGTACCCTGGCTCTTACAGCATTTTGGACATTCCTACTTGCCATTACTTCTCCAGTAATATCTGATTTTAATTCTCTAAGTCTATTATAACTCTCTGCAAAACTTGTAGCCATCTCATGATTACCATTTCTTTCCATCCTGCTCTGTGACCTTCTGTATCTACGCATCCTATAGTCTATACTATTTATAGCATTTAACTTATCGAAATCAGAATCGAATCCTTCAACTATCTTTTTTGTAGCTGCTGATACATCAGCCGTATCTCCAAGTAAAAAATCATATAAATAGCTATCTGTTTTATATTGAACATCAGAATTAACTTTTTTCATTGACATTCTATCCATACCTGCAATATTAGCAATCATTCTATCAGCTGCTATCATATGAAAATTCTGACCTGAAGCATCTACACCTGATTCTGGCTTATCAAACCGAGCATCTCTTAACCTAAATGGGTCTATAAATTCACCTTTTGCATTTTTAAAAATAGCATTAATATCATCAGCAATATGCTCCTGACCAGACGGTCCTCTTCCTTTTATCAATCCCCAATAAACAGCCCTATTTAAATGAGACATTGTATATGAAAACCTTTGTGTATAATCTATTAGAGTATCATAGTCTACTTTCTTCTGTTCTCCACTTTCAAATACACTTGTACGAAGACCTAAGAATCTTTTATATGGTCTTAACGCTAACGTAATCATGTCGATTTCAAGTGTATCAAGTGTTGCTCCACTATCTACCCAAGATTCTGTCTTTCGGTCATAACGTTGCTTAGAAAATATACCAGGATTCTCTTTTCCATCTCCAAATAATAACTTTCTTTCCCATTGTTTATCAAATACACTCTTGTCATATCCTCTTCCTCCAGCATCAACAATCCTTTGTATATCTTTAGTAAGTAAGATTTCTACATTTTTTATTGTATTTGGGTCACTGAGAACTATCCTACCTCTATCTAATTTTATATTGAAACCTTTAACATCATCAAAATTTCCACCTGTGTATGTTTTTAAGAACTGTATAGTATTCTTAGACTTAACAACAATACCTCTATATAAAGAACTATTTGCTTCACTAAAATTATAATTCATTAATGCTTTACCATTAAATGGATTTAAACCTTCTATTGAAGTTCTATCTTGAACAGCTTTTACTGAAGGAACATCTCCAGACTTGCTATCCCAAAACCTTAATATATCTGAAGGAGTATCCCACCAGTAATTTATCTTATCTATATCGAAATCCATTTCAAGCCTAAACCATCCATCAGCATGATTAATTCTTGCCGCGTTCCCAGTTAGATCACCAAATCCTTTCAAACCAACAATAACTTTATCAGATGATCGAGTTGTAGGAGTTCTATGAGAAACTAATGCTATTTCATATCTCTTCCCTTCTATTCCATCATTGAAAGCTTCAACTGACTTATAAAGGTCATTAAGAGTAATAGCTCTTTTACCATCTAATAATTGCTGAATCTCTTTTGATAACTTATCTGCTTTAACTATATTATCTTTAGATGTATAATTATGCTCAATAAATCTTATTCTTTCAGGAGCAACCAACTTACCTTTATTCGTAGCATCTATTTCTATCTGTCCATATGTCCATACATCTCTTGATTCAATATCAGCAGCATTACCTGTCCTTTCTCCATTAAGCCATTGAGTTTTAAATAATGTATTTCTTAAATGATTTGGTGTACCATAATCACTAAAATCAGGGACAACAACACTTTGACTTCCATATTCATTACGAGGTGTTAAAAGATTTCTTTTATCAATAAGCTGGCTTTTTATTTGATTTCTTACAGTCCTTTTAAATGGTATATATGTTGGGTCACCTCCATGATTTATCCACCTCTCAAATAATGACATCTGATCAGTATCAACATCTAATTCATCAAAATTTACTTTAAGCTTACTGGCTATTTCTGATGTCTTTGCATCTCCAAATATTTGATTTGCCTCTGTTATAAAATCTCTTACTCCTCTGTCAAGCTGCCATTTATAAAAAGACTGATTTAATCCAGATGTATCTAAATCATTAGCTACTTGCAAAGGAAGAGTTGACGACTTCTTAGGCTTTACAGCACTTGCTATAGAAAATGTATCAATAGGTAAATTAATAATCTTATCAGCACCTGCTTTATGAGATATTAAATCAGACATAGAATCAAAGTCTTTCATATATATTACTTTTTCAGAAGCACCATCAGAAGCTTTTTCTCCTGTAACACCAGTGCCAGACATCTTATTTGCAGAATCCATTATAACCATATCAATCTCATGTCTTGTTAAATAATCATCCCATGTCCTATCTGTTATCCAAGCTGTCTTATCTAAGAATACAGAATTCTCACTTGATGAAGATGCTCCAACGGCTTTAACATGCTCTACATTACTATCGTGTAATCCAAATAGAAATTTGACAGCATTCATTCTATCTCTTGTAACAATATTAACACTATCAAACCTGCTTACATCACCTAATCCACCTGGCATACTAAGGTTTTCAGTATTAAAATCATTTAATCCTAATTCACCTTTAGCGTCTGCCCTGTATGCTTCAGATTCAGCATTGATCTGCTTACTTAATGATTGGAATAAAGATGATATCATAGGAGGAGGGTTTTTGGGATCAGGGCTTTCATCTCCTAATACATGGGCCTTCCAACCTTTCTTAGATAATTTATTTAATTCAGTTTTAATAGATTTCTTATCTCCAATTACATCTTCACCTAGGAATCTAAATAATTTATTATTTTTAGAATCAAGTCTCTCAAGAAGGTCAATAGCATCATTTACATACTCTTCTGTAATTTTTTTAGATGACCTATTAGAAAGCAACTTCATATATCTTAATTGCTTCTTAGCAAATAACTCAGCGTTATTCCAATTCTCATTACTAACAGATTCCCAATATTCCCTGCCTTGAGCCTTGTCACCAAAGATATTATTAAGCATCATTGTCATATCTTCACTTACTCTTTGATGATTTGCTTCTCCCCTTTTATATTCATATTGGTTAGTTTGTTCATTTAATTGAACTGAAACTTTCTTCCAACTCTCGTATGATGATACAGCATCAGGGCTCATATAATCACCAAGTTCTTTAATTCTTTTATCTACAATAGTTATAAACTCATTAGCTATCCTATCCATTGCTAAATATTTATTAGCCCCAATACCATAAGGTATGCCAATCCCATCTTTCATATTACCAACAAAAGCAACAGCATAAGGCTGTCTTCCAAGAGACTGACCTAAATCATTAAATATTTCAGTAGTACTACCAGTACCTACTTTAGCAACAGCTGGTCGATTAGCTATTATACTAAAGAACTCACTTTTTGTTTTATGGTCAACACTATCAAGAGCTATATCATACTCTCTACCAGACTTTTTATATTTGGTATCAATGAGTGTAAACTCACCAACAATATCTTTAACTATATCATGCAAATCATTTCTTTGGAATGATGATGTTGAATATCTAGGGTTAGCATCCCCAAATGCTTTAATTCTATTTACAGTAACACTATTTTTTAATTGCGAATAGACCATAAGAGTTTCATGTATAAACTTCTCATGTTTGTCTCTATATTGTTTTAAACCCCATTTCTCTTGATTAACCTTTTCACCACCATGAACTAATTTAGCTCCACTTTTTCTCATGAATTCATAAAAGTTAAATGGATTCTTCATTACCTCAGTATCACCACCAATCATAATACCTAATGTAGTTCCTGGCGTTGCCTTCAACCCTATATTATATCTGGAAATATATTTATTAAGACCAATAGTAAGCTGAGTATCTACTGGATATCTACTTTGACTATCAACTCTGTCCTTTTCCCACATTACTTTTAAATCTCTATCACTATTGAATACTTGGAATATCATATTCAACTGTTTCTCAACATCTCTTATTCTTTCAATAAGATTCTGATCTGTATCTTCAAACTTAAATTGATTCTCAGCTCTATCGAATAACTTGCCTTCTACCAATGTTTTTAAAGCAAGTGAAGCTGATGAAGGACTGGTTAAATACAAATTCTGTATATTTGTCATCAATGAACGTACACTATTATGCTCTGTTGTATTCTTATTAAAACCAGACTTACCAACTCTGATCCAATCAGATGTAGCATCGAAAAGCTCTTGATGTGATAACCTTGCTGATGATTCTTTTAGTAAATCTAATGTCATTTTAAGTTCACCTAAGAACGCAGCTGATATATGTGCCTCACCTTGAGGAGTTTGGTCAAGATGTATAAATCCACCTTTCTTACCTGATTCTCTTATAAGAGGATATAAATGTTGATTTAATCCTTCATGCATATCAGCAATAAATTCACCTATAGACATATTAGATTGCTCAGCTGCTACTGATAGTTGCTTTAAATACTTCATTTGTCCAGATACTTCAAGGACTTGATGAAAAAGAGCAGGGTCAGATTTTAATAACTTAGCCATAGCAATATTATCTTCTACATTTTCAACTTCTTTTTTATTATCTTTGAGCCAGTCCATCATCCTAGTAAGATTATTATCTATAACACCTTTTATATTCAGCATTGTCATTTGAGGTGATACAACTTTTTGGTCAATAAGGTATTTTACTATACGCCTATCAACGCCATCTAAAGGAACAGCTTTTCCTTCAGGTGATGACTTTTGAAAATTAGAAATACTTCTGTCTAATGTATAATCAGCAATTTGATTTACTAAGTCATTCTTAGCTTCACCAGAAGGCATTGTAAAAATAGGCATTGATTTATCTACAAGCTTCATTAAATCACGGACATCTTTAAGTGTTGGACCATCTTTGCCTGTCTTTATTACCTTTTCTCTACCAGTTTTCCTACTTAAATCATTTCTTAGCACAGACAGCATCTTATTAACAAAATTATATTCTCTTGGATAATCACCACTATCAGCAATCCTACCGCCTTTCATTATATCAACACTATCTGCTGTCTCACCTAATAGGTTGAATACCTTAGGTATTAATTTTTGAATCGCAGTGTAATCAGCACTGTCAAATATCTCATTTTTATTATTAGCCTCAACATTAAGGTCTTGTATAGCTCTCCAATGTTGCCTTGCTGCCTTTTTATTCAATACAAGATTTGTCCAATCAGATACCATTTCATCACCAACTCTCATCCATCTTTCAGTTGGAATTGTATCAGGTGAATTTTCAAGTATCATTTCAGTAAGAGTTCTATCATGCTTATCCATAATACCAGGCTCTATCAATTTGCCTTCTTTATATTTACCAAATATAGCATCAATCATCTTCTGATTAAGTCTTATAGGGTCTCCTTGATGTGAGTAATAAGGACTAACAGTTCTCATTAAAAATGATTCTGGGTGTATTGTATCATGGATACGATCAGGGAAAATAAGTGTACTATCTTCATAATCTAATGGTTGGAGCACTTGTCTTTTATCTAAATCAAAAGCATCTGTATCATACTTTTTATAATCTTTATTACCTTCAAGTATTTTATGTATTTCATTATATATATCAATAACAGACTCTTTAGCCACTTCTCTGTATCTAATAGCTTGATTTTCAGAAGAACCTAATACTATATCATATAAATCTTTCTGTGATTCAACACCTCTTCTACCAGTAGGTCTTAATTCTTCTAATGCATCAAATTCAATTTCATTTAAATCTTTCTTTACTTGCTTTAACTCAGCAGGTGTTAATTCATATGCTTCTTTAATCTCATACTCTGTATCTTTAGGTTTAAGATTATTCATTTCAAGTATAGCTGCGTAAGTTGAGTATATCTCATCGCTAAACGTATCTTCTACATTTACTTCTTTTTCTACCTCTTTACCATCCTCGGTAACTTTTACTTTCTGTTTAGCAGCTTTCCTTTCTCTTGTTACTCTATTACCTTCAGCATCCTCACTAACATACTTCTCTACAAGAATCCCATTTTTCTCAGCTATTTCTATAAGCTTCTGCATGTCTCTGCTTGTTTCATCTACTCCTGTAAATCCACGTCTAATAGCTGTGTGTTCATTAAATAAAGCTCTATAAAGAGCAGCATCTACAGCGGTATTTGTTTGGTTAAGCCATGTATCTACTTCACCAAGTTCTTTAGTATATGTATATGGTCTATCATCAAATAAATGTTCTATTTTACCAGTTTTTTTATTAACATATTCAAAAGGCTTACCTTTCTTTGTCATAAACATACCAAGAGCAACATTAAATACTATATCTTCTAATGGATATCCATCTTGAGACATCATTTCTATACCAGTCCAATTAAATGCTAATGCTCCAGCTAACATTCTACCTGAACTACCAATTAAATCACCAGGAATCTCTTTTAGAAACTTAGGATACCAACTCTTATACAATGCTGTTTCAATATCCATTAATGCATCTTTTACAGTCTGAGCACCTTCTTTAGTTTTAACTAAATCATCTATATCTGTTTTACTATTAATAGGAATTTTATATGACTTTCCTTTAACTTGCTCAACTGTTTTCCTTAGACTACTCATTGATTTCTTTTTCATGCTAAACATACGCTTAGCTTCTTCACCAAGGAATAATCTGTCTGCTTCATCAGCAACCCTATAAGAATTATACCTACGTCTTGTCTGTAATGTTTTAGTAATCCTATTCCAAGCTGGCCTTATAATACCATAATCACTACCACCCGGGATGAATCTTATCATACCAAGAGCTGAACCTAATACAAATGAATGAGCAAGAGTTCCTCCAAAATCAAAATCTACTTCATCATTTGCAAGTGAATTCATAAAATTCAAAGGTAATTCAACTGCCGAGAATAAGATTGATTCTTCTAATGCATGAGCAGCTAAGTTTCCAAGCTTACCATTTCCCATATGACCAGCTAATACTTGATGCATTTGAGTCATTGGGAATTTAAATGTAGCACCAGCGTCATCTATAACAGTACCTATCTTTTTAGCAAGGTCATCACCTAATGTCCCAGCAATTCTAGCAGCATCATCAGCTGCATACCCTGCGTCTTCAAATGTTTTTCTTAATATTCTTGGTGTATTCTCATTAAAATTCTTAGCGAAGTTCATTCTATTCTTCGCTGTCCTAGCAAACATTGCTTCGCCTTCCCTTGTTCCTAGGCCCAATAATGTATCTTTTCTATCTTGAACAAGACTTGATAAAAAATCATCAACACCTTGCTTACCACCTTCTACTTCACCATTTCTAATTTTCTTATTGACCCATCCCATGAACTCTTTATCTTTACGCATCATCTTTACAGCATCATCAGCATATGACTGTGCAAACTTCTTAGTACCAGCTGAAGCAAATACTTTTGTGCCTAAGTTTAGAGCAGTCCTAATTTTACTCATTGGGAAAATAAAACCAGCAGCCCCTCCAATACCAGTAGCTACTCTCTCTCCAAATGTTTTAGGTTCCATTGCTGCTGCAAAATCATCAGAGATAGACCTGCCGATAAGTCCAGGAACACCAACTAATGATATATCAAGAGCAGTCCATGCACCTTTACCAAGAGCAGCAAGCATACTTGTCTCTTCATCATCTATTCGCTCTGTCATCCAAGTAGGGAGCTCTTTACCTTTGGCTGACTGCCAAAGAGAACCACCTTCTTGAGCTTTTAGATTAGATGCAGGTGGTTGAGTAGCCAGCTTTGTTCTTTCTTCAAGCTGCCTTTTAAATTCTAATGTAAGATTGTCAGGCATCTAAAATTTATCTTAACGGTTGAAATAGATTAGCTGCAACCCTCTCCTGTTCAACCTGAACAACAGTTTCTTTTATATCTTGCTGTTCTTCAATTAATTTATTTAAGCTATCTATCTCTGATTTAAATAGAGATTCCATTTCAGGTGCTCTTACCATCCACTGTTCTTCCTTATCTGATAATTTTAAACCTTTCCTGCTTTTTGCACTGAGATATCTTAAATTCAAATCTAAACTATTCAATGATTCTCGTTTCTGCTTTATATCACTTTCCATAGTCTCTATAGAACTTATAGCAGCTTCCATATCTTCTTCTGGTGTTGGTATTATGCCAGGAATACCCGGTTTCTCAGTAGTATCTAAGTCTTCAAGAGCTACTTCACCTTCTTCTGGTTCAAACATTCCAATAGGTCTTTCTATACCAATATCACCTTCAGCACCATATTCCATTATCTCAGCAAGTATATCACCCCTATTCTGCATAACTTTCTCTATAGAACTCAAGGATTTTAAACCTTTTTGAGGATCAACACCAAGAGGTGTACCTGTATATAATGCCTGTACAAACTTTTTATCAGATGAAGAAAGTGGCTCCTCATCATATGCCTTCCGTACAGATGATGCTAAATCACTAGCAATCCCCATAATACCAGATGTATTCTTAGCTTCATAATATCCATACAAAGCAGAAGCTACCCTGTTAGACTGATTTTGACTTAACTTATATTGACTTTGTAATTGTTCAACAACTTCTTCAAGGCCTCCATCCTCTTTAGCAATATATGATGCATAGACAGCCCCAATACCTGTATTTGATATAAATTCTGCAGCATGAGACTGCATTAATTGTTCATTAACTTGCGACAGCATCTGTAGTCTTGTTCCTACTTGTAGAAATTTTTTCTCCTCTTTTGCAGCTGCAATTTGCATTACAGCTAATGCGTGACTTCTCCTAGCTGCTGTTTCTTGGAGTCGCCCTGTTCTTAACTCACGGAGTGTTCTTAGTACTTCTAATTCACTTGCCATTAAACTAATCCTAAAAACTTTTGTTCTGATTGCATTGTTTGGAGCTTCTTTTCTGATGTCAATCTACGCCTCTCAGCACCAATTCTATCCTGCTCACCTTCAAACCATCCTTCTATCTCACCCATCTTAGCTCCTAGCTTACCATATACGCCTTCCTTACCTCTTGAAAAAGCAGTCCTTATGCCAGCCCATATCCTAGATTTCTTTGTTTCTGCTGTGCCAGATGTAGCCAACCCACTTTTAGATACCATTTCATCATATGATTCTTTTAACTGAGCCTCACTTTGTCCAGTTTGATCTTGTAAACCTCTAAAATCAAATTGAAACTCAGCTTCAGCAGCCTTTTCTCTAGCTTCTTTAGCTTCACTTAATTGGCCCGCTGATTTATCAAGAGCTGATAACGATTGATCAATTAAACCTACTTGAACACCAGCTCCTTCTCTTTTCTGTTTTGTAGAAGCATATATACCATATAAACTGACAGCAGCCATTCCTAATGTAAATGGATCAACATATTCCCTGTTACCTGTATATGGATTGATAGTACCTGAACCTCTTTCTTTAACAGATTCTTCACCTTTCTTACCAAAAGCATCAATCATACTTGCTTCAACAGGATTTACATGAGACATCTCTCCATCAACAAGGCGGTATCTATCATCGCCTCCTCTTCCCATAGTACTAAGTGATAAGTGGTTATCTGCTAATGTATTATTCATTATTCACTAGCCAAAGCTGCCCGATATTTTTCTAAACCTTCACGACCCTCACCAGCTAAATTCATACGACTCCATATATCAAATCTCTCTTCTTTTGGAAGATTTGACCACTGATCTTTTTCCATTCCCATCCATTTTCTAGCTGAAATATTTTCTTCTGCAGTACCTCCTGTTTGTCCACCTGCCCATCCTTTACCAGACAAACCAACTTCTGAAGCCATAGTTTTTCCTTCCTTAACAATATCTTTTGGGAGTGGAGGATAAGCACTTCCTGTTGTTCCTGTCGTAGGGTCTTCTAAAACATCAAACCCAGAAGTATCACTTACATCAAGGTCTCCTGCAATATCTTCTCCAGCAGAAGCAACAGTTGTGTCTGGCTTTAATGATTCAGCCCCTTTAGTAGAATCAGTCCCTAAAGCACCCATCAATTCTTTATGCTCTTTTTCTGCCGTTCTTTCATCTCTATATGACTGAGCTAATCCAATAGCTTCAGTGATAGCTGCTGTAGTATCCTGTATACCTTGAACTTTTAAATCTGATAACATAGATTCAGCCGTCATTTCGCCTCGTATCCCTTCTTGAGCTTGCCAACTACCTTGATATTTCCCTGCAGCCGTTCCAGCAGCCTTGTATGCACTATATAAATTACCTCTTGCCACTATCTTAACCTATACTTATACGTTATAAATTTAATATTTGTATGCATATTATTCAAACCATTCATTATAGCTTATCAAACT
>Ga0114906_1001592_pt1 | contig 11756 bp, 17 predicted proteins | sample MalvirDeepMed_M9_FD_89687 | JGI IMG/M metagenome (GOLD analysis project Ga0114906, IMG submission 89687) | Marine viral communities from the Global Malaspina Expedition - Malaspina viral metaG DeepMed_M9 | ecosystem: Environmental > Aquatic > Marine > Oceanic | place: Mediterranean Sea... | reverse complement strand
GGTGGGCGTATCTGCCCTGACGTTCGCCGCGTTCAGCAAATACAGCCCCATCAACAACGCGCTATCGTTCATCACAATCGCGTATCGCACGGAGTTTGCGATAGACGACTGGATTAAGGTATCGAACCAATCTGGGAAAATCGTTGGCAAGGTCAAGGACTTCAACCTGAAGGGAGTCAAGGTCAGGACATTCGATATGTCGGAGTCAATCGTCAGTTGTGAGGAACTGTTGCACTCTTTCGTGGAGAACCTGACGCCGGGCGATATATTCCGCTGGAAAACCTTATTGTCAATCTCGAAGGCTGCATCCGTGAAATCAACCGAGAATATCTGCCGCAAGGTTCTGGAGGAGAATAACCTGACTTCCATTACGGACGAGGATGGCTACCAGCAGGATGCCTATGTCGAGTTCCACGATGACCAGCTTCAATTCAAACCATCGTTCCGCCGCGTTTCGATTTACACCTATCATCCGAAGTGGATAACGATGGCGGAGAGTAGCGAGCCAATCGGATACGAGGTCGCCTATGCTCTGGCCCGGCAGTTCAAGCGCGACATCCTTTCGGAGTTGGACAGTATGCAGATGACCTACGTTGATGCTTCCTATGTGGTGAAACCGTGAAGTTCTTTCGCAATATGCTATTCACGGTAGGGCGCTATCCTTCTATGATGGGCGCTCGCGGCCAGCAGGATGTTGAGTTCTGTCGCTATATTGAATGGGTGTGGCTCAAGCGCTGCCTGCTACTGGTTGGTGCGGTGTTCGGTGCTGCCGGGATTGGAACCTACGTCGGTATGTTTTACGAGGATGAGATAGCCGACGGAGCGTTCTGGGTCTGGGGCGTAGCGTGGGTTTATAACGGGGTGATACTAATATTGATTGTGATTTCAGCAGCGCTGGGTGCAATCAAGGCTCTTATGCTCAAGGCGTTCTTCTCACCCGAGGTTCAAATCACGCAGGCTGCTATGCGAACAGGACAGATGATGAAGAAGGGAGGAATATGAAATTGACGAAGGCTGATAAGACAGTAATATTGGCGCTGCTTGGTATTGCGGCGCTGCTCATCCTTTTAGGGACGGTGGCGTGATGGCTGGCCCGCCCCCGATGCAGACGTTGAAGAAGCCACAGGCGGAAGAACAGCCACCGCCCGATACCCCGGCAGAGTTAGCGCCAGCACCAAACATTATGCAGCGAGCGCCGATGCTACACCAGATGCTGCCGACCCCGGAGCAGATGTCGGATGACGAACTGGAGCTTTACCTCAAGCGCCTGACGATGCGCCACAAGCGCCTGTCCCGGAAGTGGTGGGGCTTGCGCCGCAAGTACGCGAAGGAGGAGTGTCCCTATTGCGGGATGCACACGCAGGGCGGCTTCTGCGCCATCCACCAGCGTGACTACGACGAATACCTGACCGCGCTGGCGACCCGGCAGAACAGGAACTTCGGCTTATGAAACAATACACGGTGAGTATAGATGGAAAGAAACGGGATTACCAATGGCGAAGCTATAAGGACGATTCTGGAGTTGTTCTTATATATGTGGGACTGGGTGATAGATATGGTAGGTCACAATGACTGGTTATAATACCGGAGTCACCGGATACCTGAATCCGGTGTCCGTGGACAGGGTGCAGCATCCCGATTACGATGCCAAGTTCGCAGAGAATACCACGATGCGGGTTGTGCAGTATCTTTACCCGGTAATCCATAATTGCGTCCAGATGCTTGAAGGACTCTGCGCGGAAACCGAGGTCACGGTGCCGACCGACCTGAAGGACAACGTGGAGTTTCTCAAGAAGATATTCCAGACGGAGATAGACTGGCACCCCCGCACGATGCTTGGGGATGACGCCGCCGAGGAGCTAAATGCGAAGCTGTCCCTGCACGAAGAGTATGCGAAGCAGGAAGGCAACGAACACCAGAGCATTATGAACTGGAGCAACCCTTACGGACAGACCGGGCAACTCACACAGGCTCCGCCCCAGCAGATGAATCCATATATGCAGCAGTATCCGATGCAACAGCAGTATCCGATGCAGGGCGGCACTTCAGTTTTCAAACCGTGGACTTGGTTCGGAATAGGTACAGGTGCAGCCGCGGTACAACCGTGGCAGCTACCTCCGCCACGGATTGATACTCTGGCAAACGGGGAACAGTATTACACGGCGAACGGAGGCGGGCCACCGCCTCTGGCACAGCAGCAGGGCTATACGGAATTACCGATTGGCTCGATAGGATGGAATACTGCCGGGCAGCCGATTGACCTTAACGGAATGGTCGTGGCAACGACCGGAGAGAAACTTATGAATACAGCGTTGCAGCGTATTCTATAATGCCGAGCTACTGCTCTCACGGTGATATTTCAGCTTTCTTACAGGTTGATGCTTTTGCAGATGGCGGTTCAGCTACTACTCCGACACAGGCACAGGTCGAGACATTCATAGATTTATCGGAGGAGCGCATAGACCAGCTTACTGACCACGCTTGGGCCACCGCCCGGGCCAAGTCCGTGACGGATGAAAGGATTACGATGCAGCGGGTTCGCGGAGCCACGATTTCAACCAGAGCCAAGATTCAGTTAAATCATTTCCCGGTTCTGGCGTTCTCACAGCACGCTTCGCCGTCCCTGTCGCAGACGAATGGCACGGTCAAGCTCTGGACTGGAGCGAAGTATCTGGACTATCTGGATTCGGACGAGAGCAAGACGATGGGTTCCAACGTGACGGATGTGGTGGATAAGGATTTCTGGACAGATATTGAGCGCGGGATAATTTACATCAGTAACTGGGCGCTGCTGGGTATAATGAATACCGCGCCGTCAGCCGTGGACGGCTATATCAGTTACAAGTATGCAACAGCCTCGACCCCGGATGACATCAAGCTGGCCGCCATCTATTTCACTTCGTCGCTGATAGCGATGAACGACGACCTGAATCTTATGCAGGAAGGCGCGGACTCGATGAACAACCAGCAGCGAGCGCAGATGTATGAGGATATGGGAATGAAGATACTGAAAGAGAACCGCAGGACTACCCGGACTATTCGGATGGCTCGCTTCGAGGGTGGCTTCGGTGGCGCGATACCGTCAAACCCGATTGGTGGTGTCTGATGGCGATAACCTATGCTGAAGTGAACGACCCGGTTTCAACGGTAGTGAGCTTGCTCTCGTCGAACTGGACTGCTTCGCATACGGATAACACTACTCCCACGATAGACGAGTCGTGGGATATTGGAAAGAAGAACCTGAAGAATGGAGATGTAGTAAGAGTCTATGAAGTAGCCGGGAGCCACGATTTCAGTATGGCAGGCAATGGCCTCGATAAAGGGAATGCCCGCGTTTCAATAGACATATCAACAGCAGCCAGCCGCTCAAGGCTACGGAAGCTGTATTCAGAAGTGGTCAGTATAGTCAGGGGAGGTCGAGCCGGGAATGCAGGCACGGCGCTCAATTCAGACTATGTTGATGTGAAGTTGCTATCCCGCGTTGACCAGACCGACAAGCTCCGGCGATGGTATCGCTATGTAGTGGACTGCGAGATAACAAACTTTGAGGTAGTAATATGACTGACAACTTGAGATTAAGCCAGCGCGTGAATGCTTACTATATAATAGAAAGCACTTACGGAACCTGCCCGGTAGCAACGATATATCACGCCGGGCTGCTCGATACATTCGACCCGCGCAACGTGGAGATGCAATACACTCCCGTTCCTGCCGTGGGCAAAAGTACCGACAGCCACATCATATCAGGCCCGGTGAAGGTGACGGTGCCGTTCAAGATAGGAATGTGGGGAACAGGCTGGAAGGACTTGCTCGGCAGGGTAATAGGCGTTACAAGTAGCGCACCTTCTTTTCTGACTGATAGCGTGGATTCTGTTTCGCTGCTTGCAGATGAGGTAGTAACAGGCGGCACTCCATATCAATCAACGCTGGTGACTGGCTGCACGTTCAACTCCGTCGTTCTGGAAGCGGACTACACCTCGAACGCGCCGATAACGCTGGACTTCGATGTATGGGGCTACTATCTGAACGACAAGGCTCACTCTGCCAAATCAACTTCCCGTAATTTTGATAGCGGGATGTTGCAGGTTAATCTATCAGGCACGACCCTCCCGGGCGACCCTACGACTGACCCGATACTTCCAACCGATATGACGGTGTATGTTGGCTCGCATCAGGGCAATGCTACGCAGACCACGCAAACAAAGGGCATCAGTATTGATGGCCCGCTTGGAAGCTGGGTCGAGGTTGGAGAGCGCTACATCAGGGCGTATAGTTCATCAGGGGCGCTGAATACCGACTTTGATGGTGACGGCAGTATAGATTTGACCGCAGGCGCATCTGATACCATAAGCGAGCTATCTGCGCTGATTGAAGCGGACAGCAACTGGGGTTCGGCTGTTCTTGGCGGTGGAGGAGCGGAGCTGACCCAGAATCTCGTTAAGGGTATTTACGATACAGGCGGTGATGCGGACGAGGATGAAAGCGATGCTACTGGCGTTGCGAACATCTATGTTGCTACGGATGCCGATGCTACCGGGCTGACTACGGAATGGCCCTACCTGAAAACGGTGAAGCTGACCATCACGAACAATCTAATGCCAATCCCCGGCAGGCAGACTGCGAACAGCATAACGAAGCACCTGCACCACGCCAACGTAACGCGAGGCAAGGCGGACATCCTGCTCGACGTTACTGCTACTGCGAAGGATGAAACCTTCTTCGATTATATGAACGCTGATGCAACGATACCGTTGATACGACTTGACCTTGGCACCAACGGCAGCATCGCTCTCACAAATGGTAAGGTAATGTCGCGGACGGCTCCATACACGGCAGGAGGAGAGGTGGTTGAAACAATCCAACTCAAGTTCACCGGGGCTGGAGATATTCACGACTGGTCGAAGTATGCTATCTCGGCAGACTGGGCCACAAATTAGGTAGGTCAATGGTAAGTGTAAGAGGGCAACTCGCATCCGCCCCTTTAGTGGACATAGCGTCCGTGCGGCAGGAATACTGGCAGCGCAAGGAGGTACTGCTGCCGTCCCTGAAAGATACTATGCCCGTGGAGACGAAATGGTGGGGTCTGCGAAAGGTGCGTCGGGAGCCGAAGCTGGTGCTGCGCCGGCTTACGGAAGAGGAATGGCGCTCCATCAACGAGCGGTTCTGGAATGTTCGTGAGGAACTTTCCAAACAGATGCCGATGCTGCGGAAGTTATACGCCAAGCTTGCGAGGGGCGATATGCTCAAGCAGAAGGAGATGAAGGTTCTGAATCATTCGCAGAACAAGGCGATGCCGATATACAAGGCGATGCTGGAGCTTATGATTGAGGAACCGAAGATGAACTATGACGAGGTGAGCCTGCTGATGGATGCTGTTGATGAGTATGACCGGGAGTCGTTGTTGGCATATGTAAATACACTAACTGCGGAGAAGGCGGTGGTGGCGCACAGGATTAACGAGGAGCGGGTTGATGAGATGAACCAGATGCGTGCAGAGATGATGGCGGGCGTCTGATGGTAGCAGTTGATGAGTTGATGGTGGTTCTGGATGCCGACCCGACCGGGCTGGAGGAAGGAATGGGCCGGGCTGCCCAGTCCACGGACGACTTCACACAGGCGCAGCAGGCGGCATCTCTGGCAACGATGGAGCAGCTTGCCCGGCAGGAAGCAATGGTCGGTAGCTTGAATCAGGTGATTGGAGGCTACGGCAAGATGGGTGGAGCCGCACAGAAGCTGGGAATCATCAACGAGGAGCAGTTCCAGCAGTTCGAGAAATCGAGAGCGGCTATGGAATTGATAGCTGGCCCTATGGAAATCTTCATCGCGCTGAAGAAGTTGCAGACCGCCGTGACTGTTGAATCAACAGCAGCAACGACCGCCGGTTCAACGGCTACGAAAGGCGCGACTGCCTCGACTTGGGGCTTCAATACCGCGCTGCTGGCGAACCCAGTCGTGCTGATAGTAGTAGCGATTATAGCGCTGATAGGAGCGCTCTATGTGCTTGAGAAACGGTTCGGACTGGTTACTTCTGCCGTGGATGCGCTGACGATTCCATTCCAATTATTGCTTGGTATTCTTAAGGATGTGATTGACCGAGTTGATGACTTGACTTCCAAGTTCGATGTTCTCGGTGATGTAGGCGACCGGGTATCTGGCTTCGTCGGGAGTATTACCTAATGGCGTGGACTGCTGTGGAAGCTGGCGAATACCAGTATGATTTCACCTTCGAGGCGTGCGGGGACGACCTCGATGCCGGCGAGTTCCAAGTATTGGCAATATTTGGCTTGAGTACGGCAGAAGACCCAAGCGTGCCGAGACTCGAAGATACTTTCGCAGTTGGTTGGGATGATGGCGGTACTGATAAGCTGTATCGCACTATTCTGAAAATACAGACTCCGACAAATCCCACCTCTTCAGCCGCAGCAAAAATATCAAAGCTTTCATTTAAAATCAAGACTGGAACTGGAGGTACTGGTCAAGGACACGCGGATGTGGAGATATTTGCTCATCCGATAGCGCTTCTCGGCTCTCTGGTGGATATGGATGATGCTTCTTGGACACTATATGATACCGGCCAAAGCTGGGGTACTCTCGGTGCAGATTATGACGATTCAACAGACTACGGTTTCGGTGGCAATGGCAAGCTCGGCAGCCAGACTATGACTACCGCTGATACCTTTTACACCATCAGGATGGATGCGTTTGCAGACCAACTGGAGTGGGATACGGAATATGCTTTTTTATTAAAATCCTCCGAGCCGGAAGGAGATACGATTACGAGTGATAAGTGGGCGTCTAATCTCTCTGTTGATAATAGCGATTCAGATGTATTCATAGTCGTCAAGGATGCCGTACCCGAAGCGCCGGTCATAACCGCAACCGCGAAAGCTGGAGGAACGGATGCCCTGATAGCCGTCAGTCACGGCAACGAAAGTGATTTGCTCGATTTCAATACCTCTTGGACGAGCGATGGTTCTGCACCAGTTTATAACGGAGCAAAAATTAATACCGTTGCCGATGCCGGTCTGAAGGAACTCGACACCAGCAAGGCGATACACTTTGCTGCTAATATACTCGCCACGGAGAACACGCGCTACCGGGTGGGTCTATTTGCCCGGGACAATTCGTTCACTTATGCAGGTGATAACGCATCAACACAAGGAACCCTGAGTAATATTCTGGACTTGGCGCGGCCCGGCATCACAAGCACAAGCTGGAGTGGTGGCTCTAATACTGGTGATAGTGGCACGATGACCGTGACGGCTGCAACGGGTGGAGCGTGGTCAAGCTACGGTGCTGGAGCCTTGAAGTATCTGTATGTGAACTGGGACGGGCCGTCATCCGGGGCTACTGTGGATGATGCTGGAGTATCTAAAATTGAAATCACTACGACCGGAGCCACCTCGATAGCCCGGTCGCATATTTATTCGACTGCCGGTGCGAAGAATGTATGGGTTGCGCTTGAGGACACGCTTGGTTTCCGGTCGGATTTCGATATGGTTACTGGCGGCGATATTCCGAATCCTTCTGCCCGAAACGCCATCCCGGTAGCGCTCGCCAGTAAGAAAACGCATCTGTATTGCAAGTATGGCCTTATAGATTCCGCGAATACGCTTAACGGAATCAAGAGTAGCACCGGCATCTCTGATGAAGAGATATACCACTACCTCTGGCAGCACGGAAATACCGCTGCCATAATGACGGCGTTCTCAACCGATAACGACAACCAGTATTTCGAGACACAATCAAAGAAGGTCAAGGTCAAATGCAACTGGGGCAGCAACTCATCAGCAGATAGACAGATGGATGGAACCACGCTGACGGTCTATGGGATAGCTTCTTTCAAGGATGCGAGTGGCACCGAAACGGCTACGAGTGACCTGATAGCAGATGGTTTCACTTCTGATGATGGCTACTACCGCTATGTATCAAGCGAGATTAGCACGGCTTCAACGGAGAATACGTATGGCACCGCGAGTACCAACTATTTCAAAATGATAGACAAGATTGTAGTGACGGTGAAGGATGCACAGGACGTTGCGGCCAATGCTGCCCGCTATCAGGTCGCTACTGATACGGGCGATGCAGAGATGGTGAACAATCGAATCTGCTGCACACCGAGCAGCTATCTGTGGGGCAACTACGCCACGGCTACTACCAGTAGTTTTACAGACAACACTTGTGATTACAACAATGACCCGACAATCACCCACGATGCCAATGCGTTCATAATTGCAGGTTTAAGCGTAAGTGGAACGGGAATACCTGCCGGGGCATATATCGCTTCTATTACCGATTCGACCCACTTTGAATTAAGTGCTTCAACGACGGGTGGCTCGGTAACTAATGGGACTTTGACTTTCTCTCCGACTACCAATAAAGACAGCAACTATATTGTGCAGGGTAATTCAGAGTTCATTGAGGATGGTTTCGCTGTCGGGGATAAAATCTATGTGACCTTCTCCAGTAATACCGGGTTTGATGGCGTCTATACAATTTCGGCTCTCACCGCTACACGGATAACCTTTGAAGAAACGCTGGCGGGTTCAGGCTTGACCGCCGAGACTCACGTTATCCACACAGACACGCGAGCGAACGCCGCTATCCCGTATTCAGCATATCACGCGACGACACAGACTACCACGACCTTCACGCTCGGTGTAAGTCAGAGCAGGATTGCCGCCTCGCCGCAGACTACCACGCTGACTATCCGCCATCGCGTCCCGCACGAACTGGACTTGGACAGCTTGATAGATAGTGGTAATATCGCGCTTGTTGATGCAACCATCAGCCGGGCAGGAGGTTTGACTGGCAGGATGCCTGTTGGAGACAGGGCTTATCCAATAGGTATCAGTCGGACAAGCGCAGGACTACCGACGATAACAGCGACATTCAAGGCGCTTGACCAGACCGGGCTGCGAACACTATGGAACCTGCTGGAAGGAACGCGCTATGACTGGTGCCTTCTGGAGTCAGACAGGATAGACAGCCCGGCAACGCCGCAGCGAACCTTCGTGCTGAAGTTACAGGATGGTTCCCTGAAGCGGGATGCCGCCTCGGGCAAGCATTATACGGCAAGCCTGAAGTTCGTGGCGATTGGCGAAGAGGTCTGATGCCCGTTTCGTTTTCATATCAATCCCCGTATCTGTTCGAGATGGATATTGAGGTGGATGGCAAGCGTGCCGACTACCTGATTTCGCAGATGAAGATTAGCCGAACCTACAATAAAGCGACGACCGTAACGCTTGAGATAGGCAATCGCCCCTCAATAGACCAGTTCAAGATAGGAGCAATCAGCAGGCTTGTAGGTGCTCGTGCTGTTGGTGATAGTATAGGAAGCACCGGGGATACGGTAGTGAAGAACCTGCGGTTCGATGGCTTCGTTCGTCTAATACGGCCAAAGGAAAACGGTGCCGTAGTTACATTGACCGACAGCCTGTCGTTACTCTCAACGGGGAAGGTTCAGGAGTATAAGGCCAACGACTATATCGGCGATGACTTGTATTATGTTGCGAAGGGTGTAATTGACACGCTCAATTCAACTACGACCAGCAGCGGCGACACGCTTGGCTACTCCAATACATACGGCGGCAAGTGGCTGGACACTTCCCAGCTTTATGGCGGCTCGGGCATCATAGCCTCATCAGATATGGACATCTGGGGCTTCCGAAAGCCAAAGGAGTTTCTCGACAAGGTGTTCGGTGAGATGTATAAGGAGATAGATGGTTCGGCGCAGAAGGACAACGAGTATGATGCCAACATATTCTTCCTGCCGTGGCGGTACAATATCTTTTCATCGAATATAGTGAGCTTCTATTACAACGATGTTTTCCATAAGGTGCCGAAAGCAACCTACGCTATCAACGAGGAGAACGGTGGCCTGCTCGCTGGTGGCATCGTGGCCCAGATAGATGTATCGAGGATGGTAAACAACTGCACCTGTATCAGCAAGAGCGATAGCAGTATCAGCGCCAACTTTACTGATACGCACTCCATCAGGCGCTACGGTGATATGTCGAAGTCGGTCACGGTTGATACTACGGAATACGATACGCTCCAGCAGACCGCCTACCGGGTAGTCCAGCGCAACAAGGAGCCGACCTACTCCTACGCCATCAAGCCAACGGCGCAGGACTTGTTCATCCCGGGCGACATTGTGAAGCTGACCGCACCGACCGCCGGGTTCGATACGCCGCTCGCAGTCGAGCAGGTGGACACGGTGATTGGCAACGGCCAGATAGATACGACGCTGGTTCTGGGAGAGCGCCAGCTACCGATAGAAGAGTTAGTTTCAGTTCTCTCGGAGTAGGTCGCGGGATGTAAATTGCCCGCCGGTTCGCAGGTTTATATATAACCAACATAGTAAAAGTTTATATATACCCATATATTATGTAAATTACCCTTCGGGGGCAAAAACAAGGAGAAAAACCAAAAATGAGCAACAACGAAACGGTCAGGGCGGTATTGAATTTCGCCCTGATGCCGGTGTATGCAGTTATCCTGCTGCACCACGACATCCAGTATGGCCGAACCCGCTACACCGTAAAGGAGTGGTTCTGAATGAGCAAAACATTCGATGGCGATGTTAATGTCCCCGACTTCTTTGAGGACTGGAACGCGCTGCCTGACGACATTTGCTCGCGTTGCCGAGGACAGAAGGTGGACGACAAGTCCGATGACTGGAGGACGAATTACGTCTGCCTAAACCCGAAGTGTAAGGAGTATCAAGAAAAAGACCAATGGCTGATGGATACCTTAATGGAAGTTGAGGAAGTGATTGATGCGCTGAAGGATGTCTTCGATTCAAAAATGGAGGACTGAATGAGCCGAATAAAATATTCTGAGATGATGACTGTATATTGTAATTATTGTCTTGGCACGAACAACCGCTGGTTTATCTGTAAGAACGCCGAATGCAGGAAACAGCACAAAGAGGATATGAAGGATTACTGATGAATAAACCAACGATGCAGGACATCCGCAACTGGATGGATGAGGGCGGCTGCGAAGCGGTCTGCGATGAAGGCTGCTGGGTCGAGCACGATGGTTACTGCCCACACGGAAACGAATCGTGGTTCCTGAAACTGGGGCTGATTTAATGAAGCTCAAGGGAATCAAACCAGTCCTCAAGGATGGGCTATACCTCGGCGACAATGGCCGATGCTTCTGCTTTGAACACGCTGGGGCCAGCGCCAAGTACTCGGGCCACGACATTAGCGGGCAGAAGGTACTGCGCGTGAAAGAAGGCAAGGACGACCTCGGGTTTTTCTATACGCACAAGGGGCCAAGCAACAAGGGTTTCCGCCTCTACTGCGAGGAGTGTGTACCAATCAGCTCCTACCCGGACGAGATATGGGAAGTTGGGGGGTTCGACTGATGAAGCTCAAGGGAATGGCGGGAACCCTTCGCGCCTTGGGGGATATGGAGGCGGAAATCGAAGAGCGTATAGAGCGCAACGAACTCGCGCTTTCTGAAGCGAGCGGAGAGGCGCAGCAGGAACGCCTTGAAGAAAAAGACCAATGGCTAATGGATACCTTAATGGAAGTTGAGGAAGTGATTGATGCGCTGAAGGATGTCTTCGATTCAAAAATGGAGGACGACTGATGAAGGATTGTAGTCTGTGTGGAACGGAGATGATATTGAATCCACACAGAAATGAAACACAACTTAAGGGCAACCCATTTGGAAGAATGCAACAAGTGCCTGCCTTCAAATATTTGTGTGAATCTTGTCAGAACGCAGAGGACGACTGATGC
>Ga0114906_1001589_pt1 | contig 11782 bp, 4 predicted proteins | sample MalvirDeepMed_M9_FD_89687 | JGI IMG/M metagenome (GOLD analysis project Ga0114906, IMG submission 89687) | Marine viral communities from the Global Malaspina Expedition - Malaspina viral metaG DeepMed_M9 | ecosystem: Environmental > Aquatic > Marine > Oceanic | place: Mediterranean Sea... | reverse complement strand
TAGTAGAGAGTTCTTCATCGACGAGCCTGTATACTCTCGTCGTCTGATCGGTCGAAATAAGTGTTATTTTTTGACCTTCGGTCATGCCTGAAGCAGCATCGCCGTCGGCAACAGTTATAAGACTAACGTCGATAAAACCTATTTGACTTATGTCGGTAGTAAGGCTAGTGTTCCCGAAGATTCCGACTTCTGCTTGTGTTAATGTGATTGATTGCTCCCCATCGGCCTCGGTAGGAACAGAAGAAACTGTGATCTTTCCATTGTGGCCATTGGCATGCTCAATCGCGGCCTTTAATTGAACCAAAAACTCATTCTGCGTATCTTTTGAGGCGCCCGTAATTTTGATTGCAACTGCGATGTCGCCGGCATCTGCTGTTTCGCCCGAGCCCGTGTCAGAGTCATCAGCGAGCACAGTACCAGTCGCAATAGTAGAGAGTTCTTCATCGACGAGCCTATACACTCTTGTCGTATTATCAGCTGAAATGAGTGTTATTTTTTCACCTTCAGTCATGCCTGAAGCAGCATCGCCGTCGTCTACAGTTATTGTCGCTGTTGCGGGTGCATGTGTCGCAAAAGTGCCACTAATAAAAGTTGGATTATTTGAATAATTTAAATACCCTTTTGGAGCATGCGCCAACAGTGTCATAACCGGTACTTTATTTGTTCCTTGGAACTCAATTGTGAAACTTGAAGAAATATTATGATCTTCTGTTTGTACAACTGATTGTGAAAGATCGTTCGCACCAAGAGCAAAATAAGTCCATTTCGGTGATTCAGCAGCTTTGATAGTCTCGGCTTCGTGTCTAAATTTATCAGTATAATCATCATTTAATGACCAGGTACCTGTTAGGCTAATAATCCCCTCATTGTACAATACAACGCCGGCTACGGATCCGGTAGCAGAATCATAAACGACGCCGGCAGTTTGTTCAGCTTCGGTGTCACCAGTTTTTGATGGCCTACCAGAACCACTTACTTGTATCAGTTCGCCATTTCTTTCTCTGTCAGCGCATTCAGCCATTAAAGTCCCGGAAACATACCACTTTAAGCTTACACTACCTTTTTTAATCGCAGAACCATAAAAAATAGTAGGAACATAAATCACATTCATTTCCTGATGGCCTTTATCATATTCCCCAAAGTCCCAAACATGGTTCGAAGCAGAAAAAGCATAATGAGGGCTTATATGAGTATAATAATCAAAACTGCTTCTTAAAGCATCAATATGTGATGAAGAGACTGTTAATCCATTTGGTTCGAAATCATTTGGTATTTCAGGAAAAAGGCTTGCATCAATATTTTTACGTCTAGGTTGCCATCTATTTTCTGCTGACTGTTGTTCAAGGTTCGTTCCTAACCCATAATATTCTCGTGTAATAGATGCCGAGAGTGGATATGAAAGTGTTATTTTGTCTCCATATTCTGTTTGGTTAAAATCACTTATAGTCACAGTTTTATAACTAATTTTGTCTGATCCTTTGAACATGAAACCAGAAATCAATTCAACATCGGGATCCGCAATTTCCGCGGCGGAGGGGGCCCCAATTCGTGATCGATCTACGTTTAATTCATATAAATTTATGTGGCCGGGGGGTACACATGGCACACTACCTGTAAATGAACCAGACTCTTTAAAAGCCCCATTGTAATAAACAACCCCACCATACACATCAAATCTTACTTTTGGATAAGTTTTGATGCTGTTGTGAAAGATGTCCTCTTTTTGAAACCTATAATAAGGCATAATTTATCTCCCATAAACTATACCCTAATAATCGAGCCTAACCCTTAAGGTAAAATCTTTCTCCGGAGTTTTCTTTAATGGCTCAGAAAGCTTTGCAACAGCCAACAATTCGTTATTTGCCGAATAAAGACCAACCGTTGTAATATAAGAAATTGGAGCTTCAGTTGTAGAAGTCTTAACTCGAATTTTACTACCTGTTACATATGTTGGGTTTGAACTATAGTTAAAATCATTATGATTTACTCGGCAAAAGTACATTGTTGAATGAAGATCGGTTGTATTATTAAAGCTAATTTTTCTAATTCTGTGTCTTACATCATTACAAGAAGCCGATATCGCAGATCCGGTCATAACGGCTAATGTAAATTCCGGGGAGATATTCGCTACTGCGGCGCCTAGGCTATGCCCAGAAGTTTTTTGGTGATTTGATGAAGACAGTTCCATCAATTTGCTTGGATCAATACCGCCGTGGGTATAATCAGTGGTAATATTTGTGTGCGATCCTGATGGATGGCGCAAAAGTGAAGCTGTTAATACAACAATCCCTGCCTGATAATAAATTAAACCAGCGTGCTGAAGCTTTGAACCAGAAAGCAATGCATACTCACCTGCAGGAGAATCTGTATAAAATTCATCTAAACCAGTCGTTGTAACCGCCGGCCTTTTAACAACTTGATATCCTGACGGATCCTGATCAGCTTCACCAACTCCAAATGGTGTAGCATAAGAGCCAGTTCCAAACTGTAATTCAAACGAGCCTTTTTTAATTTCATCTTTTGTTAATAAACGAGAAAAGTTAAGAAAAACACATTCTCTCATTACCTCACCAGCAGGACCCCAAGTAAATTCTTTAATCGCGCCGGTAAGATCGTGCCCAACCAGTATCTGGGCCATTTGGTTATAGATGTTAATTTTCTTGTCTTGCTGAACCCTATTGGTCGTTCCAGAAAATGCTGATTTAGCTGAGTATCCAAAAGTAACATCAAAAATATGGTTTGCAGACGAACTCAAATATGGATAATCATATACCGATTGAAACATTCCATGTGAATAATTTTTAATGTTTCTTTCGCTGCCTAAATGCGCATATGGAGCAGCCCCATATGTACCAGAGATTAGTGTTCCAGTCATTGGTATCGCTTCGTGAATAGGTACTTGTGTTTTTACAGTATCATTAGGGCCAATTGCCTTAAAAGAATGTGCTCCGCCATGTGCCATGTTTTTTACCTCTTATTTAACCACTTTTTAGCTTAATAAATCTTACAGGAATATCAATTCTATATCCAGTATCACGTCCAGCAATTCTAATTACTGTGTCAATATAATGGACTGTAGCCGTTGCGCCGCCGGCTGTCGATGACCTAACCCAGCTAGCACTTAAAGTTCCTAATTTTTGAAATAATTCATCTTGAGTACTATCTCGCAATTGGTTACTTGCTCTAACCTTAAACTTGAGCGTTGTTCCTCGGGGTCCTTCTATAACTTCATTTGTAGCACTAAGCAAACCTTCTTCAGAATTGTTAATTACAAACGCAGTTCCTTCTTCAAACACGTAATGGGCAATATTATCATCATCGAGAAATGAATATGCTGCAGGAGCGACTGCTGAAGTAGAAGTGGCACCAGGTGGTAATATTGAACCAATTCTATTGTCTATTTGAATAATATATGCTGATTCACGTTGGCCGGGATCGAGACCTTGTGATGGTGGTAAGTCAGCATCTAGGCCTTGGTCAATACGAATAATGGTACCATCTCCAGTCGTTCCGTTCATAAAACCATTATTATTTGCGAAAAGACCTTTGTTTGGGCTAGCCGCAGTCTCATTTTTATTAGTAGTGTCATCAACGCCAATAACAAAAAAATCTTTTGCTTGGTTAGCAGTGGTATTTCTAGCAGTAGTGGGGGCTGCCTCGTTTAATTTTAAAATTCCTAAATATAACAAGTCTGTTCTAGGTATACTTACTAATTTTGATTTCATTGATGCGAAATTATCAGTGAATGCTTCTAAAATTGGTGTTTGTGAAATATTCAAATCATAATATGCGCTACCACTTGGATGAGCGCCTAGCTGGTGATTGCTGTTTCTATAGAGCGTATAATTAATCTCATCGTCAGCTAAAGCAAACTTAGCAATATTAAAACTACCATCGCCACGAGCTAATAGATGTCTACCAAAATCTGTTAAAACCGCATCAACAATGATATCACCACTATTGTCTAAAAAAGCCATTTTTAAATCTCCATTATTTAAGTAGTTTTATATTTTTATAATTTTATCATAGTAATTAGTTATTGTTTAAATTTAAGTACTTTTAATTATTTTCCTTGTTCAATCTGGCCAGGGGGCATCGCCTGCTCCTCCGACAGCCGATGGACCAACGCCGGGGGACTGGCCGGAGATGAGCCCGGGGGATGGCTGGAACGCTGATTGCATCCACTTGGATGGCGTCTTGCCCGCGGGTGTCCAGACGCCCCATGGATTAGGGATGCCGCCTGGGAGCCACATAGTATCGAACATAGTGTCTTTTTTTGTTGACTTAAAATTAATGTTAAAATCCATTTTTTTGCCTGAATTTTTAGATGTCAACCGAATTTTATAGCTCGTATCGTTATCAAATAATCTTCTTTGAATCTGAGTAACCCCAAAAGAAGGTGATTTTTTAGCATATGTAGAAGCTTTATTGTCTTCAAAAAAGCTTGGTGTCACTGTTGCTTGTTCCAAAGCTGGAGTTATATTTAAAAACTTTCTCATTGGTTTTTTCAACATTCTTTCTGGTGCTGGAAACTTATATACATTAGTTTCAAGATACACAGCTCCGCTATCATTTATACTCTGCACCTCATAAACAAGAGAAGGATATGACATATGCCCATGGACATCTCTTGCTCTAAACGTATAATAATATTTTTGATTTGGTTTTATAATTGGCCTATATGATGAAGATGTAACTTCTTTAAGTTCTAAATCAATTTTTTGCCCTTTTGCAAAATCAAAATAAGATTTTGGAGGAGTTGTTATGCCTGTTTCTGGGTCTGGTCCTATCACAAATATTTCAAAACTAGAAGGGCGATCATCCGATTCAAAAATTAAATTAGATAATAATTCTTCTTGTTCCCACGGTGACAGTGCTATGTTTATACCGGATAATATCTGATTATTTATCGCATTCTGAAATGAAGGTATATCTTCTTCAAATATAGCCAAGCCACTGTATGGCGGTGCGCCTGGTGGGGGAGCTATAAATTTTTTAATGCTGCCGATGCCAGCGTTTAAAAGAATCAGATATGTATTGTCGATACCAGCATAAGGAACAAATTCTACATCTGGTGGAAGAGGCGGCCTATCAAGTACAAAATAACTTGGACTTTTATAAACAGGAATCTCAACTATCTTTATAGATGGTTTTGAAACTGTGTGAAGTACTAATTGCCATGGGTCAGTTGTGTGGTCTTCTGAGTCTGTGTATTTTTGAGTTGGATAATTAACAGTAGGGCTGATCGTCGACAAATCCGGGATTACAGGCGGCGTGTCGCCCCATTCGTCCGGTGGGGGGATCGTGCCCAGGTTGGGAGGCACCATCGTGGATTCTGTAAACTCGGCTTTAGGATACACATATGTATATTCAGTCCCAAAAATTGCTCTCCACTCATAAATTTTATATGCATATTCATGCCCATACTTGAGCTGAGTGTCTACAAACTCAATTTCATCTAACTCTATTGGATCGACAATGAAGAAGTTTTGTATTGGGGTTGTGGCAGTGATTTCGCCATTTTCATCTCTGGTTATTTTAAACTTTTGTATTCTCCAAAACAAAGTTTCTGTGCACGCCATTTGTCCTTGAATTATTTCTTGATAAGTTCTTGTTTGATGCCTTAAAAGCTCATTCAAATCTTCTTGGAAGCTTTCTATATTTACGTCAAAATCTATATAATTTGGGTCTGTAGCCATCTCAATATCTTCAATTGTTGGCCAATCGTTAGGATCTTCTGCGCTTGGAATTATAGGAGTGATTACTGGGTTACCCCCTATGAATATTCCATTTCCATCATTTTTAAAAGCTTCAAACCATGTACTCGCAATGGGACTGCCCTCTATTTTTGGGCCATACGGCAAGTATGCTTGCCCATAAAATCTTAAAGAATTTTGGAGCGGGCCGAGTTCAGGATACCAAGAGCGTGGCACCTCATTAAATTGTTCATCAGTGGTAGTATTATAATAATCAAATCGACTGCCCATATTGCCGTCTTCAAACGTCCAAAATCTTGACAATAATTCAGGCGATGCTGCTTCTCCAGTAATTCTTTCTTTAATTGTTTTAAGCAAAGCATATGTTAAATCGTGCTCGTTTAACAATCTTAAAAGATTATGCTGTTTCGCACTACTAGCTGTGCCAATTTTAATTGTTGTTTCCATTGGGAACATGTGTTTTCTAGGTGCATATCCATTAGTAATTATATTATCTGAACTCTGAAGAATAATTTGATTTTTCCATTTATTTTCTAATTCAGACATTAAAGTCGTGAGATCATCAGGCGGCATGGCCTTAATGGCATTAACCCATTGCTCAAAATATTGTGTTCTATCCTGTTCGACACTTGTATTAATATAATCAAAAGCCTCTTTTTTATCTTTAAAAACCCATTTATTCAATAAATCAAGAAAAACATCTGTAACTTTACCATCTAAAGTAAGAAAATGATGATAAGCAACGGCGGCGTTGTAGGCAGCGGCCAGCCAGAACGACGAGATCGCAGCGAGGCTGGAGAGGGGCGGTGCTATCTCCTCTGCTGCTGTAATCAACAAACTAGGAAGAGCAGCTTCTGGAATTGTATTGGGATTAATAAGCTGTTCGTAAGTATCTAAATAATAGTTATAATTTGGAGTTACAGAAACGTAAGGGGTGGCGCCGGCGGTGGGTGCGGCGAGGTAGGGGGGCTGGGGCGTATCAGTATAAATAAAACAGTGATCTTGTTTTATTGTTCGCACCTGGGCCCAGGCTTCCTTTCCGGGGCCGCCGCCGTTCTTTGGCAGGCTTGGGTTGTTAAGTACATCAACGCTATCTATTATTCGTTGGAATACCGATCCTTCGAAGCTATAAGGGTGTGGGCCGGTGAAATTTGATGGATGTTCAGGAGACACATCCGTAGTAAGAATCATAGCTTCTATATTATATGGAACACCATCAGACTGCATCGATGTGCCCGCAAGACCAAATATGGTTGGATAGCTAGTCTGGATCACTGCGCCGTCACCAGGGGCAATATCTTCGTGCCAGCCGCCGTTGGCGATGAGTTGAAGCACATCTTGGAGATTATCTTCACCTGTATCTATACGTTGAAAAGGTGTATAATAAAGCACGGGCTGGTCGTTGGCGACGACGACATCGCTGGGGCCAGCAAGCATGGGTGATGTGATTACTCCTGTGAAATGATCTCCGCCCAATGGACCCTTTGTATATATGTTGAGCTGAGAAGGTAGTCCATCACCTTGTACCGAACTCATAAACGAAACAAAAAGTGTTTCTTTTACACTCTTTGCCATATTCCAGTCAAGTTTCCACTGATCTACTTCACTTGGCCATCTAGTAAAGGGATTGTCTATAAAAGTAAGTTCTTTGTTGCCAAGATCATGACCTTTCCCTAAATCAATAAATTTTGCCCAAATTTTTCCTGTAAGGCATCGAACAGCATCCTGAACATGATTCTCGCCGCCCGGCCAATATGCCTGAAAGTGAGGATAGACGCCCGCGGGGCCTTTTGGCAGGAGTTCGGGTCTCTGGCTCAAATTCGGATATACATCAAGGCCACCTATTCCAGCGGGGCTCACCGTAGTACCTTTAACATCTCCACCAGGGTTTTCGTACCACATGGCGCCTTGTTCTATTCGAGTTAAAATGAATAGTGGTGAATTAAGAAAGTATATTTTTTCTTTTCCTAAGCCTGTAGGAACAGGACAATGCAAACTAGGTCCGGAGGCCAGGGCGGTGGCCACATCAGAGTGCAATTGTCCAGTGGAACTCTGGCCATCGATGGCGGTCGTGGGTTCAAATTCAAAAGTCATTAGTAGCTACCTCCCCCACGAGGAGGCCTTGGGCCCGCCCCGGGCCTGGTGCCAGGTGTTGGTCTTGAAGGCCTCATCCCCGCCCCGGGCCTGGTGCCAGGTGTTGGTCTTGAAGGCCTCGTCCCCGCCCCAGGCCTGGTACCAGAACTCGGCTGGCCGCGTTGACGCAATTTCTTATAATCTTTTATATGAGAAATAGTAGAATATATTCCAACATTACTTGCCATTCCATTAATAGTGTTCAAATTATCATTAAAATTTGAAGAAATTGTGCTAGGCACACGTTGAACTGTAGTTTGTCTAACAGCTGATGCGGCAGGTGGAGCGCCGGCTGGTAGGGATCCGTCATAATTTAAAATAAAATATTCATGAAAAATTGGAAAATCAAGTTTTAAATCTGGAATATATTTAGACTGATCTGTATAATTTTGTATTCTACACAGCATTAACCCTGTTCTTAAATTATTCACATCTAGTTTTCTCCATTGTGAACTAGCTACATTGCCGCCCTCGAAACCTGTTAAAGTTTCAATTTGTACTACATTCAAAAAAGTAAAATAAATATAACCAGATGCATCTCCCGCGGTGTGGGAACCATGGGAACCATGGGAACCGTGGGAACCGTGCGTATGCTCTCCGCGGGAGCCGAACCCGGGCGGTGCATGGGGTGCGCCTTCTGGTCCGGGTGGTGGTTCACCGAAACCGGAGCCGAATGCGGCAGCTTGGGCTTCTTCAAAGGACTGGCCGCCGGGGGTATGGGGTGCGCCAGATGGGAAGGCCGGGGAAGGTCCGTGGAAGGAGGGGAAGCCAGCCGATTGGGCTTCTTCAAAGGACTGAAAGCCGGGAATGTGACGATAACGACCACTCTTTATTGCGAAAAGGGCCTTGATTGAAGTGGGAAGAGAATTAAATTGACTTTGATTCAAATTAAAATCTATATTATTTGCATCATAGGATTTTAACTCAAATGCCGGACTATTGGCAATTTGATAACGAGCTAGCTTTGTTAAAACATTATTTGGGTTAACTTTTATATTTTCATATTTATCTGCTGTACGAAGATTGCTTATTACATCTGATGAAAATTTTTCGATTGTACTGATTGTATTTTTGTCAATAACAGAAACTTGTTCATATTTCGTTTGAGGCGTACCAGAAAGCGCTGGGTGCACTACTGTACAATTCTGTGTAGCAAAAAGTTCAATTACATTATCTCTCAAATATTGTTCCGATTGTGTAAAAACCTTATTTGGCTTTAAAGATTGAGTTTTTTTCGCAAGATGCTTATTTTTGTTAAATCTGATCATTTCTATTAATGCACTATTATATTCTGCAATATCGTTGGGCTTGAAAAAATCTATTATTGCTGGGTCATTGGCGGTGGCCGAACTAATCGTTGAAGGAGACAAAAATGAATATTTTGAAGCATCTAAATTGATATTAATACCTTTTACTAAAGTCGTTGGTGTTGTAGATGGAAAGAATTTCAACATCTGTTTACCAATATGATCACTAAAATTTGCCCAAGTCATATGAGGGTGACCAGTCCCTGCTAGATTAAGTTGATTTAAATAATGCAAACCTATATCCTTTCCAATCGAAACATCAAAATGTTGTTCTGACCATGTTTTATATCCTTCTGACATAAATTTAATATCAGTTTTAAACTTAGCAGTGACTTCGCCTAGGCGTGAAACGTCTATAGCACGGTAGCGTTTATTACCTTTTCCTGTAAGTTGTTCTAATTGTCGAATTAATAAATCAATTAAATCAATCATTTTACTAACATTTTCAGGAGTGCCGTTTGTAGGACAAATTAAAGTATATAATTTTAATGCTAAATTGTTAAAATTAACAAGGGGTCCGGAGCTTAAAATGTTTAACGTATTAACATATTTTTCTATAACATTTAATAAACTGCTAGTATTAACGGTCTTGGCAAAGCCTTGTGAAAATTGGTGAGTTATGAAATTAAAATTTCTACGATTTGTTGCCTTGTAGTGGTATTGAGTGAAAATTTTGCGGGCTTCTGCCATTGACCGTAATATATTATCTAAATATGGCCCAGAAGGGTCAGTTACTTGTACATCCACACCATATTGATATACTCCATTAACATTGTTTTTGGCATCATCATCGCTAAACATAAAGCTTCTTATACCCGAAGAGGTTGAATCTGTAACAAGATTAACTTCTCTAACGCGGCCCCGAAGTTGCTTAATTGTGCTACTAATATTAATATCAGATCGAACACCACCTTTAAATTTACCTGGTACATCATCAAGAGACTTGGCTACAAGTTCTATAGTTTCAGTCGCTGCATCGTTTTTTTCTTTTTTCCCAAAAAGTTCATCTCTACCAAACTGTAAAGATGGTCTTCTTTTCGAAATTGTCAATGATGCTATTTTTGCAAGGTTCATTAACGTCTTTTTAGCGACGGGTGAACGCCAAAGCCACTTGTTTTTACTCGCATCTCGCACCATGTTTCCGAAATCCACGGTAAATGAACCAGCGCAACCTCCTTTTGGGCTTCTTGAAAGAGAAATTTCGCTAAAATACGATGTTTTAGATGGAAAATTATCAGCAAAGTTAAATTCAACACTCTTAAGTAAGGAGAATAATCCCTCCTCTTGGACAATCGTGTTCATGACAGTTTTTTTTGTTAACTTGAAACGAGGATCCTCTGTGTATTGTGCTCCTGCCGTATATGTTTTACCAAATCGATATATTGGGCCTAACCATTGCTCTCCTGTTGGCAAAAAGAAGGCAGCGGCTGTTTGAACTGCATTCCCCCCCTCAACAACTTTTTGGATGGTTAAAGAGCCAATAATGTTTTTTCTTTCATTAACTTCGCTAAATGTTATAAAAGCATAAGCTAGCGTGCTTACTGAAGGTGTACCAATATTAAAATCTGTAGAAAAAGGTAGCTGGATTTGATTTCCAACTATTATTGGTTTGGCATTATTAATAGAAACAATTTCATAATTTGGGTTTCTAGATCCAAAACCTCTTTTAGTGTCAAAGACAAATTTTTCTATAGCTTTGTCAGATCTTGATATTGTTCCAACTATGTTTGGATCAGTAATTTGAACAACTAAAATTCTAAGATTTTTGCCTGCTTTACTATTCAAAAGCTTGTTCATCCGCGAGGTGTCTAATTTAATACAATAATGGAGTTTGACATTGGAACCATTTTTTGCGATTCTCTTGACATACACATATGGTAAACTTTTATGCATATTTAACAGGGCTCCTCAACATCAATGACATCATCTACATAAAGATTTTTCGCTTTGCTGTAATCTGGGCAATTCTCTGGGTATGGCAAAATATGATCTGCCAACCTGCTTCTTTTTCTATCGGCAACAATAGATGAAGCACAAAAATATTCTGCTTCTATCTCTTCATCAACCGCTATATCAAACCAATATTCAACGTGAAGTGGCCCAAGTGGCGTATCAAAATCTGGATCATGAAACATTAATGGTGTTTCAGTTAAAGTTGCGTTGCCAAGCTCATCAGTTGGGCCAGGTCTAACCATAAAAACTTCTATTTCAAAATTTTCTTTTAAGAAATCTACATTATTTTCTTTAACTTCAAACAATAAATAATCAGGCTTTACTTGTACAACAGTGTTATCTGCGGCAATACTTGGATCAGCTGATTCCCATGTGTTCTCTAGCGATAAAAGAGCTGCTACATCTGTTAATTCCTCTGGAACAAAATTTTTCACCAAGGCACCATTTTGATCGACTTTTGAACAAAAAGATTGAAATTCAACTGTAAAATCTTGTTGAGGAATTTTTTGTGGGGCAAAATATGAGCCTGTATGATATTCACGAAATTCGTAACAAGCTCCATAAAGATAATCTGCTTCCCAAGACGGCATAAATTCACTACTCAAACTTGAATCGCCAATTGGTATACCAGTAACATATCTCTTGGGGCGGGGAGGGGCAGGTGTGGTTGTC
>Ga0114906_1001588_pt1 | contig 11784 bp, 4 predicted proteins | sample MalvirDeepMed_M9_FD_89687 | JGI IMG/M metagenome (GOLD analysis project Ga0114906, IMG submission 89687) | Marine viral communities from the Global Malaspina Expedition - Malaspina viral metaG DeepMed_M9 | ecosystem: Environmental > Aquatic > Marine > Oceanic | place: Mediterranean Sea... | reverse complement strand
CAATAATGATACAGATAAATAGTCTGAATTGAGATCATCATTTTTAGGTATTATATTTCCTGATATAGAAGAATCGGAATTATCTATAAATATTCTATGACCCAGAACTCTTCCTTTACTAACAGTTACAGAATAGTCGTCTATAAGATTTAAACTATCGAACTTAATTCTTATACTTTCTTTTTCAGGAAGATTTTCTAAAGTAAAATTTACAATATTTTTTCCTGGGTCGTAATTTAATGATAAATTAGGAAGCACTTACATATTCCTCTATCGCATCTATAAACTTTTTACCTATCACTCTATAGTTAAAATTATTGTGTACAAATTCATTTGCCTTGATAGCTTTTTTCTTTATTTCTGACTTATTTTCTAAAACTTTTTTCATTGCTAAATAAATACTTTTTTCAGTAATCCTTGCCCATTTTTTATTCTTAAATTGAGGTAAATTATCAATAATAGGGATCAACTCATACCCCTCTGGCTCAATCATGACGCATCTATCATCATTAGCGTATTCGCTACATCCACCAACGTTGCTTACTATAGATGGGACACCCAGAGCCATAGCTTGCATAGGAGGCAAGCAGAACCCCTCTCCTAAGCTTGCAGATATCAAACAATCGTGACTTTTTATGAATCTAGCCATGCTTATTTCATCAAAAACCCTAGTCTCTACTATTATTTTTGGCCAATCCTTCCTGCTATCAGATAATGAATGTTTAACCTTCTTAATTTCCTGGTTACACAGACTTGGCCTATCCGTCTTAATAACCAATTGTACATCATCTTTATTATTAAAATTATCTAAAAAACCCTTAAGTAGATTCTTCCAATTTTTTCTCTGGCGCCATGTACCTATACATAGAAAGCTAAACTTATCATAATTATCCAGCCTGCATACACCATCATGCCAAATTTGATCATTGAAGCAATGTGGTATTTTTACAATATTACTGGTCAATCCAGAATTAATAAATGTTTTCACATTAAATTCAGAAGGAAAAATGCATAATTTTACTTGATTCATCTTTGGTATCCAATCAGATGGTGGGTCAAATGTTTCAAATGTAGATATGGATATAATATTCTTGGCTGCTCTTATCCTATTCCACCTAGGAGGTATAATGTGCCTAATTTGAACGCAATCATAAACACTCTCAAAAGAACTAGTTAGCCCCTTCATCCAGTCTATTTGTTTTTTTGAAAAACTATCTTCTATTATCTTTTTATGGATAACATTTAACTTTACCTTGGCTCCAAGTATATCTAATGATTTAATATAATCTAATGAAGCCTGACTATAGCCAGAGCAATTAGCAAAGCAAACATATTCTATAAGCTTTCTACTTATAGAATTATGTACTAATGAGGATGTTTCCATTTCCAGATGATTTAGCATCGTTAATTATTGTAAATTGTCCACCACTATAGCTAGCTATTATATTGCCAAATGGATCTAATTTAATTATTCTTCCAACGTTCTTCATAATACTTGACTCGGCAACTATTATATTTGAATTATCGTCAAAACTAGCATCGCTCGCGTACAAACCATCTGGAGAATTATAATCAAAAAATACATTTTCACTAGAAACAGAAAGAGTTACTACTTTTCCTCTATAGTCTTTTAATAATTCTATAGCCTGGCCTTCAAAACTGTCTGGATCAGGATCCATAGGAGGCTCAGTTCCCGCATCAAAAGGCTGCATACCACACACTAAAATCCTATCAGAATCTATTTCAACAATCGAACCCAACGTAAAATCATTAAATGTAAATGTATCTTTGCCTCCGTAACTAAAATCAATATGATCATCCTCCAAAACTAAACGAATCAAAGAAGGTATGTCGGGGTATCCGGGGGCAGCTCCACTAAAAACTTCTAAAACAGTAACTCTTTTCTCTATGATATATGGACTTTCATCCGACTCTACTAAAATCCCATCATCATCAGGAACCTCTACCTTAATAGTAAACTTAAAAGTAAAGGTTGGTCCATTCGCAAAGTCTTCCTCTGAAGCAGTAGTGGTAACTTCAGCCCTCAAGTTAGATTGTGTCTCAACATTTATCTCTTCCTCTGAATACTGAGGAGATATTATCACTGGAATACTGCCATTAACGCTAGAGTCGTTCATAAATGTACAAACAGCCCCTTGATTCTGTAAATTTTCTGATAATTCAATAATAATACTAAACCTTAATAGAAAATCTGGTATTGTAAAAAACTCATCTTGATCGTCTCGTAATCCAGCCTTTATTCTATCAAAAGGAATGCCAGAATTTGCTATGTACCATCTATCAGATGATTCATTATTAGTAGCACATACCGGGTGAACAATACCATCTATGTAACTAAAATCAGCAACCTCAACCTTTAATCCCTTATATCCATATAAGGCATCAAATGATTCAGTATGCGTAAAGTCTTCTAAGAAAAAGGCAGAAGGGGAAAGACTTACATAAACATTTTGTGTATCTTGGTTTATTTCTTCTTGCCTATCTACATCAAGTTTAATCTCCATTACTCTTCTTGTTACATTTCTCTGCAACAACTCATCACGAGATGATAAATTAATTAAATTTTCTCCTACATGTAAATTAATACTGGTTAGATTAAAGGTTGTGGGATCAAGTTGCGCTTCCTGAGAAAGACATATTTGCAAGATACCAGTTCTTGGATTAAAAACTGCACTGATAGGGAAGAATCCAGCATTAGATCCAGTGTAGTGACTCCCCCAACCTCTTACAAGTTGATGTGATCTGTTTATCTCCAAAACTCTATCATTATAAGTATCACAAACTAAAAAATTCTTATTAATTAATCTTTTTACTGACACAGGTCCATCAAACCCAGACGATGGATTAGCCGGAGAATAATTAATCGCTTGAGATGGAGACAGGGGCAATCCTATACCTCCATATCCAAATACGGAATTGAAATTCGTGTTTACTTGCTGAACAGAACTTAGTTGAGCATAATACATATCAGAAACTTCTATAGGAGTAGCAATAGAAATATAAGTAGAGTCTCCTGAATAGTTAGCATTAATTTGTATATTTTCTAATTCTCCTAATAAAAATTCTTCTGATTCGGAGACTCCAAACCCAGCATCAGTGCCAGCAACAAAAAACTGCATAGTTACTGCATTCAATACAGGAGTAACCTCTTTATCACTACTAGACTTTAATACAGCTTCAATCTCAAATTCTGTTCCAGAAATACCAAGAGCTGTGCCGCTCTGCAAAATTCCGCTCCACTCTGCTTGACCTAAATCAACTAAAGAATTGCCAGTTCTTACTCTTAACTCAAATTCACTATCACCATTAGTGCTAACATCAAAAAATATAGTGTTTAAAACAATTATTGTACCAGCAGTATATCTAAATCTCATTAATCCGTTAGGAACATAGTTGGCAGTAGTAGCAAGTCCTATATCATCAATATTAAATGAGAAATTCTTATAAGAATCAGATACGTAAAAGTATATTCCAACTACATTCCCTCTATCAAAAGAAGATATATCAACAGAAACCTGTTTAAAATTATTTTGTGATGGATCTTGATTGGTAGTAACTTCGTCCGAATCTAATAAAGAAAATTGTTCAGACAAGCCTTCAGAGCCATCTGAATATAGATGAACAAAAGCAAATCCCACAGGGGGATGAGACCCAGATGAGCAGTTAACTTTTACAGAAAGTAATTCATAGGATGTCCAATCTTTGTTTTCTGTAATAGTTTTTTTATAAACTATTTGTGATGACTTTCCACTGCTAAATTTTCCAGAATACAAGCCTTGTACATAAATAGTGGCATCTGAAATAACAGAAATATTAGAAGTCGCTGCAGTCTCTTCTATGGAAATACCTGGATATTCTTCTCCTGGAGACTCGACGCCTTCAAAGTACTCAACTGGAATATTGAAGTCAGCACCAGAGACCAAGCTAACAGTATTTTGAGAAATAATTACATTTTCTTTTTCATAAGCTAAATTAAAAGATTGGTTATCATCGTAAGCAATATTAAAAATTTTACCTGGAGGGGTAGATCTCCCAACAAATCCTCCATTTGGGCAACCCTCGCCTTCTGAATTAAATTCAACAGTAGAAGCATCATAATCTATGTAGCTATCTGGAGTTTTGTTAGGAACAACAGAAATTGTGTTTATGGTATTGTTTAGATACTCCTCAGAGACTGTAGTGTTAAATAATTGCTGTCTCAAAAGATTAACAGAAGCTACTTCACCCAGTAATTGTCTGTTACTAATTTGAAGATTTTTAGCCAATGAGTCTAAAGCAGGATGAGACAAAAGACCTGTATTTTTAAGAGCCTTGTGGTCTAGTTGTGGTATCCTATCTAACCCAAACCTGCCAGATCTTATTTGCCTAACATCTAAACTTTCTACTCTAGCCCCCGGAAGTTGGTTTCTAACCTCTCTGGATAAATCTATTTTGGATGGACTCCCACGGTGCCTATGAGCTGAGATTTCTTCTTGAACAATTTGTCGAAAAGATATTTCTTGCCTATAAGTGTTATCAACAACCCTCACTTCACTACCTACCGTCTGTAATTTAGAGATGCGAATTGACATAGACTGGGCAGGTGCTTCAGAAGTAAAGAACCTCAATCTTCTAGTCTTTTGAGTGGAGCCTGTAATAGTGCAAAAAAGATATAGTATTTTGTTTGGCGGTAAATTAGATATCCTCTGAGGTATCTTTAATTCTCCAGACATCAAATTAACGAACGCAGTTCCTGGGTCTATCTCAATAGAGTTAGGATCGTCTGCGGACTTTCTGGCCCTAAGTCCATCGACTATCCCATCACCAAATATGGAATATAGACCATACAGTTGTTTATCTATAGTTAGGAATCGATCCGTCTCCATCTTGACACTTATAGTAGAATCCAATCTATCTCTAAAGTCAAAAAATGTCAATCCATAATTTGGTGTTTTACCTGCCATTGGTATTACCTATAAATTTACTTTCCTACTATTGGAGTACCCCTAAGACCTATTTTTGCTACAGCACCATCACTGTTTGCAGCATAGCACTGAGCTGCTCCGCCCAAGAATCCTTCATTGTTAGATTGTAAAGCCCAAGAGCCAGGGGACCTCTCTATTTGCTTAGAAATTTCAGCAGCAACACCCTTTGCTAAAACTGAACTCAAACCTTTAATATCACTTATATTTGACATTTAAAACTCCTATTTATAAAAATTGTCATGGTAATTTAATTTGGTTTCCTTTAAAGGAAATTATTTGACCTGGATAGAGATATCTGCCCTCTAAATCAGTTGTCCACTCATTCTTAGCTGCATTTATTGTATTACTAACATTTACTAATACAAGCCTCATTGGGGAACTCATTCCTATCCCATCTAATGTAATAGTATTCATTGGCCTTAGACCAGATCTTCCTAAAACTTTAAAAGATGCAAAGCTGGGCGGTGTGAAGAATGATGTATATCTAGATACTGTCTTAAAGACAGCATCCAGAGATCCAAAATAACCGCTCTGTTGTAAGAATACTCTTTTATACCCCCTAAATCCTTGTGCAGTTGGATCATATAACGATTTTACATTTACGCTAGAGGCTATAAGTAACTTCATATCTGGCGAGGAAGATACAACTCTAACCTCATTAAAGGTATCTCCCTGAAGTCTCTTAAAGTTATATTCCCCAATAACAGTATTCCATACAGCAAATGCAGAATTATCAGAACATCCAGACGAAGCCCTGTCCTCAGCTAGAGACTGAGTAGAAGCACCTCCAGTCGAAGATTCCGATGCGTTTGTCCGGCTTGGATCAGTTGACCACCAAAAAGCAGTCCTAATTGGAGGTCTATCAAAGACTCTTTCAGAGTCTGCTTTATCAATATTGTATAATTCTTCCTCATCCTCTGGCACATCAAAATGCAAAACTCCAAACCTATCGAAATATGCTGTTTTACCTGATACTGCAGCCAGTCTTTTTACTGAATCAAAAAACGAAGACCCCTGCTCAAACCTGAATAATTGATTTTGAAGTGGATCATAGTGACCAGGAAGAACATAATCATTATATATAAAACAATCTCCATTGTGCTCTACAATACTATATTCAGAAGAGGTAGGAAGATCAGCATATTTTTTAACTAAACTAGCTGGGTCAAAGCTTCCATCATATTCTCCTGAAAATAGACCAGCCTGCACGACGATATCATATATAACATTAACGTCTCTCATAGCATCATAATAAGGACTATTAAACCACAAAGTATGTTCTAATATTTTATTATAATCACTAAGCTCGCATGTCATTTCAATATGACTGTCATAAACAGTAAAACTACTCTGGTCACATATCCCAGTAAATATTAAATGATTTTTAGTTTCTTCGTTGGGGGGAGAATTATCTGTTGTTCCAGTAAACATCGAAGACTCTCTCCAAGCATATATCCTAATATAAAAAGTCTTGTCCTGAAGACTGGCTAAAAATGCAGTTTCATCTGGAGCCTGACCAGTCTCGATTAAACTAGGAGTACCAATCTCTACCGATGGTTGATCAAGCATGTTTAAATTAGCAGTTGGAGAGTCATCGGCTAAACTACCAGCCAAAGAATTACTTCCAGGAGATGGAGATACATTAAGTCCCTCTAAAACACCAGAAGCAGGACCTCTTGATAAATAAAACTTTATATTTCCACTATGATCAATAAAGGTTCTGTCATTTCTTGACCAACTATCAGAGAAAGATACCGCATGCTGTCCGACCTCCTTTACTTCATGAAAATACATTGGAGTTGTTCCCTCAGAGACAAAATTTGTAAAACCATAAGATATAGGTCTTATACAATCGTCTAGACTCCAATATGACGTATCAGCTTCGGGATCCCGCGCGCCAGGGTAAGGATTAGAGAGACCCACAGATCCAGCAGATAAAACTACAGAAGCGTTATATTGAAATGCATATTGACTTTCTTGACCCTCAGATGGAGCATTTGGAGTTTTTACGCATGTTAATAATGAATGTTTTATTAATCCTCCATGCGAGAACTCATTAATAGAACCAGGATGACGATCAAAAAGACCAGGAATCATTTGTCTTTGGCTATATGGCAATTCCCATGAATTATATTCAAACGATTCACCGTTAACAATCTCCGCAAACTGAGTCGCTTGCTGTTTATAATATAATGATTCCATTCCTTCTATATGATTGTCATTATCTCCTGATGGATTAGAGGTAGAAGCAGATGCAGAGGCGGCTGAAGATTCTTCTCCTTCTTCTTCAACGTCGTATGGGGCTCCCCTCGTTCTTAAAAGCATACTTGTAACGTCTTCTCCTACAGACTTCTGTGCAGATGAAGCCTCAAAATCTACGTTCCCAAATCCCGTTATCCCTCCAGGTCCGTAGTCGGTGACGGGATTATCACCTGTGCAACCGTCAAAGAGAGTAGGACCACTGACAAGACCATCTCCGTAACAAGTGTTTTGTCCAAAGTTCTCTTGTTCAGTATATCGTTCGTCAAAAAATCCAAGAACAGGTATCGGGATGCTTGGCTCAATAGTAGCCGTGTCTAAATATGTAATAGGAGAAAAATTAATAGAAGCAGAATAATGCCCCATGTTAATCCATGGATAACCTCTTAACTTTATTGGAGCAAATTGATACTCAATTTTATCGAAATCCTTAAGCTCTAGGGTATCGTTATCAAACTCATCGTTTTGAACTGCTGTTTTAAATTTATCACTCAGCCTATCACGAGATACTACATAAATCTTATCAACAACATCAAAAGTTACCTGAAGAGCCCCATTCACGTGTTGAAAAAAGATCTTAAACCTATCCTCTTTTAATAGTTTTTCACCATTAAAATCAAACTCATATATAAGACTGCTATGTCCATCAGGAGAAGAAGGAACAACTCTCTTTTCTATGATCTGTCCTCCTCCACGGGAAGATGTAGCATAAACGCTAATAAGTTCCGGATCATCCTGAACCTCAAAAAGCTTAACCGTTTCTCCGTAAGTTATAATTAATATATAATAGTTATTAATACCACCATCTATTTCTATGATCACGTATGGCTCTGAGGAAAAATCTGATGATTTATTAGATAATTTAAGAGTCGCTTCTCCCTCGCCACCGGCTAAAGAAGTAGGATCATCACTAGACGCCTCTCTTTTTCCTGGAACAAACCTTGCTACCCCATAATTCGGAGGGATTTGCGTCATGTTATAAGGATCAAATCCATCATTAAAAAATGGATCAATATATTTAAGTTGATCTACGAGCCTATAAGCAACTGAAGTACCATCCTTGGGCTGAGTAGTGCAGACAGATTCATCGTGAGATGCTTTTCTAATAGTAATAGCAAAATCTTCTCCTGGGAATATAGGAGTCAACTTTTTCAAACTAACATGTTTTCCAGGAGGAAGTCCAGAATATGAAGGTTGAGTCTCGACTATATGCTTACCAATAATATAAGATCTTTGAGGATGCTCAAACTCGGATAATACACTAAAGCCACCCAGTGTCGATGCGGTTTTAGTATAAAAATTACCAGGATAAGAACAATTAACGTTTAGATAACAAATATCATAAGAAGTCTTAGCATCCGTTATGTCTTCCTCACTTACCGCCTTTGTTTGTGCTTTATCTTGAGTAACAGGGGAAAATGGCTGCATTGTCACCTTTGGATCTATAGACAGCCACATCTCCACAACCTGCGCGTCGATCAGACTAAGGTCTCCTTCTTGGAGTTTTTCATTGGCAATATCACGTGGGTTTTTTAAATTAAAAATACTTCCATGTTGAATAAAGCAACTATGATATTGTTCTGATTCTAATTTTGTAAATCTGCTATACCCACCAGGATCAAAATCCATCTTGTTATAGGGAGGGATCCCGTCTATTGGCGCAACAGGAACAGAGTTTATATAAACGCTATCAAAACTTCCAAAATTTTCAGTATCATCAGCAACAGAAACGAAATCTATTTCAGTATCTATAGATCCATTGTCTTCCTGCTTGTATCTAGCAAGAAAAGTATGTCTCATACGATTCATTTTGCTTAAACCTAGACCCCTACTAGAATCATTTCTATCTGCCATTAATATTTTCTCAAAGTCATTTACAGCAGCTGGTCTAATATTTCTCACAGTAGTATCATTAAAGAAAAACTCATGAATTTGTCTGGTTCTAGCCCTAATAGGCCTGTTCTCATAAATTCTTGCACTCAACCTAATGTGGCCAGCGCTAAATGGAGCAGACTCGGGATTAATAGATGTCCCTAACAAAGAGGGATCCTTAACGAAAAAGGTATTACTTGGATTATTTAATCCTATTATTTGTTGATAACTAGACATTGGTTCTTAATTGCACATCCAATTCTGGTCTCAAACCAGATAGGATTCCGCCTCGCAGTCCTCCATCAGAATCTGCATACATAAATCTGACTATTCCATTGTTTAATATAAATGCAGAAACTGGAGATTCCTGCACAGACAAATCATCACTCTGGAATTTGTCAATGGAGTCTATAGAATATTTAAATTGTAAATAATTATTTCCTTCAATGGATATCGAATCTGAAAAACCATCAGGAAAAGAACCAACTAAAAAACTAGGATATTCATCAATATTAGACTTTAATATGGATCTTGGAGTTGTTGAATTTAATTTATAAAAAACACTTTTTCCAAGATCTTCCACCAAAGACATCCCGCTAATTTTATCAAAAGCTAAAAACCCATCTAAAACATAAAATAAATATAAAAAATCCGATTTGGGCTCGTAACAAGAGCTAATGGCACTTACGTCAAAAGAATCAAAAGACAAATCAATATCCAAAAATTCTTCATCTAAATCCCCAATTGTTATATCATCCATATTTGTGCTTGCAGGAAGACCAACCTCTTCTGGATACAGCTTTGCAACTCGTACTGGCTTGAATCCAAATACTTCATCGTTTATTTTAAACAAAGGAGACCAATCATTTAATCCAGAGCTTATCTTTCCGTACACCCTTCCTTCATGCGTATAAAACATAACCAAATTACCGTTAGATATAATCTCTACTGTAAAGCCACCATCAACTGGAAAAGAATATCCGTTCGATTCAAGATAATCAGAGTCATTGCCTAAGTATGCATCAAAAACAGTACTGGGAACAATAATCCTAGAGGTATACTTATCATCATCAGATAAATCTGTAAAATCATAATCCTGAATATTTGCTGCTCCAGACTCAAGAGCAACAGATGCAGCATATGACAACATTTCATCACCTAGCCACGCATTGTCAATAACATTACTTGTAATCAGATAAGATGGCTCAAAATATAAATCAGCCAACTGCCTGCATTGATTAAATTTATCTAAAAGATAATTATAAGACAATACAGGATATGATGACCCTAGATACCCAATATATGAAAAACCTGCTTCATCGAATCCGTTTTCAAAAAATCCCTCATCAACGCCAAGTGTTTGTGCTACATCTAAATCTGCATAAGAAACTCTCTTCATCAACAAAGAGCCATCCAAAACAAAAAATACATATGCATAATTATTTTTAAAGTCCGTTCGCACAAAAAGATTTGATAGTACGTCATTCCCTATAGATGGAAAAATATAATTAAAAGTAAAATAAGGACCAGTAGCATTGCCAGATCTTAATAGAGACATATTTGTCTTAGAAGTCTCTGACAAAAGTTCAATTACGTTATAATTACCCACCTCATCTATAAATGGGAAACAAGATGTGCATTCTTTAGTTATTCTTTCCATCTCGTCTTCATCGATATAAAACATACTTGCACGCATGCTGACTATAAAATCATCTATATTAGACGTTATGATGAGTGTCCCGCTGGTATATCCCAAATACACTTCTGTATAACCAGCAGATGATAATCCCGCTATATCTATAACCTCAGTCTCTGCATAACTTCCAATAATAGATAAAGTGAAATATGCTTGATCGAGAAGAGAACCTTTAACATCATAATATAAAGTAATTCTTTCAACATAACCTGGAAGCTCTAGCTCGAAACCACCAGACCCCTTTGGAACATCAACGTCACTAAGATAAGTGACCTTTTCAGCAGTTGGTTTTGGAAGTATCCTTATGCCCTTAGAATAAATTATATTATCCCCGACGAGCCCTCTGAAAGAATATAAATTAGCATATGCTACAGATTCCTCTATGTCATCATGTGAGAAGCCAGACGGAATAACATTCATTGAATAAATATAATTTAATACAGAAGAATCTGTAACAAACATTCTAGAATGGATCCCATTACTGTCTGGAGTACAATATAATCCCTTTGTCCTATCAAAATTAACGTTTGTACCTGTAACATTAGTTGCGGTTGGCCTGGTAACAATTCTACAAATAAAAGGTTGATTAATCAGGACTGGAGGATGAACCTCAAAAAATACCCTTCCGTTCAAATCTAAAGAAAGAGGCTGAAAATACATATAAGTGGCTTGCTGAGTGACACTAGCTGGCGAGCCAAAGTTGCCAGGAATAGTATCTATCATTATGGGCTCCCAGACACCAGCGCTTTCGCTTTGTCTGGGTGGGGTTAGAAAAAATGAGCTAGAGGCATCTGAGTAATATTCACTATCCATACTGGGTTGTCCGTCCACCCTAGGTGTGAGTGTTCCGGGTTCATAAAAGTCAAGATTTGCAAATCCAATTCCAGTAGATTCCGTGTCATCATTAATATCAAACTCTGAACAATTATTAAATGCCTCAGCTGTAAAAGATTCATAAGCAAGTTTTTGATT
>Ga0114906_1001582_pt1 | contig 11816 bp, 16 predicted proteins | sample MalvirDeepMed_M9_FD_89687 | JGI IMG/M metagenome (GOLD analysis project Ga0114906, IMG submission 89687) | Marine viral communities from the Global Malaspina Expedition - Malaspina viral metaG DeepMed_M9 | ecosystem: Environmental > Aquatic > Marine > Oceanic | place: Mediterranean Sea... | reverse complement strand
GTTTAAACAGGTTCATCGTGAGTTTAAAGATGAGGATGAGCAGCGTGTGCGTGGTGTAATTTCTGGAGTAAACCCGCGCAACCTACCAAGTCCTGTAACGGATTTTTAAAAAAAGGGGACCAGCCTTACGGCCAGCCCCCTGTTCAAAATGGTTCATCATCGTTTTGAAGTTTCTCTAGTGCAAAGATTGCTTCTTCATGGAACAACGGTCCTTGTTCTTTCATTTGCTTGGTGATCTGTGAGACATTCCAAAGTAAGGCTTTAATCTTGGTAGGCTTCTTAGGCACTTTAACAGGAAGCTTGCTGGTTAGGCACTTTAACAGGATTTCGTTGTATGCCTCAATGCTTGTATCTTTAGTCATTTTCAATCAGGAACGCTCAGGAACTCTTTAAGTTTTTCAGCGGCCATGGCAAATGTCTTTTCTGCATTTTCATGTAGATCACGCAGTTGAAATACAAAATGTGCCATATTTTCAAGTGCTACTACAAAGTTGCTCTGTGATTCATATTCTTCAGAGTTACAGCGCATTCTAAGCATTCCCTTCTCTTTGCCTTTCTTTCCAATGGAGCAAGAACTCCACTTTGGGAACTCGTAGGCATAGCGAGAATGTGTTTCTGAAACCAGGAATACAGTCCCCCCTGTTTTTGCTTCTTGCATGATCTTGATGATCTTTGTCATTGCGTTTTCAAGCTCTGAGTCATCTTCTGGTGTTTCAAGATCTTTCATTTCCTTTATTTTTCCTTTCCAGCTCATTTTTTCTTCTCCTTCTCTTTTTTTCTCCATGCGGCCAGCTTGATAAGAATACCAGGATCATTACTGTGGAGATCTTTGAATTCTTCATCAGTTATGAATCCATTTTTATGGTCGTGTTCGTAAAGCGCAAAGAGTGTTTCTCCATCAACTGTATCAACTCCCTGCTCTACCATAATGACAAAGTATTCAAAAGTGATTTCACGTTGCTTTGCTTCGTCTATGCCGTTATCCGGCATTCCTGTTTTTTCTCTAATCCTGCAACCCATAGGTGTGTAGTATTTGCCCGCACCATACAGACGACAGATCAGGGGGCGATCTTTATAGATAGAGCAGCCCAGGTTTGTTCTGAATTCACAGTTGTATCCGTCATCCCATCGGGTGCAGGTTCGATCACTACCCATACCCATGGCTTCAGCTTCGGTGTGTGTGACCTGTTGAGGACCACAACACTTGGTACATCCATCTGGGCATCGGACTTTAGGGATCTTGTCATAGAGTTGAGCAAGACGTTGTTTGTGTTCAAGTTTTTTGCTTGCTTGGACGATTGTTGTCATCAGTTTAAGTAGCCCAGGATACCAATTGGTTTTGCAAAACAGTTACATCCTTTTATTTCAGTTGTATGAACCCATTTTGTATTACAACTACAATCATCATCATGTAGAAACATTACAGATCCCTGTTGTGCTGCCTCTGAGGGGAGTCCAGTAAGTGAAATGATTAACGGATCTCTTGCTTCGGCCATTTGTTCCATATGTTCGAGAATTTCAGGATTGAATACTTCTTCTGGATCAACTGGATAGTTGGTTCCATCAGAATGGCGAAAATGTACTGTAGGCATCTAGTGTGATCTCCTTTTTTTCTATCTGCCACCTGTTCTTCTTCTTGTACCAGCCCCAGACTTGTAGTCTGTTGCCAGTTCTTAGCCAAGTGCCAGTCTTGTTGTTAGAGAGAATCTTTTTTTCTCTCGCGTTCATGTTTGTTTTTGTAGTGGCTTGGATGGCGAGCACTCCATGTTCACCATCTTTTATTGCCACTACGTCAATGAACCCGTATAAATCCTGTCGAATTTTTGCATATGCGTTCCAGCGTTCGACTACCGCTGGTATCCAGTTCTCATTCCTGAGGACACGCATAGTCCTTGATGTAGGTGATTCTGCCATTTGAGGCTCTGAGAGGCTCTAGAATTGATCGGGCGTTCACCCTGTCCGAAGACAGGGATTCACCCTCTTAAACGCTATAATGGGCCGTTTTCGTGCTTCTGTGCGTGCTTTATGGTCTCCTTCTGCTTCAGGGGCGAGTCCAAACTCACGGTCACGCCCATCTCGTTCGGATGCCCACAGGCGTTATGCCCGTCGTTCCACAAACAACCCGTGTGATCATTCACACACTGCTTCCCGTCTCCGTCCTTCTCTCGAAGACAGTGCTCAGTACCCACCCACGGATGTACGTCAAACATCATACTACCCCCAACCCTAACTCTCATGAATATATATTCTTTGTCATCCAGAACAATGGTAATGGAGTTCTCTGTTTCCTTTTTATATTCAATTTTTGTATGTAATTCATTGCCCATTATATCTCTCCTCAAATGTCTGAATCATTTTCTTATATGTCATGTTGATCTTTCCTATTGGGCCACGTTTATGTTTGGCAATTTCAGCAATGAACGGAACAACAAATGCTCCCTCAATGGCATCTGAAGGGTGATTATAAAGAAGAACCGCCTGATATGCATCTTCCTCAAGCTTGCCTGATTCTTTCAGGTGATGGAGTCTTGGCGTGTACTTCCATCGTTCTTCAGGTTTTGCATTTGATGGTGGCTCTCCAGCTCTGCTGATTTGTGAAAGCAGGATTGTTGCGATGTTGTTTCGTCTGGTCATTTCAAAAATACGACTTGACCAATGACTTACTTTCTCTCGCATTCCTGCCTTTACAAGTTTTCCATCTGATATGATCTGGATATAATCAATAATCAAAACATCGAGTTCTTTGTGATAACACATGTAGTTGGTCCATGCTTCGATATGGTCAATGTCCATGCTCTTATCGGTTACAAATATAGGCATTGCCAGAACTTGATCCAATGCCTTGTTGAATAGATCATGATCTCCTGCCTTTAATTCACCGTCTCTAAGCTTGAACAAATTTATGCCAGAGCGAATGCCAGCCAGGGTCTCATAAACTTCATCAATATCTGTCTCAAGTGAAATGATTCCGACTTTATAATTGTTGCTTCCCATATGTTCAGCTTCGTTAAGTGCAAGTGTGGTCTTTCCAATGCCGGGTCGTGCTGCATACAGACAAACTTTCTTCTTCTTGTATCCATGTAGCTTCCGGTTAAAGGCTTTGAACCTTGATGGAATGCTTGAATGTCCTTCTACTTTTGAATCTTCATGTGCCGCAAGGATTGTGTCTTTAATACTTTGAGGACTATTTTCTTCTTCAGGAATTTCAATCAAGTCAAGACCGGCTCTTAAAGAAGCCATAACCGATTCACTTGATTTTTCTCCATTGAGCATTTCATTGTGTTCGTTTATGACCGCACGTTGTTGTCTTTTGAGATAATAATCTCTTATGATTTCTACATAATATTCTACATGTGCTGCTGATGCTGTTTTATCAATAGAGCCATCAAGAAGATTGCTTGCAGTTGCAGAGTCAAATCCTCTCTTGCCCATGAGGTCTGCAACAGTAAGAATATCAACAACCTTACCTTCACGTTGAAGGTCTGAAATACATTCAAAAGCCTGAGCACAGGTCTCAATTTGAAACCAGTTTTTCCCTACTCCAAATTTATTTAGGATAGGAATAGATCTTTTGAAATCAAGTAATGTCGCGCCAATAACGGCTTGTTCTGCTTCTTCTGATATTAGTGGAGTCATAAAATAAAATGACCGCCTCTGGAGCAAACAAGGGACACCGCAAAACATTCCTTATTTTGTATTCGTCTCCAGAGACGGTCGAGTTTTAGTTATTTGATGCTTTGAACTCTTCGACAGTAATAACACTGTCTTTTAGCTTATGATACTGAGCAAGTAAATGTTCACGATCAGATTCAGTCATGCTTGTGATTTTGTCTTTACCCATGACTTCTTCAAGATCCTTCTCCGTCACTCCAAACTGAGAGAATGCAGCAACAACTTTCTTTATTATTGCCTCATCAACAGTAGGAGAATTCTCTGCTTTAACAGTAGCTTTAGGAGAAGTTTCTTTCTTTTCCTGATCTTTACTTTCTTCGGCTGGCTTTTCCGTCTCAGCTTTCTTTGTTTTTGATTTAACAGAAGCAATAGGACCAACTGTCTTATGTGTTCCCGGTTTCTTGGCGCTTACCTTTGGTGTATCTACCTTGATATCATCTTCGGCAACGTCAATTGTCCTTGTCTGGTTGCTCATTGCCTGTACTGCTGTATTCTCATCAACAAAGGTTGTGATTTCTTCAGTAGTATAAGGCAGACCAGAAACCTCATCTGGAAAACAAATCCTGAATGCTTGTGCAATACAGACTTTCTTGAGCATAAAGCTCTTCATTTGCTTCCATGTGGCCTGATTCTTGTCGAATTCAGATGCTTCCACTGTCCATGTAAAGGGCTGTTCCCAGTCTTTACGATAGATAGTAATGGTTGCACTTTTGATCTGACCATCAGTGCTTGTCGTGGTCTTTACATCCCAGCCGTTCAGTCTTCCAGTAGCTTCTGCTCGCTGAAGATATACCTGATAGCCAGTAATGATCTGACCTGGGTTACTTCCATACTTTACGAAGTAAACCTCACGCTTACGCGGATCAAGCTTGTTCACCTTGATCTGGTCCAGGAATAATGCAAACTCTTTGTCGTTTGCTCCCTTGGCATAGCGTTCCTTTACATCTTCTATGGTCAGTTGCGGTAGTAATTCATCTGCTTTTGCTAATGCATCATCTTTCTTTGCCATTAGAACGGATCTTCCTCACTTTCTTCTTTTGTTATTATTTCTGGTTTGTCCAGAAACGGTAGTGGATCGTCTTCTTCTTCAATCGGCGGAAACTCATCTTCCTCTATAGTAGTAGAAAGCTCTTCTACTTTCTCTTTTGTTTCCTGTTCCGATTGATCCTCATTTATGTTCATTTGAGGAATTGCTTCCGTGAGCCATGCCAGAATCATCAGTCCGTCTTTTCTGGTGATATACTGATTGACTCGTTTGCCAAGGACTTCAATGTAGTATCCGTCAGAATCTGTCTTAAGAATACAGTTCTCGTATTCATCAGGAAGACTACTTCCTTTGGATACTTCTTCTCCATCGAAGTACTTTGCCTTCGCTTTCTTTATGATCGCTTCCTGCCTGAGTGAAAGCTTGATATTATATTGATCATCTCTATTGATCATATCCTGAAAAGCGTTTTGTTCCCAGGCGTTCAATAGTCCTGAATCAACTAATTCTTCAAGCAGTTTGCGGTATTTTACATCCATCTAACGAGTTCTCCTTTTTGAGTCTACATGAACTTAACTTATATGTTCTTTATATAAGAGTCAATGATCAAAACGGATCTTTCTTGATCTTGGTCTGATACTGAGAACAATGTGCGGATACCGGACAGTATCCACGTTGACATCTAACGGATTCTGTTTCCCTGAACCGAACGAATGATTTCTTCTTGGGTTTCTTGGCATTTCTTATATCGTTTAATGCATGTGCATCATCAGAATTCTCGAATCCCTTTCCGCCGGATACTGCTCTGACGGTTTGAGATTGAGGGTTAAATTCACTTTCGATATTGGTAAGAACAGCCCAGCCACCGGGTTTGGCCCAACGATCTTCAATAGTACATTCGGGTAGTTCATTGTCCTTGAGGAGTAAAGATTCTTCCATTAATTTTACTCTTGATTCAAGATAATTTTTGCACTTTTCGTCAGACCAGAGTGTTACCGGTTGAATGACTAATTCATGAGGTGGGTAGTCTTGAGTTTTCAAAATATGACATTCTCTCCATGACCAATCTCTTAGAAATGAAGCAATAACAAGATCATCAACCTCAAATCCACGTTGTCTCATTCCATAAGCATAGCAATTAACCTGTTTTTCCCAGTCTTCTCGTGTACATGGAGCAACCCAGTGAGTCTTGTCATACCATTGACCATTGATGTCAGGCTTTGCCACATATCGAGATGGATCTTTCATATCAATAAGCTGAAATCTTCTAGGGTTTTCCTGATACGGCCAAACATAGTCAGCCTTCATGCTTACTTGTTTGCCTAATATGTTAATCATGAAGCGTTCTTCAATAATTGCTCCGGGAATTTTCACTTCAGCCAGGGCTTTGTGCATAATATTTCCACGCACCATGAATACTCGACTCATCACGTTTTGTTTCAAATTTTTGCCATAGCGTCTTTTAAGAACTACAATCTGTGCTGGTGCTATTAGTTCGGTAACACTCCAGTCTCCCTGCTTGTCATAGTCGTCCTGTGACAAAAGTTGAAAGATTGGTTTTGGTAATGGACACGGTGTATAGAATTTCATAATTATGAGTCTTTCCTTTCTTGAATCTCTCCAAATGACACTTTGTTAAATCCTTTTCCTGGCTTTATATCTACAAGATGTAGTTTTGTGTGCCAGGAATGGGTTTGTACTCTCTCTATTTCGTAAACTCGTCCGGGAACAAGAATTCCTCTTGTTTCTTGACAGTTTCCGAACCGACGTTGTTCATCATTGTGGCCGATGAATTTTGCTGTTTTCATAAAGGGATAAAGGGAACCAGCTCGTTGATCATGGCAACTTACCACATAGTCACGGTTTTCCCGCTGGTTCCCATCCTTGTCTTTCCAAGGTGTCATCGGCAGATTCTAAAAGGGATTGTCCTTTTCTTCGTCTACGCTAATTGTTCGATTAGACGGTTCTTCTGCTACCGAAGCAGTTGGTTCTTCTGAGTCACTACATGCTGGTCGCGCCCTTGAGGTTCCCCAGTCACGGATTGCTTTGACTTCTTTCTTCATTGTTCTGGATAAGGGAACTGTCTTGGCAATAGCATTGATATAGTCTTTTTCTGTTGGCTTTCTCTTTTTATCAAATGCCTCAAACATTGCATCGATGACACATTGTTCAATTTCTGCACCAGTATAGTTCTTTGTTGCCATCGCCAGGTCGTGAACATTCAGTTTTTTGTCGTCTTGCTTGTACTTCTTGAGCTGAATTCGCCAGATCTCAATACGACTTGTCCAGTCTGGAATATCACAAAAGAACAGTTCGTCCCATCTCCCACCTTTTCTCAGGAATTCAACAGGTAGCTGGGTAACATCATTGGCAGTACCAATAATAAACACCGGCTTTACCCTGTCCTGCATCCAGGAGATAAAATGACCAAAAACTCTGGATGAGGTTCCCCCATCCGTGGCATTTGAGCTTTTGGTTCCAGAGAATCCCTTTTCTAGTTCATCAATGAATAGTACACATGGCGCAATTGCTTCTGCTGTTGCTGTTGCTATTCGTGTATTGGCCTCACTACTGCCTACAATGCCCTCAAAGAGCTTACCAACGTCCAATTTCACGATAGGACGCTGTAGGATGCTCGCTGTGGCCTTTGCGATAAGACTCTTGCCTGTACCCGGAACTCCAATGATAAGGATTCCTCTGGGCGATGGCAGGCCATATTCGCGTGCTTCTGGACCAAATGCATTCTTCCTCTGTTTGATCCATCCTTTTAGCAGGTCTAGACCGCCAATACTTTCCTCTGTCTCGTCTGGATGAAGTATCTCAAGAATCCCTGTTTTCTTAATAGTTTCGGCCTTTTCTCTTGATACAATTGACGGTGTGAACTTCTTACCTTCGATCAAAGACAGAGAAAATGCATTCTCCGCCTCTGATGAGGTTAGTCCTGATGCCGCATCAACCAGCTGTTTTGTTAGTTTTTCATCTGGTATTTTGGTTTTAGGGAACTTTTCACCCTTTGTCAGAGACCCCAGTACTTCTGTAAGTTCAGGTTTTGTGGGAAGATCGAGTTCCAATATAGAGAACTCTTTCTCAATTTCTGGTGGTAGAACAAGTTGTGTTCCCATAATAACCATGATCTTATTGTTCTTTTTTGCATTTAGGATATTTGCCCGTATGAGGTCACAAATTCCAGCATTGAAGTCATCTTTCAGGACCATATGAAGATCCTGATAGGCAACTAAAGCCTTCTTGGGCAACGCAGCAAATGCAGTCAGCGCATCTATTGGATCAATACAGTCAGCCGTTGACTTCGCTACAACATCATTCATTCCAGTAGTTGCTGTCCAATAATGAAGCCTTGTATTAGTCTTTGCTGCTGCTGCTTTGAGTTCTTTCTTAACACGTTCTATCTCTTGTGATATGACATAGATACACGGGTATCCTGCCTTGATATAGTTAACGAGTTTATCCTTCAACTTCAGTCTCCTCTTCTATTCGGGTTCTACACATGTTTTCAACAAACTCTCCGCGCCATTTCATCGCATTGGAAAGCTCTTCTGACCAACACCCAATACTACCAGTAAGTTCAGGTGGGTAATTTGATTCAGATCGATATACTCGTCTGAGTTCTTTGAATTCTGGAATGTTTTCCGGGCAATAACTCGGCCAAATATCATTCCAGATATAGTCAAACTTTGTATCAAATGCAGGATCTGAAAAGTCTGGATAAAAGGCATCACCCTGAAAGATTTGAACTTTTAGTGTGTTTCTCATGATTGATGGATGTATCAATCTAACGATATTGAGATCAATCTCTTGAATCCAAATCTCGTCTACTTTTGGTAGTTTATCTACAATCCAGGCTGCAATTCCCAGGCCAAGGCCGTTAATAAGAACTCGACCTGAAGCATTATTAAATAAGTTATAGTGTCCACCTATTTCAGCCCAAGTATTTGACATCATCACTTCTTTGTTTTCGAGTGAGATTAGACGCTTGTAGCAACCAGGAGGTATTCCCATTTCTGGAAAGCTTAAAGATTCTTGTGTTAGCTTTAACTGTCCTATTATTGCTTCATGTTCTGATAATATAGATGAGTTTATTGACCAGTTCCCCAAAGATTTTTCTGGAATATCATTCAGATATGTCTCTAAAGCGGTGTTGTTTATAAAAATATTGTCGTTCTCTATTAATACAGGATTCTCTTGAGATGTCAGTTGCGATAACTTGTCCGGTAGAGGCAAGAATGGCTTCCCATCTACCTGTTTCGTTGTTGTATTCGACATTTGAATACCTTTCTACTTTAAGTTTACCCAGACACGAAAAAGGCACTTCGTCTGTATAAAGTGCCTTTACTTGTTCACCATCAAAGATGATGTGATGTTCACTCATAATAATGTCTTAGAATTTCCTTAAATGCTCTAAATGACCTTGGACTAACCCAGATTCTAAACATGATAAACGGAAATATAATCCAACTACTGAATCGTCTTATTCTTGCTTTGAACGTCCTTGCCTTGATGGTCTTTACGATTTGATTTTGAACCAGGGTTCTCGGTATACCAGTAATTTCAATGAGATTATTGGCAGCTTGGATTTGCTCTTCCTTTGACATTTTATGAACACGCTTGAAGAGCTTATCAACGTATTCAGTTTGTTCGGTCGTCATTTCTAGTTTATTCGTCATAAAGGGATTGTCCCGTTTACGGTCGGGACCACACCGGAGTCCGGTAACAGTCTAATGTTTTACATTTGTCAGGGTTTCTACACCCTGCTTATAGGCATCAGCTTTCTTGGTACGTTTCATGACCTTACCAAGTAGTTTCTCGATGAACTTACTGGCTTTCTCACAAGCTTTGCCGATAAACCCATGTCCTTCAACTTCCATTTCACCCTCTTTGTCAAACGTGATGACAATTTGGGCTTTCTCTTTTTTCCAAGGGTTTTTCCCCATGATGTTCTCCTTAGAAACTGCCATCAACGACAAGTTGAATTTTGCCGTTATCAAGCTTCTTCTCTTTTACCTTGTAACCCTTCTTGATGCACTCTTTCTTGGTCTTCTCGACCCCATAGAGCTGCTTTAATTTGGCACAGGTCTTTCCACCTACCGCCTCACAGAGTTTGGTGTCATAGAAGTCAAATACGGCCTTGAAAGAGCCATCAGGCTGCTTCAGGAGTCCTATTTCATAATTACATCCAGGTACTTTGATCTTGTGATCACACTTACCATAATCTTCAGGCTTGATTCCATGATGATAAGCGGCGTCTTCTGAATGATAGTCATTTACCCATCTATTGAACCAGTTGTAGGTCTTTGCCCCCTCAACTAGTGTCCAGTCCAGTCGTTCACAAGCAAGCTTGAGCGCTTCCAGATCTGTGATTTCTATATCAATACATGCTACATGTGACATGTTCTAGTTCTCCTTGTTCTAGAAAGGGTCTTCGGCTGTCGCCTCAGACCTTTCTTCTAGTTCTGCCTGTGGGGGCTTTGATGGGACTGGTTCCTGACTAGTGCTTGTGACTAGTTTTGAGAAACCAGTAATCCATCCCTTTGTTGTTCTCTCTTCAATTTCTGGTCCTTTTAACTTAGCTTTCAAAACGGATCTACCTCTCTTGTTATTGTTTCTCCGAAGTCCTCTTCTTCATCCTTTATTTCTTCCAGTTTCTTGATTTCTCCAGCCAGGAACATGGAAAACTCTTTATTCATTTGATCATCAGTTTTGATATTCTTGGCAGAATCTGTCTTTAACCGGCTTTTCCATTCTTCAACAAATTTCTCTAAAGTCTTATCTTCCATGATGTTAAGATTCTTAAACTCATCACACATCTTTAGAACACTATTAATTGATTTCTGGTTGAACTTCCCTGATTTAAGACTCTCTTGTAGCCCGCTAAAAGCTTGCTGGTACTTCGTTCTAAGATCATGAACTACCTGAGTCTGAAACTTTGCTACGGATATTTTGAGGTCTTGTATTGAGGCAGCCACGACTTCCTGACGAGCCTCAAGAATAGCAATTTCCTCATCATTTACTGTCTCTATCTCTAGAGATTCCGGCGTACTAATTGCAAAATGAGTAACCTCAAAATGAAACGAATAAGAATTTATTTTGCTTTTGTGTGTTGCTCTTTTAATTGCGTTAGTAATGTTCTGTTCTGAAACATCGAAAAGATCTTTTTTGTTCTTCCAGAATTCTATTGATTGAAGGGTAAGCTTCGGAAGATTAAGAAGATATTCAGCTTCAGCATCATGAAATTCATCACTTAATGAAGCAACAATCTTGCTAAACTCAGCAAGTTTTGTATTAGGTATAGACCTGGCTAAACCGTTCATAAACGAGAACGAATACTGATCTATGAAGTTCTGTAGCCGTGACCTGATTATTTTCAGCTTCTGTATTGGCGAGTCAGCAGTAGTTCCGAATACTTTTGTAAGTACTTCATTTGGAAATAGTTTACTTTTTCCCAGGGACATGATTCTTTTGATATAAAGCTTGTCCGAAAGTCCAAAATACTCTGGCTTGTTCGGCATTGCTGGGTCTGGAAATCTGCAACTATGAAAAATAAGGGTCATCTTCTTCTGTATATTTTTGACATCATCTGTGATATCATATGTATCAGCTTTGTTATTTGTACTAAGACTAGGAATCTTTTTCATTGTTCCCATAGGTTTAGCGGTTATTATTTTAGGCATGTCATCTCCTTATAAGAAATACCCCGTCGAAGTTGAGACAGAGGCATATGATTTATACATTCATTCTGCACTTAAGAATGAAGAAATTGCAAAGCAACTCAACATTTCAAGTGACACACTTGCTTACTGGATCTCCAGTAAAGGATGGAAAGAAAAAAAGGATGAACTTAAGCAAGAAGCAATGGACAATACAGACGAACACTTCCGTCAATTTGTAAGATCCAATCGTCTCGAAGTCCTACGTCGCCATATGGTTGTTTCAAAAGAATTAGAAGAAAGAATTCTCGAACAACTCAAACGAAAATCCTCTACTGGGCGTCCTATAGATATCACTAATAGTGACCTTGTTAAGCTCGCACAGGCTTTAAAGAACTCTACAGATGTCTCTGCAAGGGCCGCTGGTATCAGCGACAGGACGTTTGACAATACATCTCTACTTCCAGCAGGGACATCTCAAGTCCTTGTAGTAGGCC
>Ga0114906_1001581_pt1 | contig 11824 bp, 3 predicted proteins | sample MalvirDeepMed_M9_FD_89687 | JGI IMG/M metagenome (GOLD analysis project Ga0114906, IMG submission 89687) | Marine viral communities from the Global Malaspina Expedition - Malaspina viral metaG DeepMed_M9 | ecosystem: Environmental > Aquatic > Marine > Oceanic | place: Mediterranean Sea... | reverse complement strand
GTTATAAACAATCCGCTAAATAATTCTGATGGTATCGCCGTCGAAAGTTCTTATCCCGAAAATGGTCTTTTTATTTTTGAGAAGTATGTTCGAATATCTCCTAAAGATACCAGTTTGCTTGGCGATGAACTACAAGGTGTTGTAAATTTGGGTGAGTTTTATGAAACAGATTTTACTGAATATTATACTTCAACTGATATGATATCGGATCATTTTGGAGATTTGTTAGTAGAAACAAATGATGACGGAGATGAAGAACTTTCTGGAGAATCTAATGGAATTAGTTATGGTATCCGCATATCTTATTTGCCATCGGAAGGTCTTTATAATGATAACATATCCTTCTTAGAAAGTTTTAGAGATTCATTATCAGATGGAGAAAAAATTAAATTACGAGGATTACATCTAGGAGAGCAAGTATCCATCAGTGTGCCTGGAGATTATAGCGATCTTTCAATTTCTAGATATCTTTTTCCTCTTGTCTCTGCCGAAATCGACCTGCCCGATATGACAATTGAAGAATTGGGCGCCATAGAGGCCGGCGACTTTGACGATCGTTTAATCGATGAAAATAATTACCTTAATTGCTTAAAAAGAAAATTATTGGACAGTGATGAGTATAAACTCATGTTTGAGCAGTTGATACCTATTCGCCGCCATTATGGATTAATATCAGTTTTTGTTTCACAATCATTTATAAATACAATTGGTTCTTCGGAGGATGGATACAATATTTATAATAGCTTCAAAATCGGCGGTGGACTATCTGTTTTTCGGAATACGTTTGAAGATTGGGACAAAGAAATACTTACAAAAACAAAGGAAAGGTTGAAAAGGTTATTTCTTTACCAATATAATATTTCTGATGAACTATATGAAGATGGTGACGAGGAGAGAGATAAAAACAATGCTTTGAAAGAGCTTTTTAAGGGCGTCAAGATAGATTTCAATCTTAACCTTAAATGGTGGAAACGACGCCGGCGCATCGTCGACGTGTGCCCGGATGATATAGGAGAAACATGAAATGGCAATGAATGGACTTGGACCACGGCTTCCCCTCACATTAGATAGTGATGGGGGTCATATATTATTAAAAACCTTGAAAGATCTTGCGAGACAGAACCTTAAGATGATCGTTTTAACGGATCCCGGAGAAAGAATGATGGATCCGACTTTTGGTGTTGGAGTTCGAAGACTTCTGTTTGAGAATCAGAATTCTGACACTTCAGTGATAACTTCTCGCATTAAATCACAAACGAAAAAGTTTCTTTCGTGGGTCTCAATTGATAAGGTTAAGATATCAACATCAGAACACATTCTTTCAATATCTATATTGTACCACATCCCTTCTTTGGGCCCATCGAGACTACTTTTGTCGATACCGCTAAATTAATATTTTACTACTTACATCAGAAGAGAGGTTCGTATATGGCAAAAAAAGCACCCATTAAGTATACTAGTAGAGATTTTAATAGCATCAAGAGCGATCTAGAGGACTATGCTCGTCGTTATTATCCGGATTCTTATAAGGACTTCAGCGAAGCTTCCTTTGGCGCTATGATGATTGATACGGTTGCTTATGTTGGTGACATTTTATCATACTACGTCGATTATGGTGTTAACGAATCGTTTATCGATACGGCGATCGAATACAATAATGTTTTAAGGCATGCGCGCCGATTAGGGTATAAACATGCTAACAATCCATCTTCAACTGGCATAGTTGCATTTTATGTTTTAGTGCCGGCAAATTCATTAGGTTTGGGTGCGAATTCGGATTATATTCCAATATTAAAGCGTGGGTCATCTCTTTCCACAGTAAACGGAGTTAATTTCTTGCTAATAGAAGACGTGAATTTTAACAATAGCAACACACAAATCGTCATCGCGCGCGTTGACGCTACTACCGGTCTGCCTACCAAATACGCAATAAAGGCTTACGCCCGGGTTGTTTCGGGTGATTTTGGTTCGGAAACGATAGAAGTCGGACCTTTTCAGCGCTTTCGAAAGGTCCGTGTTAAAAATCGCAATGTTACTGAAATTATTTCCGTCACAGATTCCAATGGAAATGCGTATTTCGAAGTTGAACACCTTTCTCAAAACGTAATATATAAGCAGTTTTATAACCCTAATTTTGCCACCGACAACACTCCTTCAATACTTAAACCGGTTGTTGTGGCCAGAAGGTTTACTGTTGAAAGGGACTCTCTCAATAATATGTTTTTGCAATTCGGTTACGGTTCGGAAGAGGATATAAAAATAAACAACGTGGCCGATCCGTCTAATGTTGTTTTGCAAACGATAGGAAAGGATTATGTTACGGATACCAACTTTGATCCTAACAAGCTGTTGACTACCGACAAATTTGGAGTTGGTCCATCGAGCACGTCTTTAACTATCCGATATCGTACGAATTCATCGACCAATGTCAATGCTGGGGGAAATGCAATTGTAAAAGTTATAAATGCCGTGATGGCTTTCAACGATTTATCAGTTACAAATGCCACAACACGAAACGAGGTAATTTCTTCTTTAGAGGTTTCAAACGAGAATCCAATTATTGGAGATGTAAGCGTTGCGAATGTTGAAGAACTTCGTATACGGGCAAAAGATTTTTTTGCAACCCAAAATAGGGCCGTGACAGTACAAGATTATGAAGCTTTTATCTATGCAATGCCGTCGCAATTTGGCGCCGTTAAGAGGTGCAAGGTAACAAGAGATGACGATTCCTTTCGCAGAAATATAAATATTTATCTTGTTTCTGAGGACAAAGACGGAAACTTAACCCAAACTAGTAATGTCATTAAAAATAATTTAAAAACTTGGCTCGGCCGTCACAGGGTTATTAACGATACTATAGATTTTTTAGACGCCATTATAGTAAATTTAGGTATTGAATTCGAAGTTAGAGTTGATAAAAACGTTAACAGATTTCAAATTTTGCAAAGATGTTCGGCGATTTTGGCTCAAGAATATCTTGTTAAACAATTAATTGGGCAACCATTTGAGATTTCTAGAATATTCAAATTATTAAATAGAGTTAACGGTGTTACAGACACTCTTAGTATCGATATCGTGCAGAAAACCGGAACAAATTATTCTTCGGTGGGATTCCCAATAGAGAACATGAAAACGGCCGATGGTCGATATATCCAAGCGCCGAAGAATGTTGTTTTTGAAGTTCGATTCCCTGCGGCGGATATCAGAGGAAGTATTAAATAATGGGCATCAAAAGATATGTCGCCGATGCCGACAATACTATAACAAATGCATACAGGATGAATCTTACGACACGCGCCACAGGTGCAAATATGGGTCTCGCGGATTCTTTAGAGATTTTCAATATTTATGGCCAAGAGTCATCGTCTTCAATAGAACAAGCTAGAATATTAATCAAGTTTCCAGTTGATCAGATTTCATCAGATCGTACTTCTGGATTGATTGCGGCAAGCTCTAGTGTTAATTTTTTTCTTAATATGTATAATGTTAAACATTCTCAGACGCTTCCAAAAGATTTTAAAATTCAAATTTATGCGATATCTCAATCCTGGGACGAGGGCCGCGGGGTTGACATGGACGAGTATCAAGATCTAGCAGAGTCAAACTGGGTATCAGCGAGTACCTCAAATCCATGGTCTAATGATGGAACAACGGATATTACGGGTTCATCATATCATTTGGATCCAGTAATTACAGCTAGTTTTACTGTGGGCACAGAAGATCTGTCTGTTGACATCAGTGATTTTGTTGAACAGTGGATTGCCGGAACTAAGACAAATTATGGCCTTTTGATCAAAATGTCCGGAACCACTGATCCGATTAATACCGGCTCTGATGGCGATACAACTACTTTTTATACAAAGAAGTTCTCAGCAAGAGGATCGGAATTTTTCTTTAAACGTCCTGTCATCGAAGCTAGATGGGACTCTCGACGTACTGATGATCGAGGTAATTTTTATTATAGTAGTTCGCTGGCGCCGGCAGAGGACTGTCTTAATACGATCTATATGTACAACATTGTTAGAGGAAAATTAAGAAACATTCCAGCAGTTGACACCGGTGAAATTCTTGTTTCTTTGTTTAGTGGCACAGTGGGTAATACTGCTCCAAGTGGTAGTAAACTCACTTTATATGATAGTAAAACAAACGCCACCGGTGGATACGTTTCTACTGGGATTTATTCATGTTCGGTCGGAATAACAGGAAATGTGGCGCCTGGCACCCTTACTCATCTTTTTGATGTATGGCACAGCGGTGCAACTACAAATATTGAGTATTTTACAGGCTCCATTAAACCAATTGTAGAAGTTGCCGAGGAGATTAACCCTTCCAACCGATATGTTTTAAACATCGCCAATTTAAAGCCAGCTTATTATAGGCACGAAACAGCTAGGTTTAGGCTATTTACGCGAAAGAAAGATTGGTCGCCAAATATTTATGCGCGCACGACTTCGCAAATTGTTGGTGATATAATTGAAAGTTCTTCATATGCTATTATACGAATTGTCGACAATCTACAAGCGATTCCATATGGAACCGGTACCATGTTTCATACGTATTTGTCATATGATAAATCTGGTAGCTTTTTTGATCTTGACGTATCTCTATTGGAGGCGGGATATCAATATGAAATCAAATTTTCTTTTTACAATGATTCTGCCGCCGGTTGGCAAGAACAACCTTATGAGTTTAAGTTCAGAGTCAAAGAAACATGAGTATTAAAAAATATTTTAAATCGCTTCCGTCCTCTAGTGTAGAGCAGATCGGTCGCGATGTTGAATCTTATAGATATGTTAGGGCCAAAGAACAGGACATTCAGAGATATGTTCCTCCTGTAGACTTTACAACCGCCTCTAATTTTGTCAAATATGGATCAGCCGAAAGATATTATGTTGACACAATTCAGAGAATTTATAATCAATACCCGTATGATGGCGCTCTTTCGGAAAAACAGGTATATGAAAATTCGTCCTCTTATCTAGATCAGTATTTTTTCGATTATCTTTATCCTCGTACTAATGGGCATGCGCTTCTTTCTGCTGATGGTTGGGGTACAAAATCCGGCAACATCACAGTTGGATATGGCCTTTCAGCAACGAAAGAATACATAGAAATCATCGGTGGGCCCCACACCGCCTCTGGGGGCATGATTGGGAAAAAATTACTTAAAACTTTTGATAATTCAAACATCTATGATACAACAAAGAAAAGATACTCAAATTTACACCTTGATCCGTCTCAAGGAAACGCTGTTGAGTTTTGGTTAAAAAAAGATGATTGGGGGCTTACTAAAACTTGGAAAGAGGTAGTTTTCGATCTTTGGAATTATGAAAATAGTTCTAGTACGTCTTATGGTCGCCTCCGCGTAGAATTATCCGGTACAGATGTGGCTGACACTGCAACTTTCAGAATTACGGCATATTCAGGTACTGCTGGCGCTTACGATGTGCCAATTGGCGCTGCTGTAACAACGGCGTCTTTGACTAGTTGGCATCATTATGCCTTTACTGTAAATAACGACGGCTCCAGCTTACAATTCCAGATGTACAAAGACGGAGGGTTGATTGATACAGTAACTACCGGGTCTTCGATGTCTTCGATTGTCGATGTGAGCAGTTCTGTAAATGCGCGAATTGGCGCTCTTATGACTAGTCCGTCCGGAACAACCTTGGCAACTCCGGAGGCCGGCTGGGGTAAATTATCAGCGTCGATCGATGAATTTAGATTTTGGAAATCAGATAGAACTTCGGCCCAGATCGGGAAAAATTGGTGGACTCAAACCTATGGAGGCACGAATACTGATGATGCCAACACGGATTTGGGGGTATATTATAAATTTAATGAGGGAATTACTGAAACATCCTCAACAGATTCAATCGTACTAGATTATTCCGGAAGAATTTCTAACGGTAGTTGGGTCGGATATTTGGGAACACAATCGCGGAACACTGATTCCGCCATGGTTTTAGCCTCCGCTAGCGCGGCAGAATTTAAAGATCCCATTGTATACTCTTTCCATCCAGATGTTAAATCTCTAGAGAGCGCATATAAAGACTCTGGGAGTTATTTTGATTATTCTAATAATTCCGCGATTATAAACTCAATACCTCAATGGATTATTGATGACGAGACTAAAAACGGAAGTGGACAACTTGGAAGGTTGGTTCAAATAATTTCCACATATTTTGATACGTTGCACTCTCAGATATCACAAGTTCCAAAATTGGCAAATATTAACTACTCAAGCGCCTCTTATAAGCCGCTACCATTTGCTAGCGAATTGCTTGAATCACATGGATTAATTACGAGTGAAATATTTGCTGATTCGACAGTTTTAGAGCAATTATTGTCACGAAATGATGATTTTAATTTTGCTGAAGAACTTCCGAACATTAAAAATACCATATATCAAAACATATATAATAATCTTGTCAATATTTACAAAAAGAAGGGAACTGAGGACTCTTTTCGCAATTTATTCAGGTGTTTTGGCGTTGATGATGAACTGCTTAAGTTGCGCATATATGCAAATAACGCCGAATATGAATTTCGTAACAATTATCGAAATACATACACAAAAAAGCGTGTAATTGATCTTAATCATGCAAATCGCTTTTCGAGCGTTATATATCAGTATCCCGAGACGGGTAACAGCAACAGTACCGGTTTTATTTCCGGATCCGAAACGCAAAATTTAGAACGAAATCTTGCGGTGACCATTGAAGCTGATATTTACTTCCCCAAAAAGCCAGATCCAAGTGAGACGGGATATGTATATACCTCTTTCATTACTTCTTCGCTGTTCGGAACCCACCAGGCCAATTCTTCCGACAATACAGATCTTAGCTGGCAAACAGTAGACAGTGGAAGTATTCAAGTTTTTGCTATTAGAGATAAAGTCGAATCTGAAAATGTTGCTTTTTCGTTTTCAAGCTCCACCGACACATTTAATACTAGCTCAACTAGCGTCACCTTCAAAGATGTTTATAATAATACTAAGTGGACACTAGCGCTTCGAATAAAACCAACCAGTTACCCCGTGCAGGGAATCACTTCATATACTAATGATGATAATTATTCAATTGAGCTTTATGGTGTAAGCCTTTATGGCGATTTAGTTCAAAATGAGTTTACTATTTCCGCAACCGCTTCACAGGACAATTCACAAAAGTTTTTGCAAGCCGCCAAGCGTGTTTTCGCCGGCGCGCATAGGGAAAACATAACAGGTACCGTACAACAGGAATCTGATATTCGTATTAGTGCCGTTCGGTATTGGATGTCCCATCTCTCAGACGATGAAGTTAAGTCACATGCCCGAGATCCTCTTAATTATGGGGTTGATTATCCTAGTGAGAACACCTTTTTAATTAATTCCAATATTACTTCATCTTATATTCCTAAAATATCTACGTTAGCATTGAATTGGGATTTTTCTCAAGTCACGGGTTCTGATGCTTCGGGCCAATTTACGATTGCTGATATATCTTCCGGTTCTACTGACATCTCATCTAGATATGGCTGGATCAGCAATATAATCAATCTCCAGAATACTGGTAGAGGAGATAAATTTGAAGCCAGTAACACTGGTGTGGTTAAGTCTGAGTATTTTTTCACTAACAGACAAGAACCTCCGGATGTGGGTATTAGTTCTGATCTGATTACAATTGTCGATGACTCCGAAGAGTATTTTGTGCGCGATTCAAGACCGATATCGCACCATTTCGCGGTCGAAAAGAGTATGAATGCAACAATCAGTGAAGAAATACTTAAATTTTTTAGCGGAATTGTTGATTTTAACAGACTTATTGGTAATCCTGTCAACAGATATCGTGGAGAATATAAAGAATTTAGACTTCTACGTGAAATATTCTTTGAAAAAATTCAAAATATTCCCGATCTGGACAAATACATGGAGTACTATAAGTGGATTGATAGTTCATTAAATGGCTTAATAGAACAGTTGATACCGGCAGCTACTTCTTTTTCGGATGGAGTCCAGAATGTTATTGAAAGTCATGTTTTAGAACGGTCAAAATATCGGCACAAGTTCCCAACGTTGGAAATGTCTTTTGACGATCCCGAATCTCCGATGCTTGGAATCAATGAACTTCTGTATAACTGGAAATTTAATCACCATCCAATACCGATCTCTGGAGTTGAACAAACCGGTTCAAGTTGTCAGTGGTGGAAGCAGAGAGTAGATAGGGCGGATTCTGGAGCTTCTTCTGGAGATGCGACCGTCGACGCCCAGCGTGATGAACTGCAAGATGTTCTTAATACTCACCGTTCGCAATCTGCACCAACGTTGGCGCAGTCTAATCTTACCACATATAAAGGTTCAACTTTTGTCCTAACAACGCTATCCAAACCGCAACGATTCACAGTACTGCGTCAAAAAATTATAAAAGGTGGCGTGAACTTTGAAGATTCCAAAAAGATGGACTTTCATTTAAACGCCACCTATCCACATGGTCCAATGAGTACTATTGGTGTGCCCTTGAACGTTCTAACTGTCGCGCTAGACGGGGATAGCACATCTGCCGTTGGTAAAACAACTCCAGAACAAGATTGTAAAGATATTTTAATTCCCAATCTTAAAAACAAATTGGAAACAAAGGTTGTAATTGGTCGTAATTTTGATGGTTTAGAAGATTATTCCGATTCGATTAAAGGCTCTATAGTTCTTCCTTTTAGTATTTTCAGTTCATCAGTACGTACCGGATATACAAAAAGATTTTGGGACGGATTTGTAACTGGGGCAAATCCGGTCAATCTTCATATTGATACATACGCGCCGGACCACGAAGTACCAATGCAGGGACCGTTTACTGAGAAATATGTCGGAGGCCGCCAATCTAGACACGTTGATCTGAACCGCCGCGATACTTCGTTGACCACTGAGGGCGGTGGTGCCACAATTAACAATTTGGACGATCAGTATAGCCGACCGGAAGCCTGGAGGATAGTAATGGGCGGTGGACCAATATCCGCCGGCGCTTTTGGTATTATCGGGGCCGACTATGGCGGTCCATATCCAGATCCGAATCGTTTAAGAGCTACAAGATATCGCGATGAATACGCAAAACGGCCACTTAACATAAGAAACATCCAGCAAACCACAGGTTCCGGCGCGCCGGGAATTACTGTAATCGGCAATTATACAAATATGTATGAAGTTATTAACGTTGGCGGAAGATATATTAACAGTATTGAATTTATTCACTCCGGAGGTACTTCTCTGCCATCTTTGTTTGACACCCACAACAGAGATCTGGCGCCAACAACAAACTTGAATACTTTAGTTGCTGTCGCTACAGGACCGCAGGGAAATTTCTTTGGACGTAAAAATAAAAATGTTAGTCAACTTAGCAATACAACACCTACCACTATAAGTCAGAGAATTCCCAACTTTTCATCTTCAAATGTTGTTTTCGCGAATAAATTTTCCGCTCCTGGTGGTCCAGAAATTCAATCTTTAGGTTATTTGGATCTTAAATCGCAAGAGAAATCCGTATATAATGCGCTCCCGTTTCGTAATTTGAGTGTACGATCATCTGGTTCTGGTGAGGTGACGACAATGAGGGTCAATTCTCACATTGGAACCCGAGAGGGTTTGGAATCAATGTTGTCTCGTCATTGTGGACAATTCGGGTCTGATTCTCGATATGGATCAATTACAGCGGCTACTTATCCGACCAATCCATCGTTTCACAAGATAAATAGAAATGTTTCTCGTAGATATGAGACTTCCGGAAGTTCAACAATATTTACGGTTTCTTATGATAATGCCAACGTCCAGCATATGATTCCGCGGAGCGATCTCCAATATTCTTGGGTGACGGCGTCTCTTGGCACCTCATCTTTAAATCCGGCAGAGTATGCTCCCGTTGGAGCAGCTTGGACGGGATACATTCCCAGATCTGGGCTAGTTATTAGTGCGTCTGAAGCTGGCAGTACCACTTCTTCTTACGCTTCGGCTATAAACTGGCCAGAATCGGATATTGCAGCAACAGTGTAACAGGATTAATATGAGTACAGTTAAATTAGATTTTGTTGGATTAAATACGTTAATATACGATCCAATTTTAAGCGACACTATAGATGGTACGGAGAAGACGGCAAGTATTGGAAAGATTTTGTCTCAACCCGCGCAGAGTTATAGAAACACTAGTGTTGCTGGCCTGTCAGCCACAGATGCAACTGTTGCGCTTACTCTACATAGAAACGGACCATATGGGTTTTGTACTTGGAAGCAAGTTCGGAATACTGATAAGCCAATAATTAAATACTACAAAAGAAACTCTATATTTGCTTATTTATCTGATACGGATACATATACGGTTGTGACCGAGCCAGCAGTGGTTTTTAAAAATCATCCTATAGAATATGACGTCAATATAGCATCGGATACTGGTACCGGAAACAGATTAATTGGTGTTTCATATAGCAACAATTTATCCTTTTTTTCTGAAGAAAAGACGAATACCGATCATGGTATAATTATAACCGATTTATTGGATGGCGAAACATATAATAAATTTAAAGATCTGTATTTGGACGAAAATGTCGATACCATTATTGAATCAATTAATACTTTGGATTATTTGAGAGGTATTTTTCCGGCGGATAAAAACAATATTGGAGACCTTCGAGGCCGGCCGACTTACATGAATACGTTTTGGAAAGCTGACCGCGGATCACGCAATAAAATAGAAGTCCATGTACTGAATAACTTTGACTTCTCGGCGTTAACGCAAAGTATGTGGGCGCTAGATGCAGAAGATGATTTCGAAACGAATACTGAGTTATTAAACCCGTTTATGTCTCAGTCCGGGCCGGGTGTTCTCCAGAATTATGAGACTCATATACATTCGACCAGTCTGGCGCCACAGGTCGGCGATCGACTTAAGCCGCGCGCTTTATATGCTTTAAAGCACACCCTTAAGACCAGTTCTTCTGTTGTTGGGCCAAACGGAATTCCAATTGTGCCGGCCAGTAATCTTGATATCAATGATATGTTTGGCGGCAACGCTTTGTGGCAAGCCTCCGCGCAAGCTGGATATTATTCAATCTTAACAGCAATCAACCCCGGCCAAGGCCGCAATATAACTACGTATACATTTAATTCCTCTTCTAAAGAACCTTTTTATAATTCATATGATGATTACGCGGATTTGATTCGATTTAAAGCAAAGGGCTATTCAGTTATACCAGAATATAATATATCTGATCATTATGATGAAATAACTACAAAAATTGCAGATGTAAGTTTAATGGGCCAAAACTCATTTAATAAATTTGTTTCATCTAGCAGTGAATTCCTTCAATTAACTGGAGGGGTGTGGAAAAAATCAGTTTCAATTGATGATGAAGCTGCATTTTATTCACTTTATTCATTTTCGGATTTTATGGGGGAGGATTTAATCCGTATTTTAGATGATCATGCTGGAGAGGTCAACCCTTCAAAAATAAAAATGAAGGCAACGGGAATAATAAAGTTTTTGCCTTATGATGGTTTTTATCCTGCCGACAGAACAGTCCAAATAGCGGAAGAATTTAAAAAATCCTTTTCCGAAGCCATGAGCTACGCCGGCGCTGCGGTGAAAAATTCTGTACAATTTCGTACGCTGTTGACACCATTTTATTCGCCTGGAATTATGTATAATACCATTAAATCTGGTATTGCGGTTGATTTCCCCATTTTTACTGCCTCTTTTGGCAGACGCGAGAGCACACATAACGAATGGATGAGTTTCTCTGGCGCATTGACACGCACTGTTGATCCTTCTCACGCCGTTCTTCACTATCGGGTACCTCTTGAAGC
>Ga0114906_1001578_pt1 | contig 11830 bp, 22 predicted proteins | sample MalvirDeepMed_M9_FD_89687 | JGI IMG/M metagenome (GOLD analysis project Ga0114906, IMG submission 89687) | Marine viral communities from the Global Malaspina Expedition - Malaspina viral metaG DeepMed_M9 | ecosystem: Environmental > Aquatic > Marine > Oceanic | place: Mediterranean Sea... | reverse complement strand
TTTTATGCCTTAGAAGGCTGTTTTTATTCTTTTTATGTTTTAATGGTATCTTACCATTACTTTAGTGATAAAGTGGCTTAAACGTGCCTTTACGGGCTTTATTTTAACATTTAAGCATTATCACACAAGTCTTTATACTGGCAATAGTTACATTCCCAAGATTCTACAGGAGATTCATTAAACTTTAAAGGAGGTAATCCTTTAGCGTGTTCTCTCTGAGCTTTTTCCCAGAACCTACGAGCTTCATCAACATAAACCATTGGTACTGTAACTTGTTTCATTATTGACGTATCTTTATTGTAGTAAACTAAAAACATACCATCAAGGTTTCCAAACTCTTTAGCAATAGCCATTCCATAAGTTCCAAGCTGTAATTCATATCTCTTGCTACTGTTTGGCTTTGGGTTTCTACCAAACTTTAGCTTGTAAGGGAAACTACCAATAGTCTTAAAGTCATATAAAAATACTTCACCAGTTTCATCATTAACTAGTACTAAGTCATAAAAACCACGTACATTTAAGTCTTTTATTAAAATCTCTTTTTCTTGGTATATACTATATATAGTACTTGTACTAAGTACTGTAGTACCAGTACCTATACTAGGTATACTTAATGTACCAGTACCAGTACTAAAGCAATCTTCCATTTCACTATGAAAAACAGTACCAAGCCTCATTTTTCTGTATGATTCCTTTGAGGGGCTATTTGTAGCCTCAGCAACTAAAACAGACTCAAAATATAGTTTTCTTAAACAGCTACCAGCAGCTGAAGCATGGTAATACTCTTCCTTGCCTTTATACCTGTTATCTCTATTTAATTTGTTTTGTTCAGCTATAAATGTATCATAAATAGCCTGAATGTTCACTCCTTTATTAGTCAAGTTTTACCTTTCCCTTGTTGTACTGTTTTATAAGATTTATAATGCCATCTTGGAGTGTTTCAACATTATCATCCATACATTTCATCTTAAACTTCTTCCAGACTTTTATTGGAATATCTTTAATCTGGTATGAAGTTGTTACATTCTTAGTATGTGTAAATTTAAGCATATTTTCCTTCCATTTATCTATAATTGTTATATTAATCATATCTCTAATATATATAATATACTATAGATACATTATGCCTACAAAATTTCTTTAAAAAAACATTCAAATTATTCATATCTTGTATATTTATATATAACTTGAGGTGATGTAAGATATAAGAGATAGAGGGGTTTTTACGCCCCTCATAGCTCTTTTTTGTTGCGTTATTGTATTATGCAGTCCATTCTAATGGTATCGAAACATCATCCATTATACAAGAAAATACCATTTCAGATACTTTCTTTATATGTTCTGCGTTCTTTGTTTTACCAGCTAAATGTAGTACATTTTTAAATCTATATGCACTACCAGTGGTTAACATCCATTGTCCAAACTTCCTTAACGTCTCATCATCTTGCACTCCAATAGAATTATTCCATTGGCTCACTGCTGAGGCATACGTTATAGGGCTTTTTCCCTGTTTGTATATTGCTCTAAGGAATCCAATTCCCCAAATTCTATTCAGAAGCGTTATGCTTGATAGAATCTTATTTGGAACTGTTGTATTGTTTATCCATCTATACAACCACTGATTACCGCTTAATAGTTCGTTAAACTCATTCATTGTAACAAACATTGAGTCATAAACACTATCAGCGTTTCCATTATGCATTATACACATTAACCTTTCAACTCCTAAATCAGAGCAACAGGCTATTCTCCTGTGACCATCAATAACTCTAAAGTCATTGGTGATGTTTGGAGGTTGTAAGAGTCCATAAGTTCCTATGCTCCTTCTCAGAGATATATACTTACTGGACTTTCTACTTGTCCTGTGAGGTGGGTTAAACTTACTTGGTCTAAGCTCGTCTAACTTTACCATAACAAAGTTATAGTCTTGTTTTACTACTTCCATTTTATCTTTTCCCTTCTTGTTTTATTATTTGGGCTTTCAGTTTATCTAGTACCTTACTTTTACTACCAGTAAGACCTAGCTCTTGTTTTATTATACTATATGCTGACTTCCCTTTGCGTTTCATTCCAGTTATTTCTAACTTTAACGCTGACTTCAACACATACAGTCTGTATAATTCTATTTGTTCTGGTGTATTTATAACCATTCAGCAACTCTTTGTTTTAGCTCTAACTGTTTAGGGGTATGTTCTATTTCTACCCATTCTCCGTCTACTTCAGCTAAAACTATGTCGTGAGAATACACTGAGCCCATCTCATCAAAGAGTCCAACTTCAGAGCCTTTAGTGTCAATAAGCCTTCTGTCACCTTTCATATTATCCATCATAATACCAGTAACTGGGTCTCCTAGTTGAACTGATTTAATCTTCATTCCTTTTTTTATTTCATTTGTTGTCATTTTCTTCCTTTGTCTTTTTAGGAAACAGTTTGTCCATAGCTTCTTCTGTATGATTACTCATAAGATGCTCCAGTGTATCTATTTCCTCTGTTATGATAGTGTCACACCATGGACACTTCTCGTTATTTCCTACTGCTATCATTTATTCTTCTCCTTCTACATTACAATCATAACAAATACCATTATCATTAAGACCTGCAAAAACATCACAACTCTTACAATGTGATGGAGGGTCAACTTCCACTGCAGAGTCTTCAGCTCCACATTCACAACACCAGATAGTAGCACTATCCTGATAATCGTTTAGCTTATCTGTATTTATGTTTATCCAAGCCAACTGTTCTAGTGCCTCAGAGTCACATTCTTTACATTTCCACATATTAATACTCCCAAGGTAAGTTATCATCTGGCTCCATTCTTTCACCAGCATACATTGGGTCGTGGTATCTATCTTTTCTGTAAGGGTAAGCATCAGACTTATAGCATTTATCACAATATATACCAGTAAATATTCCATAAGCATCATTTCTTGCCCAGTAATGATATTTCAGTTCTCCTGAGTTGAAACCTTCTTCGGCAGCGGTCTGGCAGCCATTGCATATAGCATCATTTTTCATTTTATTCCCCTTTATTTTATTTTTTATAGGTTGTCTTCTATCCAATCAGCTATTTCATTAAAGCTCCAGCCTTCGTCGTCATTCATTTCAGCGAGAAAAACTGGAACATCCCCTTCTTTTATAAGCTCTGGAACATTTGACTCTTTTTTTGGGAATTGAACAAGCATCATTAAATCTACATTATCTTTTGCTAATTCACAAGCAACTCCTAAACAGCAATACTCCGTAGCTATGCTATCATCATCTCCAAGCATAGAATAGTGTCGTGCAAGCATTCCTTTACCTTGAATATAATCTCCAGACTTTAATGCTTTTACCCATTTTTTCTTAAAATCTTCAGGTAATACATGTCCTTCTTTATATTCAAGCATTGTGCCTTGTTCTGTTAATATTGTTCTCATTTTTATTTCTCCTTTTCTGTTATTTTATTCATACCAAAGCTCCCAGCCAACAAAGTATTTAATCTTTTTTATATTGGCTATCTTTTCTTCAGCATCTTCCTTGCTTTTAGCAAAGTCCAATAATTCTTCCCACATCTCTCCAGGTTTCTCATAAAACTTCTTTCCCCAGACCGTATATTTGTAGTTATCTGTCTTTGCATTACCTCTAACTTTTACTTTACGATTAATACAATCATTACATACTGTTAACTTCTTTCCTCTGACTTTATCTCCAACTACCTTTTTGCATTGTTTACATATAAGCATTATATTGGTGGTTCAGATTCTTGCTTTAAGTACACCTTATGCTGTTCAGTTAAGTCGTGCAGGTGATATACTATTTCCTGTAGCATTTGTAGAGTTATATAATTCTGGTGTAGTGTTACACCTTCAGTATTCATATTAATATAACATATTTCCTTTTTGAAATATTCTACTCCACCCTCTTCAGAGTGTGTTGGTACAGCAGTTACCTGTACTCCACATTCATCGTGGGTGTATTCTAACATATAGAATTTCATTTCACTGTCCTTTCTTTTATTGTAGTTATTTATTATTACATTTCTTTTATTTTGTTCTACTAAAGTTTTAAAATTTGTGTGTAGCTGAGTAATATTTCAACCCAGCTACACTTATTATTAATCGCCTTTTATTATTTTATGGATTGTTTCAATGATAAAAGCTACTACAAACACTGCGACAATTATTTGTAGTATTATCATTCAGCACCTCCAAGCAATGCATTTAACGTTGAGCCACCATCTTTACAATTCACTCCAACCACAACTTCAGTTTTCTTAAACACTTTACCGTCAGCATTAACCCTGTAATCACTTTTATCAACTTCATCCCAGCTTGTCTCTTTAACTATTTCACAAGAATCAGGAAGTTCAAAGCTAAAACGTACTAACAAGTCATTGTCCATCTCAGCCGTAAAGGTTATTCCATACTCACTACTATTTTTGCCCATAGATTTCATATGCAAAGCCCTTTTAATAAGCTTGAAATGTTCCCTTGAAAGACTATAAGCACACACACACAACGTTGGAGGGTGCATACTTACAGAAAGTTTTCTTTCAATGGTTATCCAGTCATCATTGTTACCAACATACTTTTTTATTTTGTATATTGCATTATTCAGCTTTGGTACGAACTCATTATACTTGTTACGCAGTTGAGTTTCGTAATCCAGTTTTTTATGGATTTTCATTTTATTTCCTTTCTTTTGTTTAGCTGTTTATGAGCTTTATCCAGTCTCTCTTTCTTTACATCCTCATCTAATTCATCCCAATCATCAGGGAAGAACATTCCAGGGATTGTTTCAAGAAATGCCTTTCTTCTTTTATTAACTGCCGTCAGTTCGTCTCCCTCGGATAACAGTGTAAACACTGCATCCACCATAGAGACTGATTTCATCTGACTACTCAGTTTATTGTTGTTGTCCATCTTTTCTCCTTTTCACTATTTCAAAAAACTATGTGAAGCTGTGCTGGATTTGCACCAGCAATGGTAGAATAGGAGTACCACCATAGCACCTTGCTCAGCTTTAGCTGTTACCAGCTTATTTTATGCTGTTGCCATATTTACATAATATGCAACTTTTTGTGAGTAACTAACTTTAGGTGTCAGCTCATATTCAACATCACCTTTAAAGTATTTCGTTACCGCTTTCGGCTTTTTGTATTCAATGCCCAGCTCTTCTTTTAATTTCTTTTGAATCTCTGGGCTGTTTTCAGCCTTTATTGTTTGTATGCAATGCATCAGTTTTCTCCTTGTTTTGCTTGAATGATACCATTATCTATTAGGGCTGAGGCTGTTCTACCAAACCATCCTTGAAGCTTCCAGACAGTTCCTGTATCTACAAGATGTTGCCAAGCTTCTATTACTTGCTCTTCAGAGTCTGATTCAATAAAACCCTCAGCTATCCCTACTGCGTCAAATATCTTCATATCAGCCCCATCCTCATTAAATTAGATGTAAGCTGACCTTCTCCACATTCAGGACAAGGATAATCTGCATCTGGCTCAACATCTTGACTAAAGCCACATTTACTACACTCAGCCCAGTCATTTTGTTCATCAAATACAATACGTTGAAGTTCGTCCATACTAATGTCCATAACTTTTCCTTTCTTGGTTTCTTTTTATTGTTGTCAAAAAACAGTATTGCGAAGTGTTACAGCTTGTAAACTGTTTGTGCTTTTCCTTTCCAGTATTATTATTATTATTATTACTACTTATTTATTAGAAAGCTGGGCTGGAGTTGAACCAACCCTACGACCATCAGCCTTTATTTATTATTAATAGTCATAACATTTTTTTGGATTCTTTTCAGTCTTCAGTACGTCAAGGTTATCAATGTCAATATCCTGATTAATTATATCATCTTCAGATATTAACACGAAGTATACTTTTTTATCAGCTGGGTTATGTTCAAACCATTCATCAGCTTCTTTTAATGTATCTATTATCATTTTATCTCCATTATTATTTATTGTTTAAACTTAAAATTCCTGTGGAACAATCCAGCACAATCACGGCAGAAGAAATGATACAGGAAACCGTATGAGGTTGGTACCTGTATACTCTCTCCAGAGCTTTTCAAAACTTTAGAATAACATATTTTACAATGCTGGTACTTATTGCTAAAGGTGTATTGTATGTCTCCATTATACATTTCTGTACGGACTATGACTCTACCTTTTCCTTCCCAGCTATCCTTACCTTTTCTTAACATTACTGATACCTTTCTATTACTGGTAGTTTATAGCTCATAAGAGAACGGGCTGAAGCTTGTTGTTGCCCCAGCCCGTGCAATACTGTAGATTAACTTATTTTATTATTGATTCTTGTATTGCATAATCTACTTTTATTTCGGGTAGTTTATCATCAGGTATTTTATCTAATGCTATCATGTTGGAGTCATTTTCAGTTTCTGGGAAATACTCAAAACTATTTTTTAATTTAGGATTAAAGTAAATATCCATTACTCCAAACCTGTAGCCTCTTGTTTTAATTCCATTGCTACCAACTAACATTACTGGTGCAATAAAACGTAATTCATTAGGTACAGTTTCCAAAGTTTTAACATTAGTTTTAACACCTTTTACCATTTTAGAAGTGCTATTTATAACACTTGTAAAACCTCTTACGCCGTGTTGCTTCATTAACTTTTTTGCGAAGTTTAAAACCGTTATTTTGTATTCATCTAACTTAGTTTTAACTTGTATTTCCTTACCTTCTCCAGCTTCTTGCAAGTTTGGGTATTGTTTACGCATTAAAGCTAATTTCTTAGCGTGTTCAACTTCAGGTTGATAACTACCGTTTACGTTATTACTCATTTTATATCTCCTTATTTTATGAGCTATGTCAAAGAACTATGAGGGGCTATATTCTCAAAGAGAACCTATTATTGCCCCTCGTCTATACATAAGATATGATGAATATAATGAATATAACAAAGTATATTATTGTAATTGCAAAATAAATTGCATAATAGGTGTGATTTATTTGTGTGTTGCCTTAAAGGATATATAACTCAATTTGCAACTAAATTATAAAAGGAACCGTTTTGAACCCCCAACGAGACTTTTTCGGGGGTGGGTATGCGTTAAAAAAAGCCACACACTCATTCTTGCAATATTTTTTGAATTTTTTTCTGAATTTTAGCTTTATAACTGTATATATAGCATAATACCCTTGGTATAGGGTATTATGCGATTAAGTATACTTAATGTATACCTAGGTATACTTATACTGGTACAAAATACAACTGTTCAATAGTGAAAGTCAAGTGCTTTTTTAATTCTTGCATTTGTTGTGTAAATTAACATATATTGTATATTATGAATTTTAAAGAAATTAAAGGTGTAAAGCATTTTATATACTCTTTAACAGAATGGGAAGCAAAGTACCCCGATTCCAAGATAGAAAGCTGGAGAGTTGGGCAGGAGGGCAACTGGGTGCTTACAGATGATAACCACGTTGTGCAAGTATTAAAGACAGCACGATATGGAGATGTAGACATAGTTAGGTGTATTACTGGAACATATGACATAAACGGTAGTAAGCTTATGACGAGTGATATTCCAGAGAACATATATTCATTTAGCAAGCAAAGTGTCTATAAATCATTTAGAAATAGAAAAAACATAAATAGTAAAGAATTTTTATTTGCACAATATGTAGCACGTGGTATTGATGTTACTAAATCATACTTAAAAGCATTTGACACTAAAAAAGAGCATTATGCTAAAAAGCGTGCATATGAGCTTATTAAAAGCGAAAGGATAAGAAAAATGGTAAGTAAAGAGATAAAAGACATTTTAGATAGTGAAGGTGTAACACCAAACTACATTATACAAGTTTTTAAGCAAGTTACAGACTTAGCTGATAGGGATGGTGATAGATTAAGAGCCTTAGAGAGCTTAGCTAAAATTTCAGGTCTATTTGAGACTGAAAGTAAGAGTGAGCAACTCACTGTATTTGCTGGTTTTACTGATGAACAATTAAAAGCAATAAGTAATGGACAATCTAAAAAGCTTATCAACGCCTCAAAAGAGTCTTAACGAGCTATTTAATAGTGGTAGTGATGAAAAAGCCATAGACCCTTGTCCTGTTTGTGATAGTGAGCTTTATTTTGGTAAAGACTTAACAAAAAGGTGCGGATTGTTAAACAAATTTGACGAAATAGTAGGCTGGTTATGCCCATATTGCAAGTCAGAGTTTGATGCAGACGATAACATAGTAGAAATATTTACAAATTTATTAATGAGAGGGAAAGCTTAGTGGCAAGTCTAAACTTGCATGGGGATGTATCTAAAAAAGAAGAAATACTACATTTAGCCCATAAAGACTTAGTTATATTTGGGCAACTTTTCTCTCCACAAGACTTTTTAGCAACAACATCACCACCATTCCACCATGAAGTAGGTAATATTATGCTTGATAGAAGCATACAACAATTAGCACTTGTATTACCCCGTGACCACGCTAAATCAACATTAGCTGCTACAGCAGTTTTACATAGATTCTTATTTGCCACAAAAGATAAACCTGAATTTATATGCTGGGTAGGTGAAGCTCAAGACCAAGCAATAGACAATGTAAGGTGGGTTCAGAATCACATAGAAATGAATCCAGCTATACACTATTACTTCGGAGATTTGCAAGGAAAGAAATGGACAAAGACTGACTTTAGTTTAAACAACGGTTGCCGTATGATTGCTAAAGGAACTAGTCAGAGACTTAGAGGTAAAAAAGAACTATCAACAAGATATACGGGGATAATATTAGATGACTTTGAATCTGAAGGAAATACAAAAACTGCTGAAGGTAGATTTAGCATTAAAAATTGGGTTACTGCTGCAGTATACCCTGCTATTGATTTTGACAAGAATGGTTTTTTATGGTGCAATGGTACTATTGTTCATTGGGATAGCTTTCTCAACAATATCGTCGTATCTCATAGAGAAGCTAGAAAATCAGATAATAAGTTTGCGTGGAAAGTTATCACGTATAAAGCTATAGAAGATGAAAAACCTATATGGCCAAGTAGATGGAGTCTAAAAAAGCTAGAACAACGTAAACAATTCTACATAGATAGTGGAACTCCTAGCAAGTTCTATCAAGAGTATATGAATCAAGCTAGAAGCCCTGAAGACCAGATATTTGAAGAAGAAGATATAAATAAAGGATTTTATGATGGTACTTGCAAGTATGACGAAGATGAAGCTACTTGGTTTATTGAATTTACTGATGGTAATAAAGAGAAAATTAATATATTTATGGGAGTTGACCCAGCCTCAACTATTGGTGATAGGAGTGACTTTAGTGTTATTATGGTTATTGGTGTTACTGCTAAGCACGATTACTATGTTATTGACTATTGGAGACAGAGAGTATTACCAATGGAGTGTGCAGAGCAGATATTTAAGCTATTTAAACAATATGAACCCGTAAGGAGAATAAATATTGAAACAATCACTTATCAAGAGATGTTACGAGATTATGTGCAAAGAAGGAGCAAGGATGAAGGATTGTTCTTGCCAGGAGTCGAAAAAGGTATTAAAAGTTATGGAAGCCAGAAGAAGAAAGATAGATTATTCGAGGGATTACAACCAATGTTCAAGCAAGGTGCAGTTCACTTAAAGAAATCCCAGAGAGAGTTTATTGGAGAACTACTTGATTTTCCTAAAGGTAGCCATGATGATACTATTGATGCATTTTGGTTATCTTGCCAGTTTACAAGAGGTGGTCTTGTTAAACAGTTTAAAAGAGGTGTAAAAACTGCTAAAAGTGCAGTTAAAAAGCGTTATAATTGGATGACTGGAGCAAGAGCATAGAAATTAAAATAAACTATTGCATATTATATTAAGTATTTTATATATTACCAGTTATGGCAAACCTACCAGAAGATAAAAGAGCAACTGAAATAAAAGAGATTTGGCAAAGATGGCAAAATGCCAGAAATGACTGGGACACTCATGCTAGAGAAGATATTGATTTTTATTTAGGTAATCATTTTTCTCAAGAAGAGGTAGACGAACTCTCCGAGCGTAATCAATCCAATCTTCAGATAGATAGGCTTTACTCTGCTATTGAACAGTTCAAAGCTATAGTTACATCTAAGCCACCTAAGTTTAGTGCAGTAGCCAGAGAAGATTCTGATAATAATATCTCTTTAGTTTGGAGAACTATACTTGAGTATATCTGGGATATATCTGATGGCAATGAAGTATTTAAGCAAGTTGTTCATGATTATGCTGTTACTGGTCTTGGATATTTCTATGCATACATAGATAAAGAAGATGATTATGGAAGGGGTGAAGTGAAATTTGCGTATATAGACCCCTTTAGAGTATATGTTGACCCTAATGCTCGTAATAAATGGTTTGACGATGCTGCTGGTATATGTTTAACTACTCTTTTAACAAGAGAGCAAGTTTTAAATCTCTATCCTGACTTAATGAGTCCATTGCCAGGAGATGAAGAAGAGATTCCAATGATTGATATGATTGAGGGTAGTTATTTACATGATGAAGATTATCCTTCATCTAAGAATAAGACAACTATTGGCTCTTTTACTCCTGATGTAATTAAAGATAAAGATTGGGATAGAACTGATAAATTTAGAATTATAGAGTATTTTACTAAAGTTAAAGTTCCATTCTTTAGAGTTTTAGATAAAGCTAGTGGCCAGGAAAAAGTAATGGAGCCAGAGCAATTTGAAGAGTTTATTACGCAACCGCAGGTAATTACTATGGTTGAGAATGGCCAATTAGACTTTACTGAAGTTATGCAAACCAGAATCAGAGTTACTTGCACTATAGGGCAAATAGTTTTATTTGAACAAGTTTTAAATACCGATAGGTACCCCGTAGTTCCAGTCCCAAATATTTGGACAAACACTCCATATCCTATGAGTGACGTGAGAAAAGGGAAAGATATGCAGAGGTTCATAAATAAGTTGCTATCTCTTATAACATCTCACGCACAGTCATCAGCAGGGTTAAAGCTGCTTATACCTCAAGGGTCTGTTACAGACATTGAGCAACTAGAGAAAGATTGGGCTAATCCCAATGCAACGATAGAGTATGATGCATCTTTTGGTGAACCTCATTTCCCGTCACCACAACCGTTGGCTGGTTCTATAATGGAACTTCCTAAGCTTATTGAGCATTATATTGATTTGAATATGGGAATATTCGAGTTACAGCAAGGGAATCCAGATGTAGCACCAAAAACATCTTCAGGTACGATGATGATGGAAGACTTTGGGCAAAGGCGTAGTAAGTCTAAATTAAGAGATATAGAAGGAAGTTTGAGAAGGTTAGGTCAGGTAATTTACGGGCTAGCAAAAGGTCATTATGACTTTAAGAAAACATTTAGAATCATTCAACCTAATAACGACTTAAATGAATATACTATTAATAAAAAGATATATGATGATAAAACACAAGAGATACAGGCAATAGAGAATGATATTACTGTAGGAGCATATGATGTTCGCATTATAGGTAATTCTACAATGCCCTCTAATAAATGGGGTGAATGGCAAGTTTATATGGAAGCTTATCAAGCTGGATTAATTGATAAGGTTGAAGCTTTGAAGAAAACAGAAATTTTCGATAAAGAAGGTGTATTACAGAGAACCGATATTATTGCACAGTTGCAGCAACAGTTACAGTCTGCACAAGAGCAAATAAAGGATTTATCTGGTGACCTTCAAACAGCTCGAAGGGAAACTGTACACACTAAGCAAGCAATCGAAGTTGAGAAAACAAAAGCACGTCTTTCTACTGCCGAAGCTAAGGCTAAGGCAAGTTCAAAGGGTGAAGTTGATAAGCTTAGTAATGCGGTCAAACTTGAATC
>Ga0114906_1001576_pt1 | contig 11837 bp, 2 predicted proteins | sample MalvirDeepMed_M9_FD_89687 | JGI IMG/M metagenome (GOLD analysis project Ga0114906, IMG submission 89687) | Marine viral communities from the Global Malaspina Expedition - Malaspina viral metaG DeepMed_M9 | ecosystem: Environmental > Aquatic > Marine > Oceanic | place: Mediterranean Sea... | reverse complement strand
GTTATAAGTTTCTTCAGGGTTTGCATTTCTTGGTAAATATTTTTCTGGTTCTAACAAAGATTCAAATGGTAAACGCATACTATGTGCAGTCTGTCCTACAGCACCTAGTCCAATCTCTGGATAAGTGTTTCCAGCGGCGCCGCCCACAGAAGCAGAAAAAATAAACCATGGAAAATTTCTTCCAGAGTCAGGAAACGAACCAGTAAATAAAGGCCAATCAACTGCAATACCTGATTTAATTGTATTGTACATAATCCCAGGAGCGAAAAATGGCTGCAAAAGAGATTGCATTTGAGTCGCTTTAGGTATATCGCCCAATTGCGTTGCCACGCTAGCAGTTAAATGAGGTCCAAAAGATTCTGAAAACATAGTTCCCAGCTGCAAACATCTATTAGCTGGATAAAATCCGTTATACGGAAGAAGTTTTTTAATGCCCTTGCATTTGAGAGTTAATCTAGTTACTTTGCCCGGATTGTCTTCACCCACATAATCGTCTTTTATAACTTGTACATGTTGGAGAAAATCTGAATGTGAATAAATCTTGTAAAATTCATCTTGAAGGCCAGATATCTCGGAATCAGCACTAGATGTTAATCTGGCGCCATCAAGAGATAAGAATTTTCTATTGTCTGCCAAAAATCCCTTGTCTAAATAATATTCAATATGATCTGAAATTCTAAATTCAGGTAGAATGGAGTAGTCTTTGCCCATATATCGAATATCTTTTGAATATTCCTCATAAGAATCAAACCATGGGCCGCGGCCGGCTTGGGCGCTAGCGCTATATTGAGGTTTAAAATGAGTGTGAGCCTCATCATCAGTAGTACTACCAGGCGCGGTGCGGTACCAAACTGCATATTCCTGTCCATAAATGTGTTCAACCTTGTTAAATTTACTAAAGGCGATGAAGTCTTGATGGGAAGGGTACATAAAAGCTTGAGAAGCTGTAGCGGAAGTTGCGTCGCCGGCGGACGCGGCGGCGCCTGTCATAGTAAAAAGTGTATTTCCCCACAATTCTCCAACGTGATAGGCCATGTGGCCGCCAGCAACACTTTTAGCGGTTATAGATAAATCACCAGGACTATCAAGTGGCCATACGCTCAATGCACAATCTTTTGATGCTGTTTCAAAAAGATCATCATTTGTTAAATATCCTGCTCCAGCATGAGTCGTTGAACCAGCTTCAGATGCAGTGTGCATAATATGTCCCATAGAATTCAAAGCACCAATTCCATCATCGGCCGCCCCCATGATCGTTCTCAATCTGTCGTGTATACTATCCCTCCAGAAAGTTCTAATTTTTGTATTTCTTCTATCATACCCATCTGGGCCGGCCCCTTTAGATTCTGTATAATTAATTCTCTGGCGATTTTGAGATAGATAAGTAAACTCTTCTTTCGGGAAAATAGTTTCTCTATACAGCAAGTGTTGAAATTTAAGTTCTTTTCTGTTAATTGCGTCTGTAAGTTCATCATATAGTTGCTCTCCAGTGTTTGGTTTAAGTCCTAATTTAACATTAAGCAAACCGCCGCTTACTGGAAAAAAAGATGATTCATTGCCATATGTATGTCTCAATGATAATACATTTAATTTTGCATCTCCTGGAACATCTGGGTCAGCTGGATATCGAACAACATGCACAAGTGGTTTATACTTACTTGTTATCGGAGAAACTATGAAATTTGTAATTACGCTGGTGTCTTTGTACCTGTTGTGAACACCTCTTGTATAAGATTTTGGATCGACTTTATCTTGTTTAGAACCCTTTAGACCATGAATTGATAATATGTTGTTTCTTCGATGATGTTTTGCAATTTTGTGTTCGCCTGTTCTTACTTGTTTCCAACTTGGATATCCAAAGAATCCATTGCGATTGATCATAAGATCGTGGAAGGTGTATGCAGCTGTGTCACTAGCTTCATTGCCTGATTGTCCCATATCCTGGTGCTGCACCTGTCTTACCGCGAAATCTGGATGCATATATGCAACCACAGATTTCCTCGGAATATATTCGTCACCGTGAACATCATGAGTGTATCCCAAAAAATTGTCTGAGCTACTAATTGGATCAACAATCAATTGATTTAATCCTATTGCGTCTACAAAAAGGTCATCACTGGGTGGGTAGTTATACATGGTGAAGTTTGCATATCTGAACTGCCTATGGCCCACAGCGGATCCCGGGAAGAATCTAGCCCCAATGGTATTACTTGAAGATACAAATTTCAAATTAGTTGATGCTAAACTAGCATTTCTATAATCGGGTTGCTCATACCCAAACGGAATATAGGCGGCGCCTGTTGGTGAATAAGTTTGAAGTGTGTCTCGACGGAATATATCATGCCCATGGACGTCTTTCACTACGAAAGTTGTAGAACCAGCATTCCCAGACATAACAACTTCCACAACAGAAGCAGTGATCCATGCATATTGCAGATCACTTTGAGGTATCATATGTTGGATGTAATAGTTGTCAAAATTTGATGCTGTGGCTACGTTTGGCCTAGAGGTTCCGCCGGCATAAGAATCTGCAGATGGGGTTGCCGGATCTAATACAAGAAAACGTCTTGGATTTGCAGGAATTTTATGGAAATTTGCAGTGGAAACGTTCTCTGGTTTATTGCCACCTGTTCCACCCCGAAAATCTGTATAAGAAAGGCCGGCCGAGCTGGCATCGTTGACAGTAATTTTTGTATCTCCATCAATGCCGCCAGTTGCTTGCGTGACTGTGACAACATTCTCTTTTGATGTTGCCGTAAATCTTGAATTGTAATTTATAGCTGTAGCAATATTGGTGGCTGCACTGGTATCATTTGAGGATACTGTGGCTGCTTCTACATCGCCGTCCGTAGCCGCACTAGTTGTCGTGCCGCCATTATTATTAATTGAGCACACAATCACTGTTCCGTCTGTGGCAGTTATGATAATAGAATCGTTAGCTGCTATATTATCACTATCGGTGACAGTAATTATTGCTTCTGCTTTTCTGTTAGATCCATATTTTCCAGTATGAGCCTTGTATAAATCATTCAGAGGCAATCTAACTGTTAAATTTCTCCATGGAAGAGCATTATATACTGAATATTCTTCATGCGCTGAATCTAAATATCCTCTAGAGCTAACTTCGTATCCTCCGGGTGCAGAAAATCTCTCGACTATAACGGACTCATTTCTTTTTCTTTCCGGGAGCGGTCGAATAACGTGCTGGTCAACTTGTTGAGAGACTATGCTTCCAGATAGTACGCCTTCAATTGAAGTAAAATAACTATCATTAGTTGATCTTCCAGAAGTCTGGATAACTTCATAATTTTTACTGTAATTGCCAATTGTTGTTATATCTGAAAATGTGCTCGAGCTTGTGAGCTGTTGAATGTTTCTAATATTAACTGGTCTTTTTGTTCTCATTCCTCTAAAACGAGTGGCTCTGGGCAATGCTGAATTCAGAACATTTACAGTATTTAAATTGGCCCCTGCAATATAAAGCGTTCCTGTAAAGTCAACATCGACAGCAGTAATAAAAGAACCTGTCGGTTGTTCATTAAAGAGATTAATGCGGAAGGCTTCTGGTCTTGTTGTTATATCGTCTGCTGTTTTAGTGCCGCCAACATAATTTATATCAACATGTCTATGTTGATGCCCTCCAACATATTTCTCAGTAAATGGACTCTGAAGTGGGATTCCTTTGATTGCCTCGTGGTCATGATGAAGGTTTGTTATCTCAAGTCCTAAACTACTAGAATATAAATTAAAAGGAACTGCTGCCTCCCCCTTGAGCTTGTTGTTATATTCTGAATTGTCTGATTTATTTTCCACATGAAAAAATTGCTTTTTCTTGCGCGTCATAAGATCTTGTGGGTTCGTGGCGCGAGCGGGGTCAATAATAGGTCCGGGATCTTCAACAAAATCACTAGCAGTCACAGCAAGAATGTTCGAAGGCGTTGAGCCTGAATGAGCAAAAGGCTCCAATATATTTTTATGAATGCCTTGATTGCGCGCTCTAGACAAATCATGCAATCCCTTATCCAGTCCAAATTTTACATCATATGGACGACTAAAATTTCTTTCTTCAAAACTATTGCCGGAAACATAAGTGTTAATAATTCTATTGAGAGTTTCTCTTTTGGAATTGAAGTCTGTGGATCCAAGTGGGACAGCAGTTGCTTGACCTTCTGTTACAGCAAGTTCTGATTTTTCTCTGTTGGCTCGTTTTTTCCACCAAAGAAGATTTTTGCGTTGGCTTCGCGGGGAAGAAGGTTCCGGTGCGCTGCCTTCCTTTGGAGAATACTCCATTTCTGCGGTACCTTTAATCCCACCAATTGGATCTTCGCCTTTTGGTTCAAGTGTTGGGAACTTAGTTTTATATTTATTTCTTTCTAGAACATGACTTTCAATGGTGGTTCTTAATGATGGAGAAACATCTGCAGAAATTGGGAATATTTCTTGAATTATATCATTAATTGCAGAATCAATCCATTTAAAATAATCAATATATCTTTCTACATCTGGTGTATTCCCAACTCTTTCAAAGAAAATCTGTCTTAATTTTTCTAAATCTTTATATTTTTGACGATATCTATGAACCGGTTCTCCAATAAGATTATGAAAATCTTTAATTGAAGCAAACATGTTCATCATTTCCTCAGAAACTGAGGCATAGGGACTTTTTTCCAGTGCCATGTAATAATGTATTGGTCTTGTTTCTAAAGTAAATTGGATATCATCTTGATCTAATATTTGAATCATATCAGAACTTGCAACTGTTTCAATTGGAAGTTGTTTTGCAGTGGGCGAATATGTTACATCTATTGAAGCAGTTGTGCTTGCTGGGAAAAATGCTCCTTTTGCCGTGTGCTGCCTATCAATTATCTCTGATATCTTACCAAATTTTCCTGTATTATCTGGATCAATGACATTATTAGAACCAGAAGAAAAATCATTTACTTTAAATTCTCCACTAGAATCTGAGCCGGTTATGTTTGAAAAATCCCAATGCATGACCAAAGATCTTGCTTGAGGTATATTTTGGCCGTCCATTGAGTTACTAGCATTTTCAAAAAGAAAGGCGCTTCTTAAAGGATGTTCGGTTCCATAATTGTCAATGTCTATTGCATGAGCTTTTATTTCTTTATTTGTTAAATTTTTAAGCCAATATCTAAAAGATGTTATTTTAACATTTGAAGATTTTAAAACTGAGCCAGTGAAATCTGTTCTATCGGCTCCAATATAAAATCTTTTTGGAGCATTGACCCATTCTTTGTACTTTGCAACTGGAATATTGCCACTCACACCACTAACTCCTTCGGCAAGATTTCCAGTTACAACAAATTCATTATGTATGGTGGTGTGATCGGCGTTGACCCCATAAAATTCAAATGAACCTGAGGATAAATCTGTTACATAAGCGCCGCTGACTTGATTTGCCCACAAACCTGAATACGGCCATGTGTTGGAAGGCTGGCCGGGATACATGGCAGCGTGACCGGGCGGCTTTACTCTTATCGCGAAATTCCATTTTTGATTGTCGTAAACATTATCAAACAAGGAAGAAGTAAGATTAATTCCAAAATAGCTTGATGTAGCTTTGAAAAACACATGATTGTAATCTGTGCTTTTTCTAACTGCATAGACTTGAATTGATGCCAAATCTGCGGCGGCCTTAGAGGTCTTCCAAGTTGTATCATTCTGTGTTGTTTGGCCGGCTGCTCCGGAGGATATCGCTTCATGAACACCAAACAAAGAAGAAGTTACGAGCATATTGTAGGGGACATCGACGGAATCAACAATTTTTGGAAAAACGACTTCTGCTTCAAATGTATGGGATGTGCCACTTAAAAGATTATGTTGACCACTTGATGAAACATACGAAACTGAGTTTGTTACATCGGTGGAAATGGCTTGAAATACAATTGCATCTTTGTTATCGTATGGATAAAAATTGGCATACTTTTTTGCTTTAGATGTAAATCTATAATTATCCTTTATTTTATAAGTTATATTATTGCCATAAATATTTAATTTAATTAAGTCATCATCAACGCCAAAACAACGAATCAAATTTCTAAAAGCTTTTTCTGTGCCTTTTGATTTATAAATATAATTCAAATTATTGTATATGTTTTCGTAAATAAAGTTTTTGACATCGTTTAAATCGCTAGCGAAAACTCTTTCTTCATTTGATTTGCCATATTGCTCTAATATTGTTGCATCGGCAAAAATTTCTGGGACGACAAAACCTTGCGAACTCAATAGTCTATCAACAAATGGTCTAGGCTTAACGCTACTAGTTATATTATAATATTTTTTATGCTGGATTCCGGAAAGTTCTTTTATTTGTAAAGATAAAGAATCAAAATAGCTTGACATTATTTGAGTTAATTTCTTTAACTCTCCTTCTTCATCTCTATCTTCCGAAGTTATCCACTCTGGCATCATATTATAAAAGGAAGACGCGTTGGTATAGTCAAAATGTTTACCATCAAGGCTCTTTGTTTGATAATATTGAGTAACATCAAAATGATGAGAATAGATAATGGGATCAAGTTCTTCAAAAATAGCAGCACTAGAAGATACAATAGCAGAACCAGTATTTCTAGACGCAGCCGTGCTTCCTGAGTATCCAGTCCATGCACCATTTGATATTCTTCCAGAATAATCTAAAATATTGTCGTCGACACTTGATGTCCCAGTTACACCTTCATTAAATTTATAATAAACTCCTAAATGAGTATTTGCATCGTCAGTGTTTGTTCCACCATACACTGGCTTAAAATAATTTTCGCCAATTTCTTCTGTAGTTCTAGCAACTTTCCAATATCTAAACTCATCCAAAGAAGCTGAAAGTTTACCCCAACCTTTTAATTGAGCCTGACCTTCTCCTTGTGTGCTTGTTGATCCTGTTTGAGCAGAAAAAATTCCACCTTCTGCCAAAAGAGCACCATTTGCCGCTGAAGGCGCTGTGACCAGTGCACCAAGAGCCGCAATCAAATTTCCGCTTACATAAGATATATTACTTCCTGTCTGAATTGTATGATTAAGTTTGCCATCCATATAAAAGGAAATTTTAGTATTAGTTGCTGCACTTGCAGTGGCATCTTGAAAAACAAATGCATAATGGTGCCAGCTGTTGTCAGCAACAGAAGCAGTTGTAATCCCGGTACCGATTGAAGCAGACTCAATACCATAAACACCAGACATGTATGTGACAAAAAATGGAGAAACAGTACCATGATTGGCGCCATGGCCAGACATCATAATCGTCAATCTTCCATAGTCTAGACTGGAAGATATGGAACTTGTTGTCCAAACATCTAAAATAACTTCTTTCTGCGTCTTTGCGGAATCAAATGCGGATTTTTTCATCCAAAATTCAACAGTATTTCCATTTATTCCGCCAATTTTGAGATTTGATTCGCGATGCTTCCAAAGATCATATTTGTTTGGAGTTCCAGTTTTATAGTTTTCATTTTCATCCGGGTGGGGGCCACCTTTAATAAAGATATATTCGTATGAAGAAGTTGCGGGCGCGCCATATCCAAAATGAAATCCATGTCTTTCTGTAGATTGTCCATAGTTGTTGGACATTGTTACTTTGGTGCCCCAACCAGCAGAGCCGGCGCCTTCTGCAATTGTCCCAAAGGTAATATACCCAGTAGTCTTAGGATATTCAGTATTAAAGATGTGAAGATCTAAATAAGATGAACTATTCATCCAAGCTGTTTGTTCATATCTGGAACCGTCATACGGATATGCACTGAAAATTCTCTTAATCGATTGCTCATAATATTCTTTTGCAGAACCAAAACGAACAAAATGACTAGCAGTAGAAAAATCAACATTGGGTATATATCTATTTTTACTTTTTGTTTTGGCCTCCATGTATCTTTGAGACTCAACTTTTTTAGAGATCTCATCAACGGAACTCATAGATAAGGGAGAATTAGCATCTGTATTGAAAAAATCTTTTGTAGGCATATTATTCTACCCTAAATTTAAATGTTTCCGGCTGTTCATGATATTGTCCATTAATATAATAAACAAATTTAATACCATAAGAATATCCCCTTTCTAACAAAGACATGTCGAAATCAAATTGACTTCCAGAAATGTCAAAGGATAGTCTCGTATAGCCCAAATTTACACTTCCAGTGCCATAGTCGACAACTGTTAAATTATCTATTTCTCTGTAAACTTTATAGTAAGCATCTTCAATGATTTTTGGTTTAACTTGGCTGGTGGCCTTGACATATAAATTGGGACTCCAATCTTTCTCTCGAACAAATAATCTAAGTTTTGGAGTTTCATTGCGCGTATATACAGATTTCAAATTCGTTATTTTAGACGCATATTGAGGAGTTGGATTAATAAGTGAAGCACTAACTTGTTGCGTATCGATTGCACCGGTATGGTACACAGTAAGACTTCCTAGTGCAGTTCCAGCAGAGCCGCTGTACCACCTATCATATATTGTGCTAGCCGTAGTTGTGAGTGCAAAAGAAGCAGAATATGTTCCTGAGGCGGCCCATCCACCTGTTATAAGATTTTCATTTCCGACAGCTTGTTGAAGACCGCTGCCCGAACCCTTTAGATTGTAAACAGATGCCGTTGTGAATTGGTCTCCACCAGAGGCAGAAGTATACAAAGCCACATAAATTGGATCATATTTTCCAATATTGGGAATGTCTTTAAGTTGGCCTCTGACATTGTTATATAAATATATTGTGTTTAAATTGTCTAGAACCCCCATCAAAGAGCTACTTGAATAGAAATTTCCTCTGTCATCTTTTGTAGAAGAATCCCACCTTGCTTCGACATGAGGTCTTTTAAAGAAAAACTCAGAACCACTGGCAAAGAATTTTTTAGTATAATAAGTTCTTTTGGCGCCCGCAGTATTATGTAATATTGAACCAGTGGTGTCTCCTGTTGAACTAGAAAAATATGCTTCTTGGCTAGATGTGAAAAAAATTCCTACACCATTATTTTCTTTTCCATTAAGATTGTGGTTATCACCACCAAGCAACCAATGTTCCATTAAATCAGTTACATTTACTTCTAAATCTTCATATCCGTTAGTAAAATTGGCAGTATATTTTATATGACCGGAAGCAGTGTGGAATGAACCTCCTTTGGTTGCCCACGTAGTGACACCGGAAGAATTGCTCAAAGCATTAATCCAGTTAGCTCCTTCTCCATCTCTTGTTTCATCAGAATATTCTTCCATATCAAGGCCATAGCCCTCATCCCATGATTGAGAAACAGCTAATATTGTTAGTTTAATATTTCTCGGAAGCGTAAATGCATGTCTAGCGTTATACATCCTCATAAAAAAATTAACATTACCACTGGTAGGGATGGAACCTGAATCTCTTGAAGCGGAAATATCAGAAACAGGAAAGCGTACTAATATTCTTGAAAGTTCAGTTGAGCCAGAAGAAGCATCAGTATATTTGCCCCTGGAGCCCTGATCATAAATTGAAAAAGTTTCCAAAACATCAGAGGCGCCCATATTTGATCCAGTTCCTCTAAGATCTTCGTTCAGGCCTGATCTAAATGCATTTGTGATTGTAGTATCTCTATCTGCAAAGAATCTTTTAATGGTCATTATTTAACCGCCCCCTTAATATCACTAGTGGGATTTTTAATTTCCAAAATAGAATCTTCTGGGATTCGCAAAGCTATGCCGTCTGAAGTTAAACTATCAGCAATGTTGATTGAATAATCAGAATGATCGCCGCCAACTTTACTAACAAATTTTGCATCAAGTGTATCTACAACGCCAAATGTACTGTTTAAAATTCTAAAAACATCTGTTATATACATGGGTTCGCCAATATCAAGCACATCAGAAGCCAACGCATTTCTTAAATTTGCAGAAGCTCTTTCTAAAACTTCAAATTTATTTGAATTCGGGAGGGCCATGATCGTAAACTCAACACCAATGTTAATAATATTCGCATCAAGAATATCAATAGTGTCATTTATCATTTTATATTGTGCAAGCCATGTTTTTAAATTTTGCTTTAAAACGCCATCTTTCTCTCCAGCTTTTATTAAATGTCCATCAGAATTTTGTGAAACAATATATATATTTAAATTTCTTTTAAATGAATCATGATCTTGAACAACGCTACACCTCTTAATAAGTCCGAATTGAGAGTCCATATTATAAATTAAATTCATATAATCTCTTCTTGTGACAGCTCTATTTTGAGATGCAAAATTATCTTTAATTCTTTGTTTTAGTTCTGGCATTAAAATCTTAGTGGGAGAACCAATTATTTGATTTTCATTATTAACATCAAGACTATCAATTACTGCTGCAACTTTTACAGAGTCTAAAGAAGTTGGATCCTTAAAATCAAAAAGAACTTTTGATGCTTTGGTCACAGTCCCAACTCCTGCAAAAGAATCTGCGGATGTATTTTTTCTATAAATCACTGTCAAGGTTGTGTTGGCTGGAGCAATCCCAAACTTATCAGTTGCAATTAAATTTGAAGGATCAAAAGACTTGTCTGTTATGTGTTCTTTTCCATGAAGATTCAAAATAATTTTACTTGGATCTGAAACTGAATCACTATATAATTCTGAATCAGACCCATAACCAAACTGTAAAAATGTCGAATCCCTTTCATATTCCACAATAAACCTTCTAGGTACATAAAGTGTCTTCATAATAGATTGAGCAATTTCTTTATCAGAAGTTCTATTTATTAACGGAACATGAACAACATTTTGTGATAGATAATCAACTTCATAATATTGATGACCTTCAGAATCAAAAACAGAAATTATATCAGTTATATTTGTAGACTCAAGTTCTAATCTTAAAAATTTCTGGAAATTGCCAATTTTCATAGTTTCTAGAAAATTCTTTCCCGATAAAACTTGACCTTTTGCTTTAATTGCAAAATGTGTTGGTTCTCCAGTAATAGGATCTGCTCTCGCAACCACAACCTCGTGCTTAGAATTTGAAAAATTGACATTTTCTGTTAAAGTAAAAACTCCGCCGCTAGTTGCTACAGCCTCTGTTCCTCTTTTTAATATCGGTATATAATCTAAATCCGGGGCTGTTCCAAAAGAATTAGCCGGGACAAGAATATAGATCTCTATTTCTCCGCGAGCAGAAGCAGGGGAGGGGTTCTTATAACCCATTAATTTTCCCATTTTTATTACATTATTGTACTCACTTGCAGTGTCGATAAATGTTTCATTAGCTTGATAATCTAAATAAAAAGACAATATATCACCAATGTAAGCAACCGCGTCCAACATAAATGCTCCAAAAGAGGCATCATTAAAATCTCTAAACGTATCAGGATAATATCTTCTTGCATATTCAACTAAATCATTTTTAATTGATTCATAGTCTCTACTGGTATATTTAATCGATGTTAAATTTCTATTTTTGGCCATGACTAACTATCCTTTCTTTGAATAATTAGTTTGACTTCAAAGATATATCTAATTGATCTTGTATTTTTAAAGAAGCTATCCTATAGACGACCGTAATAAAAAAAGAATGTTCACCTGCATCGAAGATACTACCTGCAGGTTCTGAAATTTGAACATCTAAAACCTCTAAAAAAGGCATATAAACTGAAACTTGTTTATCTATTTCTGATAATATATTGAGTCTTAAAATGGTCGAATCCATTTCAAACAAAAATCTAATCAAGCCAACTCCGAAGTTTACATCCATAACTTTTTCACCAGGAATTGTTAAAAGTAAATTTTTAAAATTTTGTTTAATTGCTTCTTTAAAATTTTTATTAAGCGTGTAACCGAAATCTCCGATACTTAGTGGTAACTTAACTGAAACTCCTGCAGCCATTTTTAAATCT
>Ga0114906_1001575_pt1 | contig 11837 bp, 12 predicted proteins | sample MalvirDeepMed_M9_FD_89687 | JGI IMG/M metagenome (GOLD analysis project Ga0114906, IMG submission 89687) | Marine viral communities from the Global Malaspina Expedition - Malaspina viral metaG DeepMed_M9 | ecosystem: Environmental > Aquatic > Marine > Oceanic | place: Mediterranean Sea... | reverse complement strand
TTAAGCCATTCCCAAATCAATTCAACGCCAGTTTTTCCATTGACCAGGCCGCGGTCTGCTTTTGCTTTACAGGTGTGCATAATAATGTTGTACTTTTCAGATAAGGCCTCTAGGGCTTCTTTTGCGCCAGAAACCGGCTCATCATAAATGGTGCCATCATGATATCCTTTAGAACATTTATGTATAACGCCATCAAAATCAATTCCAATATTGACTAATTCATCTGGATATGAATGCTTTCGGACTTTTCTAGATCTCCAATTCAATTTTTTTAATTCTTCTGGTGTGTTTTTGCCAATCGGCGGACACTCGCGGCCTGAGCCGTGAGTTAATTGATATTGTAATAGAAGAGTCAGGACCTCGCACGTATGATAATATTCTGTATCTAAAAGGACAGTTGTTAAATCTTTAATTTGTATAGTCATCGGCTGGCCAGTGATTAGGGCAGCTTGCATTCCATTATCAGATGCCCATTGTAATGCTTTTGTTACATCTGTAGATTTGCCAGAGGAGGATATCCCATATACTAATGACTTTTTCATTTGTTCAGGGGTTCGCACGGCCGTTCTTGTTGCTAGCCAGTTTACCATCCATTGGTCAAAATTAGAGTCATTAATGTATGAAGTCGCGACGACGGCACTGCTCGGGCACATTGCATTTTTCTGCCCATTTGATAGTCTGGTAATATCAACTGCGGTGTGATCAGCAACTGCTAAGTTGCCGCCATGACCTAAAACATATATATCATCACAATTATTAAACTTTTCTTGAAACTCAATCCATTCTGGGGAGCTTACCACGTCTTTAAATTTTTGTCCAATATTTTCAATGTTAAGCATTTTCCATTTCCTTGTGTGATTCAATTAATACAGTTGTATCCATACCAACTGCAATTATACCATAATCATTGTACTTTTTAATCTCTTTGTATACATCCTTTGGTATATGAACCGCCATTTTATTGTTTGGTATAAATTTATTTATTTCTTCTACTACGCTTAAGAAACGTGGATCATCAAATTTGCCAGGAATTCCCAAGCTGGCCGAAAGATCGTATGGTCCTATCATATAAAAATCAAATCCCAAAAGCTTTTCAATGTTTTTTGCGCCAGTTTCAGTTTCGATCTGTGCGACGAGAATTGGTGGCTTGTTTATTAGCTTTTTTAATCCCCATTTATTTTGTCGTACTAAGCCAAGGCCGCGCTTTCCATCATATTCTGGATATTTGCACAATTGATTAATCTTTCGAGCTTGTTCTGGGGTTTCTACTGTGGAGAAAATTAAACCAGTCGCTCCCGCATCCAAACAAAATCTAATCGTAGAATCGTCCGAATTTCCTAGGCGAACAAAACATTCTTTATTGTTGCTGGTAATAATTTGTATACAACTATATAATGTTTCATTGCTGAAACAAGCGTGCTCCGTGTCTAATACTATACCATTTAAATTATTAAGGCATAATATATCTGAAATTATTGTTGACGGAATTTGTTGCCACGCCAGTCTCACTTATTCACCATGTTAATTAATTTCCAATCATCTTCTGTATCAATATCTAAATTTTCTGGGAATTTGGTGACACAAAAGCATGGATTAACTCCAATTCTGTTGCCAGTCTTTAATATTCTATCAGAATAAAACATGTAAAACAAGGAGTTTTCTTCATAGTATGTCGGGAGGTCTTGTGTTTGTTCTAATTTCATTGGGTTGTGATTCACAGGGCACATTCCATATTTTTCTTCTTTCCACAATCTTGTTTTCAAAGAATTGCAGGAAACTATAGAATCATAACCGTCTTCAAATATAGATACTGCATTTGTCAGTGTTTCAACATTTAAAAATGGAGAAGTAACATGTGTTTGACAAATAATTTCATTAGATTCGCAGTAGGTATAAACAAAATAACGAATAAGATCACATACTGGCACTTCGTGTCCAACTAAAGATGGATCTCTTTTATATCCAACCACATGAGATAAATTTTCATCTTCTTTTATTTGTTTCAATATCTCTTCGCTATCAGAATCAACATATACTTCAAAATCTTTTAATTTATAAAGTGTGTGCTTGTAAAGCGGAACTCCATTGAATAATCTAAAGTTTTTTTTCGGTACTCGTTGAGATGTCTCTTTTATGGGAATAAAAATTTTCATGATATATGTTTTTCGAAAAGTTCTTTATCCAATGCTGGGAGGTTTAAGATGCGCTCCAGGATATTATCTAATTTAACTTTTGGATTATTTTTTAAGGTTTCTTTTGCGAATTTCCACATATTTTCCTGTACATGTCTTTTAGAGTTAAAAGCCATGTTTGCAAATTCTTGTTCTGTGCAATTCTTTTCATATTCGATGCCCGCTTTTTGTCCCGGTAAAAAGCCATCTAAATAAAAACTAAATCCATAAATTGAGAGACTTTTTGGGTTCATTGAAAGTAAATGGTAAATAGCTAAAAAGCCTGTATTTGGTTTACATTGTATTTCCTTGGCCAATGCTGTATGGAAATCGTGTTCGACTACTCTGATCGGTATTAAAGATGCTATTTCGCTGATTGTCTTTTTGTTTACTAAGCTGTGAAATTCTGTTTTTTCTGCGATTCCTTTCATATCAGAATTAGGTGGGGCAATGAGGCATTTTATGCCATAATGTTCTTTAAGTTCGATTGGATTTAGTTTTCCTGTTTGTTGTGCTCGCTCTATCAAACAGGAATAATAAAAATCTGTTCTTCTGCCAATATCATTATGGAATTGATCAATTGATTCTATTCCTCTATTGATCCTCACAACCAAATCGTGAGAATCAATTTCAGCGCCATAATTGCTCCCTTGCATATATTTTGCAGGGCCGACTAAAGCAATACTTTTTCCTTCCGGATTATATTGTTTGTCTATTTTCATTGCTTTAATTTTATTATCCATTGTGGGTCCTTCGTGTTTTTTTAAAAAAGCCTACTTTGTTTTCTATTATATTGCAAAGATTTTTTGTACCAAAAAAATGATTGGCATATTTGCTTTCAATTTCTCGTCCATAATCGTCGATTATGCATATACCGCCCTCTCTTAAAAGACGGTGTGCCGCATAAATACTTTTCATTCTTCCGGGACCTTTATATGGCCTAGGTGGATTATGTCCCAGCGGTCCATCAACAAAGATGACATCCCATTCAATATTGATAATTTCTTCTGGTAGTTTCATTTTAAGCTTTTCTATGTCGAAACCAATATTCATATGATCTTCAGCTTTTGTATTATATTCCACCGAATATATTTCTAGGCCCTTGTCGTCAAATTTGCTGATCCATTCTTTGTCGTCTTCTAAAAAAACCGTTCGGCCTTCTTTGTTTATTTCTTCCCAAACATATGCATCCTCGCCTAAGCCAAAAATTAAAAAATTACATGGGGCCAGAGTGTTTAAAACGTGGCCTACATTTATATATTGTTTTTTTGACATTAAGCCTTTGCCGGCAGCTTTCATTTCTTCAATTAAATTAACAAAATCCATCTAATACTCCATAAAATTCTCTTTGCAATACTGCAATACTTCTTCTAAAGAGTTTACATTATATTTTCCTTGATTAATATTATCGGCGTGCATATGGTATATTCTTGGTGTTAAATGATCCTCGCCAAATTCATGATGAAATCTTCTTTGCTTTTCTCTATTTGCTCTGCTTCGAATATTATATTCTACAGGAAATGTACAAAACTGTAATCCGTCTTGAATGCTTTCCCAAAGTGATATTCTAAAAGAAGCTTGATCCCATGGGCAATAACTATAATATTTATAAAAAGTACTTTTCCAAGCCTTAAACAAATTTAAAACTTTTTCATTTTTTTGAAAAACCAGAACACCAGTATTTATTTCAGAAAAAGCATAAGGAATGTCTCTATATTCGCGCATAACTGCTGAATATTTTTTACGTTTCCTTGCCAAGTCGTGGGTTCCTGCAAAATCAAAATTGCTTAAAAGATCAAACATGTCTTCGATGTTATAATCAACAACAGTGTCGGTGTCTAAAAATAACGTTTGTTCATAGGGTGTTTCTGTAATGTAGTCAATTTTGGGCCTAAGATGTTTAACTTCAATTACCCTATGTTCGTCAACAAATTCAGACTCGATTTTCTTATCAGCAAAAACAGTTATATGTAAGTTTGGATTATGTTTTTTTACTGATTCCGCAGAATATAGGGCCTCTTTAATAAAATTATCCCCAAATACAATATACAATACGCCTCTATTCATTATTTATCTCCAATATATTTTTATATAATCTTGTAGCCCAGTCATGTGGGTTATATAATCTATCAAATTCCATTTTTGCATTATCAGCAACTTTTTGCCTTAATTTATGGTCTCGTAATTTCATTAACGCTTTAAACCAGCTATTTTCACTATGGGCAACAAAGCCGCTTTTTAAATCTCCTAATATATGAAAATTACTTGGCGTAAAATCTGCTATAATAGGGATCCCTAATTGATGGAAAACAAAACACCTTCCCGCATTTGATTTGTTCTTAAATCTTAATATATAATCCGTGTTATATAATCCGCGATCAATTGACGTAGGTAGATTTTCCGTATTTAAATATGTTACATTTGGTACAATGCCAATATCACAGCTGAGTAAGTCATTTTTAATTGTTTCCAAGCTCCAAGGCTTGTGAACAATATCAACATTTGGCCGGCCGTATTTCCATTTAAATTCTGGATTTCCGGTGATTACCAATAATTCAATTTTACATATGTCATTAAATTTTTCTAGCGCGTTTTTCAAACTTGGTTCAAATTTGCTTAAGTGGGGATAATGTCCGTGAAATCCAATTCTTAGCGTATCAACAGGAGAGTGCGTTTTGTAATCCATTTTGTTCTGATATGTCTTCTCTATTAATGGATAGAGAAAAACATTATCATAGTGTGACAAGCTATCCATCTCTTCTAGTGAGCCCGCGATAACAAAATCTAAAGGTAAATTTTTCTTATCTGCGGCTAGGTTGATTACTCCTACTTTTTTGTTTGGAAACTTTCTTTTCATTTCTATTGCCAAGCCGGCATCTGATTTGCCGCATATTATAGCGTCATGGTCATCAATATTAGTATCCTTGCTAATGATGGCAGACTCTATGCCACATTCATTGAAATATGCGTTTAAGTCATTTATCCAAATTCTATATGATCCTAAATTTAAATTTTGTGAATTAGTGAAAAATAATATTTTCAATTTATAATCCTTCCAAAAATTATAGCTTGATGGTTTGGGTTTCCGCTGGCCGCATTGCCGACGCGATAAATTTTAAATTTTCCACTTACCTTGCATAATTTTTGGATATCTGAAAAACATCCAAATCTTTCGTCAAAATCATCGAATACCCAAACAGGATTTTCTGATTGTAAATTTACTAAATTCATAACATCTCTTAATACCGCACCTGTTTCGTGTGAAGCGTCTATATAAAACAAATCAATTTTTTCAGTCACTTGTGAGGCAATGGCGGCGCTATCACCTAAACAAAAAGTTGTTACATCTTCATATTTGTTTGTGTATTCTTTATTTCTTTTATCTACTATATCACAGCTCCATACGTGGCCGCCATTATTAGAAGCATATTCAGCGAAAGAGAAAAACTGTAATCCTTCCGCCGTGCCCACTTCTAAAATGTTTTTTGCATTAAATTTTTCCGCGATGGAGGATAAATAATATGGCCTTTTAGACAGCTGCTTCAAACATTTTCGTGTCTCTTCTTCTGTTAAATTATAATTTTTCGCTTTGTTTACTTGTACCATAAAGCTGATGTCGCGCCAAATTTTCATATATTTATCTGGTATTTGGACGCCCTCTATTTCTCCGGCCTTCTTGTGAAGCTCTTTGGTGGCTTCATCATCCAACAGCCACTTATCCCACTCTTTCCAAGACATCTTACTTAACCTCTTTTTCTATAAAATTTTTATACGAATTAGCTACAATATTCATATTATAATCTATATCCCAATTATTTTTAATCTTTTTACTAAAATCCAATAAAGGAGGGTTGTACAAATCAACCGGTTCGAAATCCCATTCATCTTCTTCGATTACAATTGCGCTTGGACCAGCAATTTCTTTTGTGCCGCCGGCAGAAGAGCATATAATTTGACAATCTGCGGCTCGGGCGTCTACAACAACATTTGGACAATGGTCAAGCCAAGCTAAGTGTATGAAATATTTAGATCTTTTGTATAGAGAGGTTAGCTGGAGAGTGCTTATGTTTCCAACATAAAATATTCTATCATGTTTAGCTATATCTTCGCTTTTAGAGCCGGCGATTACTAAACAATCTTTTTCAGAGGAGTGCTCTAGAAAATATTTTATATTATCTGAAAGTCTTTTGTGTGGGCGCCAAGAGGCTGCACAGCACCATACATTTTCATATTTATCTAATTTTAAATTGCCCAATGGCGGTACTTTATCAATATACTCAACATCAGCACCATTATGTATAATAACAGAATTTTTATGTTCTCCAAAATATTTTGTTATAAGCTCTTTGTTAAAATTTGATTGAAAAATAACACCATCTGCATTGTCATAAGTTCTTTTTATATTCTTATTCTGTAGTTTGTAATCTTGCACTGTATTAAAATATATGCCATCTAATCTTTGAAATAATGGTGTATCATCAAATTCTTTTCTATGTGATTCTATAAAGCACAATCTTGCGTCTGGGGCCTTATCTAAATCAAAGGTGGTATCTAAGTACTTTATCAATTTTGAAGCAAAATGATTTGGTCCAGATGTGCTTTGTATGTTAACATTTTCTAAATGTATATTCATGCCAATTTGTTATATGGTTTTTTAGAACGAATTTCTTGAGCTAAGGCGTGCTGTTCTTGTGCTTTATTTTTGTCAATGTTTAAAGGGTTGTCTCTATTGTAAACATGTAAAATTTCCGAAATATATTTAGAATTCTTTCCGGCCAATTCTAACAAAGGAAGCATTATGGCCTGGTCATAAGCCATCTTATAGTAGGCGCCATTCTCATCTTTTAAATCATTATAGTCAATATGTTTCCATAGTTTATATTTAAAAGTTCTTAAATGAGAGGCTCTCCATTTATCTTTCCGAAAAGAATTTGTTTCAACCACTTCGCTTGAATATTTAGATGGTTCTGGGCCTCGTACGCCGCTAGGATTAAAAACATAGCTTCCATAAGTCATCAAATTATCACCAATATAAGTTGAGCAAAGCTTGCTTAAAGTCGCCGAAGTGGCGAACCAATCATCACCATCTAATAAAAGTATTACATTATCATCGCTGCACTTAAATTCCTCTATTGCATTAACAATGTTAGCAAGGGCATATTTCTTATCTTTATTTTGTATTAAGTTAAATCTAGGATCATCTGCGATCTCTTTTTTTACGATATCTGCTGAGTTGTCGGTTGACATGTCATCTATTAGCAAGCATTCAAAATTTTCATATATTTGAATTTTAACGCTGTTAATGCATTTTTCGACCCATTTCTCGCAATTAAAGAATGGTATTACAATTTTGAATTTAATATCGCTTGTTACCAAACCACTTGCAAGAAAAGGGTTTTTCATTGGGAGATTTAAATATTCAGCAGCTTGTATTTCTATTTCTTTCCAAAACGCACGTGCTCTTTTTTTTACATAATTTAATACTGATTCCTTGTCAGAAAACCATTCCTCATCTTTATGTTGCACATTATCATTTAAAACTAATTCACAATCAAGCAATTTTGCTTCAATTGTCATTCTTGGGCAAGTATCTCCTGCGCGCGGGAAGAAAATTATTCCTTTTGATTTCGCAAGCTTTCGCAAAAGATCCTTATGGTCGATTCCCCAAACTAATTCATAATTTAAATTATTCTTCTCTGCGTGTTCGACTGCCTCGTCAACTCCTTTAATCCACGAAGGGGAATTCAATATTAACCATTTATTTTCTTTTTTTGTCGTATCTAATGATTGAATAAAGCTTAATGTTCCCTTAGAGAACACCGAACTTAAAACTATATTATTATTATTGTGTAGAAATGGAAATGTTTCTTGATACTTTTTCTTTTGGTTAGAAGACATCCACCATGTTATTCGTGCATTATATAAAAATATTGAAACAGTTTTGCCTTTTTTTGTTTGATGACAATCGCAATTTCCAGTTGCTAGCTTGTGCTTTCCTGGGGACCGAAAATGACAATATTTATAATCATATTCTAATACGCTATAACTTAAATTTTTTGCCGCATATAATAAGCAATCTTCTGACAGTGAACTGAAATTACCAAATATCCAGAAAGAGTCTTTATACTCTTCCATTGTCTGGACTGTTAAAGTTTGCGACAATATTTTATTACAAGGAAAAAGTCCTTCTTCAATAATCGCCTCTGTGGTTAGCTCGGCGCCGCCTTTATATTGTTCGGTAAACATATCGGAAACAAAAAATATCATTTATTGTGTCATCAATTGATCAAAAAGCAAATTAACTTCATCATCTGATGCTGCTTCAACTGTAGAAGAAATTATGTCTGTGAATTTTTTATATTGTTGCTTTTCTGTGAAATTCTCTAGTATCCACTTTTGAAGGTCTTTTGCCTGTTTTTTAAATCTTCCATGATCTTTATACATTTCTCGCAGTTTCATTTTATAAGACCCTTGCTTTGGAAAGCACCACATTGAATCTTTAATCAAAACTCCATCCCAAACAACCTCTTTTTGAATTGGGCTAAGATCATAATCAACTTTTGCAAAATGTGCTTTCTTTCTAATTTTTCCATCTTTCTCGGTTGGCTTATAAAGAAAATCTAAATGACCGCTCCAATCCGGGGCTAGCACCGGCAATCCATTATAGGCTGCTTCAAATAGCGGCAGGCCAAATCCCTCTCCGTGCGCCAATGAAATAATAGCTTTAATTTTTGGATGATTATAAAGTGAAGTCATTTCTTCATCGGTCATATCTCCATGTAATAAATAAATCTTACATTTATGCTGCGGATAATTGCTCAAAATAGATTTAACTCTTTTTTCACATTCATAACGATCTATTATAGAATTGTTTACTATAGAAATTTTTACTACCAAACCAACGGGTACATCAATAAATTCTTCAATAAACCATTTTATTGTATTGCTTAAATTCTTTCTAGGGCCCCATTGTGCGACTGTTAGAAAATTAAAATTTGGTTCAAATTCTAAATTAATGTCTGCTTTTTCAAATTTTTTCACTGGGTAGTGAACTATGTCTATTGGTACCTGACAACGAAAATCTCTAATTACTTCTCCTGTTTGCTCATTTTTGGCTTCATATGAAGTATTTAAATATGTGTTTTTAGAGTGCTCGGAAATAGTAATAATTTTATCTACTTCTTGTGATTTTTCTATCCACTGTGGCGCAACTTTTGTTGTTTCAATTCCAGCCGTTACACCAATATTAATTGGTGCCATTTTTTGCCATTCATTTGGGATTGTTACTTGTATAGAAGCATCAAATTGATTAGTTTGCTGCAAATACAATGAAGTTTTCAATATATTTGCATCGATCCATTTTCTTTCTGCGGAATCTTCATACACCCAGCCTGTATTTCCCCAAGTAGTATTTAAAAGATATATATCAAACAAATCTTCTTTTTCTTTCAGGGCGCGCAAAACAAAGCGTGCGTGTTCTCCGTACCCGCTTCTGCTTAAAATAGGCCCTCGAATTATTATTTTCTTTTTCATATAACCTCTTTTAATTCCCAGGATTTATAATTTTTTCTATTTTCCCAAGATCCTAATTCATCATGAATACGTGTGAATATTTTATCCCACCTGTTGGTATAATTTTCAAAATTGTAATTTTTCATAACATGTTCTCTGCCTTTTTTTCCTAAGTTTTCACGATCTTCTTTTGACATATTATAAATTTTCAAGAAGGCATTAATGACATCTTCTTGGGCTAGCCTATCTTCATAAATCCATGGAATATCTTGTGATCCAATAATTGCTTTCGACGCCGGCTGTATGCCGACACCAAACTCATTCTCTCCATCGGTAACTTGTTCCTGCAGGCCGCCAGTCATAGATGTTATTATAGGCGTTTCACATGATAAAGATTCAAGCGTAGCTAATCCAAAACCTTCTGCATCAGAAATATTTATCGTACAATCTGCTGCATTGTAAATCTTGGCTAACATTTCTGGTGGTACTTTTTTTTCAGAAAATAGTACTTCTCTATTTGTTAGACCTAAATGTTCGATTATGGCTTCTAGGTTCTGTCCGTGAGGATCTTTAATCTCAGTATGCATCACTAAGGTTGCTTTTTCTCTTCCAACAATATCTAAAAATTCTTTAAACCAAAAAATTAAGCTACCGCTTTGTTTGCGGCGCGCGTTTCTATTGTTCCAAAAGAACAAGATTTTGTCTTTACTATCTGGGAAGAACTCCGCGCGCATATTATCTATCTCTTCTTGAGTATGTTTTTTGAATATTTCTGTATCTACGGCATGTGGTACATACATCGATTCAACTGTTGGTGCAACATTTTTTACTATGTCATCAGTAACTTTTGATATGGTTGCAATAAAATCATTTGATTCATAATAGCGCTTATTAAATGTTGGAAACGGATAGTTGTCCCATACGTGATAATATATAATTGGCACCAATGATCTTATTTCTTGTTCAATGTGCCACAGCCATGTCCAGAATCTAGGATCTGTCATGATCCAAATAATGTCCGGTCGTTCATTCCTAAGTAAAGAGCGCACAAGATCTTGGGTGCCATAATTATCGACAGGGTGTACAACCCAATCTTCCGGCGGGCTATATGGTGTTGCAACTTTTTGTACTGTGTAATCTTTATGTTGCATGGCGCCGGCGATTGAAATAAATTTATATTTGCCAGTTTTTAGCATGCCTTCAATCATGTATTTTGTTTGTGTTCCGACTCCGGAAGGGGATAGTGGGTGATCACTAATAGTTAAAATTTTAATCTTTTCGCTCACATTAACCTCTTTATTTATTTGCAATGTTTTGTTTTGTAGAATTCGCACATGCCAAAGCGGCCATGGCAGGCAAGTCTATTTTTTACATGTATTTCTTTATCTATATTATAAAGCGCTTTCTTTAAAAATTTAATAGCATTTTTAGTCTTTTTAGGACCACTAGTTACTTTAAAAAGCTCAATATGGTTATATTTCGCTGTTCTTTTAACTAATCCAAAGTGAGTCTCTACATCTTCGGGGGCAACATTGTGCTTTAATGCAAAATAATACTTATAAAATGTAAGTTGATAGGTTGTCATTTTGTCTGATTTTCTTCGTGTGTCCCAACCCCAGGAACACGTTTTCCAATCAATAACATGATATTTTCCATCGTCTGTTTTAACTACTAAATCAATATAGCCTTTAAAGTCGTACTCATTCTCAACAAAGTCTTTAATTGGCTCATATAAGGCTTCTTCTGTAGAAATTATCTCAAAGTTTTCGAAATATTCTTTCAGCGCGGGAACGGCCAGTGGAGCTAAAAACTTTCCCTGCTTTCTTAATGCATGTACAAAATCTTTATCTAAATTTTCTTTAATGTCTTCTGGAAGGTTTTTTAACTCTTCCAAAAACTCATTTTCGAAACATTCTGTTTCGTTAAGATTTTCATTTAATATTTTTTTTTCTATTGTAGCATGCATGGCCGTTCCAAATGCGGTATGTATATTTCCTTCAAATCCTTTTAGCTTATCTATATAAACCAATTTGTGTTTAAAGGGACACTCATGCCATAACTTTAATGCTGAAAATGATACGTGGGACATTAATTCCTCTTAGGGTTCTTTCTTCTTATTGCGTCTTTTCTTTCTGGTCGTCTGGGTGAAGGCCT